>Ga0114938_1000662_pt1 | contig 25117 bp, 23 predicted proteins | sample AshMeaBigSpring_FD_88675 | JGI IMG/M metagenome (GOLD analysis project Ga0114938, IMG submission 88675) | Groundwater microbial communities from Big Spring, Nevada to study Microbial Dark Matter (Phase II) - Ash Meadows Big Spring | ecosystem: Environmental > Aquatic > Deep subsurface >... | reverse complement strand
CCGCAAATCAGTTATTCTGTCGTGCCGGTCCCTCCGCTGGCGCCCACCACCGCATCAAGGGTGGTAGGCGGAACAGGGATCGAACCTGTGACCTTCGGCTTGTAAGGCCGACGCTCTCCCGGCTGAGCTATCCGCCCCGAGCTGTTCGCAGAAATTTTTTTACTACCAGCTTGATCCATCGCTGTCAAGCGCAATGTCGAGACATTTCAGTTGATGGCGCGCTCCTGCGGCGGCGCTTTTCCGATCGGCATTTTCAACGGGATGTCCGCATTCCTGAAGAGCGACTCCCCCTCGGCCGCGATGAGCGCATGGCCGAGCACCTCGTCCATGTGCTCGACGAACCGGATTTCGATCTGGCTGGTGATGCTTTTGGGGACGTCCTTGAGATCCTTTTCATTCTCTTTGGGAATAACCACGCATTTGACCCCGCCCCGGTGGGCGGCGATGAGCTTCTCCTTCAGGCCGCCGATCGGCAGCACCCGGCCGCGCAGCGTGATCTCGCCGGTCATGGCCATGTCCCGATGCACCGGCCGCTTGGTCAGGGCTGACACCAGCGAGGTGCACATCGAGATCCCCGCCGAAGGACCGTCCTTGGGGATCGCGCCTTCCGGGATATGGATGTGGATGTCGTATTTGCGATGGAACTTCTCGTCGATCATCAGATGATCGGCCCGCGAGCGTACGTAGCTCAGCGCTGCGTGGGCGGATTCCTGCATGACTTCGCCGAGCTTTCCGGTGACGGTCAGCTGCCCGCGGCCGGGCATCAAGAGGGTTTCGATGAACAACAGCTCGCCGCCGACCTGGGTCCAGGCGAGGCCCGTGACCATGCCGACCTGATCCAGCTCCTCCACCTGCTCTTGCCTGAAGCGGTAGGGTCCCAGGTATTTGGGCACGGATTTCTCCCCCACGGAGAACTCCTCCCGGTCGGGGTGCGTCACCGCCTCGCGCGCCAGCTTGCGGCAGATGGAGGCGATTTCGCGTTCGAGGTTGCGCACCCCGGCCTCGCGGGTATACCGCCGGATGAGCGCCAGAACGGCCTTGCGTGAAAAATCGACCTTTTTGCCTTCCAGGCCGTTGGCCTTGATCTGCTTGGGCAGGAGGAACTGCTCGGCGATATGGTACTTCTCGACCTCGGTGTATCCCGGCAAACGAATGATCTCCATGCGGTCCTGAAGCGGCAGCGGGATGTCGGGCAGCGTGTTGGCCGTCGTGATGAACAGGATGTCCGACAGGTCATAGTCCAGATCGAGGTAGTGGTCGTTGAAGGCGAAGTTCTGCTCGGGATCGAGCACTTCGAGCAGGGCCGCCGAGGGGTCGCCCCGGAAATCCATGCTCATCTTGTCCACTTCGTCCAGACAGAACACGGGATTGCTCGCCCCCACCTTTTTGAGCGACTGGATGATCTTGCCGGGCATGGCGCCGATGTAAGTGCGGCGGTGGCCCCGGATTTCGGCTTCGTCCCGCACCCCGCCCAATGACAGGCGCACGTATTTGCGGCCGGTGGCGCGGGCGATGGACTTGGCAAGCGAGGTCTTGCCCACGCCCGGGGGACCGACGAAACACAGGATCGGGCCCCGGATTTTTTTCACCAGCGCCTGCACGGCCAGGTACTCCAGGATGCGCTCCTTGGGCTTTTCCAGGCCGTAGTGGTCTTCTTCCAGAATCCGCTCGGCCTGCGACAGGTCGTCGGCCACCTCGGTCTTCTCGGTCCAGGGCAGGCTGAGGATCCAGTCGATGTAGTTGCGCACCACCGTGGCCTCGGCCGACATGGGCGTCATCAGCTTGAGCTTCTTGAGCTCGTGTTCGACCTTGTCCGTCGCCTCTTTGGGCATTTTCTTGTTCTTGAGCTTTTCCTCGATTTCACGGATTTCGTCGCTCGGGTCCTCCTCGGCCCCCATCTCCTTTTTGATCGCCCGCATCTGCTCGTTCAGGTAGTATTGCTTCTGGGTCTTCTCCATCTGATCTTTGATGCGGGTCTTGATGCGCTGATCCATCCGGAAGACCTCGATCTCCATCTTGATCAGGCTCAGCAGCAGAGGCAGCCGCTCGGCCAGGTCCAGCGTGTCGAGCAGCCGCTGTTTGTCCTCGAGCTTGAACGTGAAATGCGAGGCCACGGTGTCGGCCATCTGGGAGGGGTCCGCGATCGAGGCCACATTGCTGACCAGCTCCTTGGAAATACTGCGGTTGAGGCTGGCGTATTCCTCGAAGGCCTCGATCACCGAGCGCATCAGTGCGGTGGACTCCGCCGTGGAGAGCTCCTTTTCGGCCAGCCGTTCGAGCTCCACCCGGAAGAATTCCTCCTCCGGCAGGAACCGGACGATCCGTGCCCGGCTCTTGCCCTCCACCAGGGCCTTCACCGTCCCGTCGGGCAGGCGCAGCAGCTGGAGCACCTTGCCGATCGTCCCCATCTCGCTGATGTCCTGCTCGCCGGGGTTGTCGATCCCGGCCTTCTTCTGGGTGGCCAGAAACACCACCTTGTCCTTGCTCATGGCCTCGGTCAGGGCGTTGACCGACTTGGCCCGCCCCACGAACAGGGGCGCCACCATGAACGGAAACACCACGATGTCCCGCAGGGGCAGCAGCGGCAGCACCATCCGGTTCGCGTTGGATTCCCCGTCTTTAAAGAATTTCGGAATGTTCACCATGTCTCACACCGTGAAATTGAGTCCCGCGCAACTCTCCGGGCTCGATGTTATGGGCTCAAAGCTGGCAGTTCGGCCCGTGATGGCTCTGCAGGAAGACCCGAGTTCGAGGCGGGCGGGTTCGGCGCTGCGCGCCGTGCGTCCATACGCCGCAGCAACCGCCGAAGGACGCCCAACGCAGGCGTCGGGCCTTATGCGAAGCCATCACGCTTGTTTCTTGGTTTGTTCGAACAGAAGAATGGGGTCCTCTTTGTTCAGCACCACATCCTCGCTGATGACGCACTCTTTGACGTTTTCCAGAGAAGGCAGCTCGTACATGATGTCGAGCATGCAGGCTTCCATAATGGCGCGCAGGCCCCGCGCGCCGGACTTGCGCTTGATCGCCTCCTTGGAAACGGCCGACAGCGCGCTGTCGGTGAAGCGCAGATTGACCCCTTCCATCTCGAACAGCTTCTGGTACTGCTTGATCAAGGCGTTCTTGGGCTCTTTAAGGATGCGGATCAGGCTGTCTTCGTTCAGTTCGTGCAGGGTGGCGATGACCGGCAGCCGGCCGAGGAACTCGGGGATCATGCCGTATTTGACCAGGTCCTCCGGCTGCACCATCTTGAGCGTGTCGCCGATGGTGAGCTCTTTTTCCTGCACGATCTTCGCGCCGAAGCCCATCAGCTTGGGCCCCAGACGGCGCTGGATGATCTTCTCCAGGCTGGTGAAGGTGCCGCCGCAGATGAAGAGAATGTTGGTGGTGTCGACCTTGATGAAATCCTGCTGGGGATGCTTGCGCCCGCCCTTGGGCGGCACGCTCGCCAGGGTTCCCTCCAGGATCTTGAGCAGCGCCTGCTGCACGCCCTCCCCCGAGACGTCCCGGGTGATGGAGGGGTTGTCGGCCTTGCTGGCGATCTTGTCGATTTCATCGATGTAGACGATTCCGCGCTTGGCCTTTTCGACGTCATAGTCGGCGTTCTGGAGCAAGGAGAGAATGATGTTCTCGACGTCTTCGCCCACGTAACCGGCTTCGGTCAGGCTGGTGGCGTCGGCGATCGTGAAGGGCACGTTCAGAAACCGGGCCAGGGTTTGGGCCAGCAGGGTCTTGCCGCAGCCTGTCGGCCCGATCAGCAGGATGTTGCTTTTCTGAACGTCGACATCCCCGGCGTTGAAGGCCGATTCCAGGCGCTTGTAGTGGTTGTAGACGGCGACCGAAAGGATCTTTTTGGCCGGCTCCTGCTCGATCACATAGCCGTCCAGACGCTCCTTGATCTCCTTGGGGGTCAGGAAGTGGGTCGTTTCCTTGGCGTCCTTTTCCGTCTCCTCGTTGATGATTTCGCTGCACAGCTGAATGCACTCGTCGCAGATGTAAACGGCGGGACCGGCGATCAGCTTGCGGACCTCGGACTGGTTCTTGCCGCAGAACGAGCAGAACAGGTTGTCGTTGTCGTCCTTCTTTTTCGCCATGCTATGCCTCCGGTTTGTCCAGACGGTCGAGGTCCTGACGGTTGGCGATGACATGATCGATGATGCCGTAATTCTTGGCCTCCGCGGCGCTCATGAAGTAATCCCGATCGGTGTCGCGCTGGATCGAATCCATGGTTTTGCCGGTATGCTGCACCAGGATCTGGTTCAGGGCCTCCTTCATCCGCAGCATTTCCTTAGCCTGGATCTCGATGTCCGAGGCCTGCCCCTGGAAACCGCCCATGGGCTGATGGATCAGGATGCGGGCGTTCGGCAGCGAGTAGCGCTTGCCCCGGGTGCCGGCCGTGAGCAGCAGGGCCCCCATGCTGGCCGCCTGGCCGATGCACACCGTGGCGATGTCCGGTTTGATGTACTGCATGGTGTCGTAGACCGCCAGCCCGGCCGTCACCAGGCCTCCGGGGGAGTTGATGTAGAAATTGATGTCCTTGTCCGGGTCTTCGGATTCCAGGAACAGCAGCTGCGCGATCAGCAAGTTGGCGACCTCGTCGTTCATGGCGGATCCGAGAAAGATGATCCGGTCTTTCAGCAGCCGGGAGTAGATGTCGTAGGCCCGCTCGCCGCGGCTGCTCTGTTCGATGACCATGGGAATCAGTGGCACTCTTTTTCTCCTTATCGTAGGGTGGCGTTCATCGCTCCGGCAAGTGGGGTTCCGGCCGTCCCATCCCCCTTCTATCGCGTTTCGGGCGCGACGTCCTCGATCCGGCTGCTCTCGAGCACGAGTTTGACGGCCCTTTTTTCCAGCAAGGCGTGTTTGAAGTAATCAAGTTTTTCGGGATGTTCGCGGTAGTAGCGCCGGATCTCCGCCACCGGCTGCTGGAAGTTGTCGGCCATCTGCTGCAGGGCCTCGTTCAGCTCGTCATCTTTCAGATCGAGCTTTTCCTGGTCGATGATCTTGCCCAGGATCAGGTGGCGCTTCACCTGCTTCAGGGCCGTGTCGCGGTATTTTTCGACGATGATGTCACGGGACAGGCCGGCGTCCTCCAGCGTCGTGTTGCGATGGGAAAAGGAGCGTTCGGCCTCCTCGATGATGCCCTCGAGCTCCATTTCCACCAGCGCCTCGGGCACCTCGAACGCGCTGCGCTCAAGCAAGCCGGCGAAGACCTGCTCGCTCAGCTCCTGCTCGACGCGTTTTTCGTAGCCCTGAGCCAGGTTCGCGAAGATCTTCTCCTTGAGTTCCGCCAGGGTGTCGAAGCGGCCGGCGCTCTTGGCGAACTCGTCGTTGATCTCCGGAAGGATCTCCTCCCGGATTTCGCTCAGCCGGACCTGGAAGTGCACGGTCTGGCCGGCGAGCGCTTTATTGGCGTAGCCGGCCGGAAAGGTCACCGGAAACTCGCGGGTCTCGCCGGCCGTCATGCCGATCAGCTGCTGGTCGAACTCCTTGAGCACGGCGCCGGCGCCGACTTTGAGCGTAAAGTTCTCCGTTTTGGGCGCGCCCGCATACGGCCGGCCGTCTTGGAAACCCTCGAAATCGATCAGCGCATGGTCGTCCTCGCGCAGGGGCCGGATGTCCGCGATTTTCTGCAGGCGGGCCAAGTTCTTCTGCAGCATCTTCAGCTGAGTGTCCACCTCGGCGTCGCCCACTCGGTACTGCGACCGCTTCAGCGTCATCCCTTTCCAGTCGATGTCTGCGATCGAGGGCGTCACTTCCACCGTCGCGGCGTACTTGTAGGGCTGCGACAGGTCGATCTCCGGAGGATCGAGCTTCGGCCGGCCCACGACCCGCAGGTCTTTCTCCTTCAGCGCATCGATGAACGAGCTCTGAATCAGTCGCGAGGACACATCGGCCAGCACGTCTTTCTTGAACATCTTCTCGAGCACCGACCGGGGCGCTTTTCCGGGCCGAAACCCTTTGATCTTGGCATTCTTTTTGATTTCGTCGTAGGCCTTGTCGATTTCGCGCACGACCTCTTCGCGGGGGATCTCGACATGAAGCGTCTTTTTGACGCTGCTGATGTCTTCAACGGTTACCTGCATCGATTCCAAGCCTTTCTGCACATATCGGTGTCCCGGAGAGGGTGGCGATTCGCTGAATCAGGGAGCGTCGAAATTGGTGCGAGAGGGGAGACTTGAACTCCCATTCTGTCGCCAGAGCTGGATCCTAAATCCAGTGCGTCTACCAGTTCCGCCACTCTCGCTCGTCGGCGGCATCGCGCCGATGGGGGCAAGAAAAATCCCACCTGAGCCTTGCCAGAGGCCCTATCAGCGGGTAAAAACTACATAAACGCAATTTTTTCGCGATTTTGGTTAGTATAAAGTCAAAAAACAACGATGTCAACACACCCCCGGAAGCTGTTCCGCAACCCGCCTGACGGCTTGCGCAATGCCCTAAGGCGTGTTAGTCATCGGCGAAATCGGGGCGTGGCGCAGACTGGTAGCGCACCTGCTTTGGGAGCAGGGGGTCGTCAGTTCAAATCTGACCGCCCCGACCAAATGAATCCACCCGGGCTTGAGCCGGCTGGATCGTCAGAACGAAGCCCATGCGCACGCCCGACCCGACCGCCGCCATGCTTCAGAATTTCCGGGTCGTCGGCCTGGCCTTGATGCGGACCAATCTCAACAACACCCACAGCGGCAACATGTCCTGCCGCGATCCCATGTCCTCGAATCGATTCTGGATCACCGCCTCCGGTGCGCCATGCGGAAAGCTTTCGCCCGCAGACCTGGTGGCCGTACGGTTCGACGACATGAGCTGCGCCGGGCCCGGTCGGCCGTCATCCGAAGCCAACACCCACCGCCGCGTGCTGGAGCTGCCCGGCGTCAACGCCTGTGTCCACTGCCACGCCATTGCGAGCACCCTGCTCGGTTACGAACGCCGGCAGCCACCCGTTCTTTCGCACGGAGCCGACCCGCCCGCCGACCCCTCCGAAGAGGATCTCTTTCAGCCGGTCGACCTGTGGGGAGCCGGCCTGATCGGGGCCGTCCCGGTGGCCGGGTTCCAAAACACGGTGGGCTCCATCGAAATGGAGCGGCGGATCCCGGCGTATCTACGCCGGGCGCCGGTGGCGATTGTCAAAGGCCATGGGCCGTTCGCCTGCGGGCAGAGCCTCGATCAATGCCTGCATTACCTGAGCGTCCTGGAGAACAGCGCGATCGCAGCCACCGCATTGAGGCGGCGCGGAATCGACACCTCGGCGCTTCGGCACGCCATCCGCTCTGAAGGCGTCCAGGCCGTCTTTGGAGGCACGCCCCGCTGCCTGGGCGGCCGGGAGCGGCCCGTGGAGAGGACCTCCCCGCGCGGGGATTTCACCTATTGGCTTGCCTACAATTTCGACCTCGGGCTGGGCGCCTTCGGCACCGGCTCCATGAGCCGCCGATCGTCCGCCGATGAGATGGTCTTCTGCCCCACGTCCGCGGCACCCCAAGGCATCGAGGTCCCCTTGTTCCGCATCCCCTTGTCCCCCGGCGGGTCCGAACCCGCCGATGTGCGACTGCACCGGCTGGTGTACTCGCACACGTCGTTCACGGCCTGCATTCTGGCCTCAAGCCCCCTGGCGACTGCGGAGGCGATGGCGGCGATGGCGGCTGCCGATGGCGTCGAAGCGCTGACCGGCCAAACGGATGCCATCGAACCTCATGCGGCCGGATTTCCGATCGTCGCCCCGATTGATGCCGAGTCGGCCCATCACAGGATCCGCCTGCCGGTGACGACCCTGCCGGCACTGGCGGGCGGCGCCGCGGGCGGCCTGGTCGCCCGCCTGCTTGAAACCGGCAGCGGTTGTGGACTCATCGCCGGCTGCGGGGTGATTGCCGCCGGCGAGCAGAGCCTGGCACAGGCCGCCTACCGGGTCTCGCTGGCCGAGCGCGCAGCGCGCTTCCGCCAGGAAGTCGATCTTCACCATCGCTTGCTCGGCGGACCGCCGGTGGCGGCCTTTGAATGACGGCGCTCCTGCATTGCAAGCGCTACGGGGCGGGCCCGCCCCTGTTGATCCTGCACGGACTGTTCGGGTGCTGGGACAACTGGCATCCGGTGGCGAAGGCGCTCTCGCAGCGCTTTGGCGTTTACGTTCCGGACCTCCGCAACCACGGGCACTCCTTTCACAGCCCGCGCTTCGATTACGAGGCGATGACCGACGACGTCGAACGGTTGATGGACGCGCTCGCGATCGGCCGCGCCACGCTGCTAGGGCATTCGATGGGCGGCAAGCTGGCTCTGCGCTTCGCCGCCCGGCACCCCGAACGTGCCCAGCGACTGATCGTCGTCGACATCACACCCAAAGCGAGCCGCGCAACCTTCGGCGACGCCATCGAGGCGCTCGTGCGGCTGGACCTGCAGTCCATCGGCGCTTTTAAAGAGGCCGATGCCAGGCTCCGGTCGGCCATCGCCGACCCCGTCATCCGTCTATTCCTGCTCAAGAACCTGGAGCATCTGCCGGCCGGAACCTACCGCTGGAAAGTGAACCTCGACGCCATCCGGCAAAACCTCCCGCTGATTTTCGGACCGGTGGCCGTCGGAGTCTTTCGCGGGCCCTGTCTTTTCATCCGCGGCGCCGAATCAGACTACGTTCAGGACGAGGACTGGCCTGACATCAAGGCCCTTTACCCGCAGGCGCAGCTGGTCACCCTTCCCGGCTCGGGACACTGGCCGCACGTCGAGAACAAAGCCGCGTTTCTGTCGGCCGTAGGCGATTTCCTGGAAATGCACTGACAGGCGTCAAGGGAATGGGGGGAGCTATCGGGTATGGCGGAACATGGCCGGAACCCCGCACAACATCAGCAGCGATCCCAACGGGCCGGCACCGACCAGCATCACGGCGGAGAGCAGGACCTCAAATAAAACCACCTCGGAGTCCACCAGGTAGGCCTGGAGGCTTCCGGGCTTGGCCGCCAGGAAAACCAGGTCGGCGACGGCCGACAGCGCTATCCCCCAGGCCGCCCAGCGATGACGCCTCCACAAGGCCACCCCGAAGATCAGCAGCGGCAGCGCTTGGATTACGTACCTCCATCCCACCGGCCGCAGAATCGCCTCCGGGAGCGCGGGTTCGTAGGCCAGCCAGAGGAAGGCCTTGAAGATGGCCAGCCAACCGATGGCCCAGAGGGTCCAGGGATACTCCACGTTCATCCGATCGGCGGGAAGCAGCTTCAGATCCATGTCTTCTCCAACTGCCGTGGGCGGCGGCTTTCACCCGACGCCCGGAACGGCCGGTTCACTCAAATAGGAGATTTGGGCCGATCTGTCAAACGCACCGCAGGTGGATGAGCCTGCCTGCAGCCATTCGAGCCGTCGGCTTCGCAAAGAGGCCGGGTTCAGCGCGCGAAGCCAGCTCAGGGCTCCGGGCGCAAGGCCACCTGCGGATCGAGCCGTTTTGTTTAGTGCAGCAGATTGATGATCGACAGAACGATCAGCAGACAGGAGATGGAGCCAGCCAGCAGCCCGAAAAAGATGGGGTAGCGGAAAAAAACCATGTCCAGACTCTTGACCGGTCGATTGATCTTGTCGAACAGCACGCGGGTCTCGATCCACCGGTTCAACCGCTGTTCGATCGCCCGCAGCGTCTTCGGCGCCAGGATCAGGCCGACCCCGGCGGCCACCCCGAACAGACAAACCACGCGGCCAATCCAGGCGATGGTCTGGAAGAGAATTTCGCCGAGCTCGGTTGGCTGACGGTTGCCGAAAAAGATCGACGCGAAATGAATCGGATCGAATTTGAAGAGGAAAAATAGGAAGGCGAAACCGGAGCCGGCCAGCAGCAACACCCCCAGCAGCAGCGGGTGGGCATAGACGAGATTTTCAGTTTGTATTTCCCTGTCGAGAAACCCGAGCTTGCGGTCCATGTCCAGGCTGCGGTTGAAAATACTGCTGAGGTTCCGGGCGATCCGCGGGGCGAACAGCAGCATCAGGGCAAGGGTCATGCCCAAGATACCGAAGATCAGCGTCAGGATTTCGATCGTCTGAAGGCTAATTTCCCGGACCAGATTCATGTGGTTGCGAATCCTTTCGGCTTCCCGCGCGGGTGAGCGCAATCGCCAGTTCCTGGGTTTCCGGCGACGCGATGGCCGCCAGCTTCTTCTTGACCACCCGCGAATAGTATTCCCGTTCGGTCTTGGTCAGGTGCTGATGGTTGAGCTTCTTGAAAATGAGCTCTTGCTGCTTCTCCGAGAATAGCAGCCCGAGCGGCGCCCCCAATCGGCCCTCCCCGCCGCGGGGAATATCAACCGCCGGCGGCCGGTCCGGCGGGCCTTGCCCCGCGAATTGCCTCAAAGCGGAGCGCATGTCCGCCACGGCGACCTTAGGGCCTCCGGTCAGTTGGATGTGGTCCGCCGCCGCCAGAGCGGCATGCCGCGGCTTGAGGCTTTCCGCGATCTGCAGGAGATGCTGCGGCGCGGCGATGTTCTCGCGTCGGAAGAGCTCGGCGCTCACGAAAAGCAGCTTTTCCAGGTTCTGGCGTTTTGGATTCGACTCCCAGTAGCGCCCGAGAAGGCCCGAGCTGCTCAACTCGATTCCGCGGCGGCCGCAGATGGCCAGAACGGCCGGAAAACGGGATACCAGCGCCGGATTCTGGGCTCCCGCCAACGCATCTAAAATGATGATGATCTGAGGCGCGGACACTTTGCGCCGGTCGGAAAGCTCCAGGATTGAATTTAACAGATGCAGCGCATCCCGGGGAGCGCTTTGAGGACCGGCCGGCTGGCCGGATTGGTCTTTTTTCACGTGCAACACCAAACCCTCGCGCTGGTGGCGGCAACTCGGCCTGAACCGTTTGAACTAATTTATCATACAATGAATACCGGTACATAACAATACCATTGTATAAATATATACAATTTTCCGCCCTGGCAAGCAATCGCAGCCCGTGGTCGTTGTAGGCGATCGCGGGTCTTCGATGGTTTTTGTAGAAGAAAATACAAATAGGAGCAGGGCGATTTAGAAAAAGCTGAGGCTGCGGCCGGTTTCAGCCGCGGAGATAGACCCGCTGGCGCGACCGGGCGGCCTTGGCCAGCGTCTCGACCTGGCTGTCGACGTAATCGAACACCCGTGCCTTGCGCTTGCCGGGGGCCGGGCGCAGGACTCGTCCGAGATATTGGAGCACCCGCCCGCTGAAACGTACGGGGGTCGCCAGGAACAGCGTGGAAAGGCTGCGGCAGTCGAAGCCTTCACCGATCAGCTGTCCGGTGGCGATGAGAACCTTCACCTGTCCGGCATTCAGGCGCTCGACCACCTCCTGCCGTTCCTGGAGCGGCATTTCGCCGGTCAGCAGCTCGGAGTCAATCTTGTAGCGGTAGCGCAACAACGTCTGCAGGGTCTGGCAGTGGGCCCGGCGGTCGGAGAGCACTAGGGAAACGCCCCGCTGCCCGTTCACCTCGTCGGACACATCCTGGGCGATCATCAGGTTGCGCTCGGTGTCGGCGGTGAGTTCGGAGAGCATCTTGCTGTATTCGTTGACCGGATCGTGGAAGGGTTTGAAGCGGGTCTCGCGCACGATCACCTCGGCCGGCAGCACCTCGCCGGCGGCCACCAGGCCGGCCTTGTCCACCTCGTGGTGCACATCGCCCAGGTGCCAGAAGATCAACCGGGAGAGCTGGTCGCGGCGCCAGGGCGTGGCCGAGAGCCCCAGCATGAACCGGGAGTCGAAGCTCGCGACCGCCTCGGTGAAGGTGCGGCTCGGGCAGCGGTGGCACTCGTCGGCCACCACGAACCCGATGCGCGGGGAAACCTCCTCGGCGCATTTGTAAAGCGACTGCACCAGCGCCACGGTGATTCCGGAGCCGATCCTGATCCGGCCGCCGGCGATCATGCCGCAGGCCTCGGATGGTATGCCGAGGAAGGCCTCGATGCGCTCGACCCATTGCGCGGCCAGGTCCATGGTGTGGACGATGACGAGGGCGGGCTGGCGGCGCCGTGCCACCATGTTCAGGGCCATCACGGTCTTGCCCGACCCGGTGGGCGCGTTCAGGGTGCCGAAGTCGCGGGCCAGCATCCGGTCGACGGCGGTGCGCTGGAAGGCGCGCAATTCGCCCCGAAAGCTGAAATCGACCGGCGGCAGGCTGCGGCGCCGGTCGTCGAGCGCGTAGGCGATCCCCATGCGGTGGCACAGCATCAGCACCTGCCGCAGGCAACCGCGCGGAATCCACAGCCCATCGGCCCCCACCTTGTCGTAGAATTTTAACACCCGGGGCGTTCCGCGGTTCCAGCGGCCCATGCGCTCGTTTTCCAGCCACTTGGGGTTCGGAAACTCGAGCTTCTCCATAAGCGCCTGCCTGAGCTCGGGCGGAGCGCCTTTCAGCCTGAGATGATGGGTGAGGGTGAGGGTCAGCGACGTCATGGCGGGATGCGGCGACGGCAGGGTCAGCTCTTCTCGTCGAGCAGACCGCGCGCCAGCTCGATGTCGTAAGCCCGGCGCGGGTCGAAGGATTTGCCGGTGTACATGTCGGCCGCCTTCAGAATGGCGCCGTAGGGCACCCAGTCGTGCTGCTCCCACAACCGGGGGTCGTCGGCGTTCCACATGCGAAACCAGATCACTCCTTCGGAAGCTTTCACGTACATGTGCACCCGGCGGTTGTCCGGGAACGGGTAATAATATAGGCCGCGTTCGTCTTTCATAATGAATTAACCGTTCTTAGGTTTTAAGTGTTACGTTTTAAGCCAAAAAATGCATGGTATCACGTATGCAGGGGCCACGCTCTTTTTCTTAAAACTTAACACGTAAAACTTAAAACTATTTGTCATTAAAGCCCGTTGTCATCCAAGAACGCGGTGATGGCCGCATTGACCGCCTGCGGCTTTTCGACCGGTACGAAATGTCCCGCGTCCGCAATCTGGCGGAGGACGGCGCCCGGAATGCTCTTCTCCAGAAAAAGTCCGTACTTGGGCGGCGTCAGCCGGTCATCCTCGGCCGAGACGACCAGCACCGGCGCCCGGATCGATCCCAGCCGGGCCATCGCGTCGAAGCGGTCGCAGGCCTTGAAATCGCCGCGCACGACGGCGGGCGCGGCCCACAGGGAATCCTCCAAAAAGGCCTGCTTCAGCGCTACCGGCGTTTTTTCGGAAAACCCCATCCGGTCGATCAACTCCACATAGACGTGCATGCCGGCGGCGATCGCTTCAAAAACAGCGGGCGCCACCCGCAGCCTCGCCCCCGAGCTGACGATGATGCCGGCCGGAAAGAGCGCCGGGCGATGGAGCAGAAGCTGCTGCGTGATGGCCCCGCCCATGCTCAGGCCGCACGGGATGGGGCGCGGCGCGGCGAGGGCGGTGATGAAATCGACCGCGACGGCGGCATAGTCCGCGACCGTCTGCCGGGCGCGGCCGCCGCTGCGGCCGTGGCCGGGCAGGTCAAGCGCCACGGTGTTGGCCCGCTCCCGGAGGCCCTCCACCTGGGCCTGCCAGAGCAGCGAGGACTCGCCGGCCCCGTGGATGAAGACCAGGGTGGGCCTGCGCTCGTCCGGCGGCCATCGGCCGCAGACGAAAGCGATGTCGCCGCTGACGCGTTGTTCCATGCCGATAGTTCTCCTCGGATCGATACCCGCGGCTGCCGCTCGGGCCTTGAAGACGGCGAAAGACGATCTATAGCACCAATCCGGTGATGAACGCCAGCAGCTGGTTCAGGTTCTGACAGGGCCGCACCTCGTCGCAGACGGCTTCGAACACGCGCATCTCGCTGTCGCCGGTGCGCCAGAACTGCGGGGCCTCCGGGTTGAGCCAGATCAGCCGCCGGCAGCGCGCCCGCATCTCCGCCAGGATCCCTTCTTCCGGATGGGTGAAGTTGCAGCGGCCGTCGCCGATGACGATCAGCGTCGTCTGACGATTGAGGCTGTCCAGGTGCTGCTGCCGGAACTCCCGGAGGGTGCGGCCGTAGTCGGTGGCAGCGTTGTAGTCGATGTCCGCCTCTTTCAGGATTTTGTCGATCGCCGGGTTGATCGCGTACCGCTTGAAAATCTCCGACACTTCCTGCACCCCGGCCACGAAGATGAAGCTGCGCACCTGGGCGAAACAGTCCTGCAGCGAGTAGAGCATGTTGAGCATGAACCGGGCGGCCGCCCACACCGACCCCGAGACGTCGCAGAGGGCGACGATCTTGGCCCGGCGCGGCGGCCGGTTGCGGTAGCACACCTCGAAAGGGACGCCCTCGTGAGCAGCGGCGCGGCGCAGCGTCTTCTTGACGTCCGGCAACCCGCGTCGGCGCGCGGCCTGGCGGCGGCTGATGCGGTCCTTCAGCCGCCGGACGAGCAGGGCGATCGCCTCGCGCATGGCCTCGACTTCGCGCGGCGTCAGCGAGGCGAAGTGCACCTCGCCCAGGTCGTCGGCGACGTGCCGCATGGACCGCTGGCGTTCCTGAGGGAGGGCCGGCGTTTCAAGAGGCTCCCCCAACAGCCGCCGCACGGCGTTCAGGCGATCCTGGAAGTGCCCGGCCAGGTCGCGCCGCTCCTCCCAGCCCAGCTCGTCCCTCCGGCCGGCCAGCGTCTGGTCGAGTTGCGCCTCCAGCATCCGGATGCGCTCCGCCAGCTCCAGCCGCCGCCCGCCCGCGCCTCCACCGCTAGTATCCGGGGCCGGCGCCCATCCGCCGGCACCGGCTGCGGAAATCCGTTCGATCAGCCCGGCAGGATCGCCGGACAGAAAATCGATGAGCGCTTGGACAGCCGGGTCCGTTTCGGCCGCAGACTGCAGGGACTGCAGGATCGCCTGGATCGCCGGCGCCAGTTCGGGCGAACGCGCGATCGAAGGATCCTGGCGCAGCTCGTGGAAGAACAGCTGGTAGAGCCGCTCGAAATGCGCCTGCTCCCGCCGGCTCTTGGCGAAGTTGGCGCGCAAGACGGACCTGAACTGCGCCTCTTCGAGCGGGTCGATCCGCTCCAGGTGCAGCAGGCAGTCGAGCACTTCGGCGGTGGAGACGCGCATGCCGCCCGCACGGGCAGCCGCCACGAACCTGAGAAGCAAGGGAACCATTAAGGTATCAAATTGGAAAGGCCTGACCCAAATCCGAAATCCGAAGCACGAAGCACGAAACAAATTCAAATGTTCAAAGAGACTATGACCAAAACCGGCCGCGAAATTATCAGTTGTTGTTATTGGGCGTTTCGGTCATTCTGTCATTCGGATTTGTTTCGGATTTCGGATTTTGTGCTTCGAATTTAACCCCTTGCGGATCATTCGCGATCAAGATTTCCGTCGGGTAGAGTTCGGCGCTGCGATCCAGCGCTGAAGATCTTGCCGCTCTTCTCGTTGACCAGCTGGACGTCGGAGCGGTGCTTGCAAACGACGTTCAGGGTGTCCCGGAGGATGTCCATGGAGGGATCCTCGACCTGCAGCGCCAGAAGGGCCTGGGCCCAGTCCAGGGTCTCCGAAACGGCGGGCTTCTTCTTGAGGTCCAGCGCGCGGATGCGCCGGACGGCGTCCACGAGCTGGCCGGCCAGCCGCTCGCCGGTCGCCGGCAGCCGGAGACGGACGATCTTGAGCTCCAGCTCGCGGTCCGGGTAGTCGATGTAGAGGTGCAGGCAGCGGCGCTTGAGCGCATCGCTCATGTCGCGCGAGTCGTTGGAGGTCAGGAACACCGCTGGGATGTGCCGCGCGCGGCGCGTGCCGAGCTCGGGGATCGACACCTGGAAATCGCTCAGCACCTCCAGCAGAAACGCCTCGAACTCGGGGTCGGACTTGTCGACCTCGTCGATCAGCAGCACCACGGGGCGCTCGGCGCTGATGGCCTGCAGCAGGGGCCGCGGCTGCAGAAAGCGCTCCGAGAAGAAGGCGTCCTCCTGCGCGGCGACCCGATCGACGGCCTCGGCGATCGACCGCGCGCCGGCGATCACATCCCCGATCTTCTCCTTGACCATCTGGGTGTAGAGCAGCTGCTTGGCATACTCCCACTCGTAGAGCGCCTTGGTTTCGTCCAGCCCCTCGTAGCACTGCAGGCGGATCAGCTCGCGGTCCAGGCAGCGGGCGACCGCTTTGGCGAGCTCGGTCTTGCCCACCCCGGCCGGCCCCTCGACCAGGACCGGTTTGTGCGTGGCCTGCGAAAGAAACACGACCGTCGCGATCACCGGCGAGCAGATGTACCCGACGCGCTCGAGAGCGGCGTGCACCTGCGCCACACTTTGAAAAGGGGGTTCCGTTGCCATGCCGCTTCGCCCCTGAGGCCGCTGCAGTTCCAGTCAACTTCGATGGCGCTCATCTTAGCACGGTGCTGCTTCCGGAAAAACCCCCATCTCGGGGATACCCCCGAAATCGAGCGGCCGCTGGCACCCATCGCCGGAAAAGACAGCGTTTTCTGTTGATTCCCGGGCCGGGATTCATTAGGGTTCATCCGCCAGATCAATCTGCAACCCGACGGAGGCGACCATGGAAAAACCCCTGGAGCATTACTGGACCCAACGGCTGACCGATCTGCAGCAGGCCCTGGAGGGAAACAATTTCGAAGTGCACCTGGCGGCCGATGCCGCCGCGGCCCACCGCATCGTCATGGAGGAGATCCTTCCCAAATCCGGGGCCCGCAGCGTCGGCTGGGGCGGGTCCATGACCGTGGTCGGCACGGGGCTGGTTCAGTCGATCAAGGCCCGCCCCGACATCGCGATGATCGACACCCTCGACAAGCAGGTTCCCTTCGACGAACTGATGGAGCGCCGCCGCCGGGCCCTGCTCGTCGACCTGTTCATCACGGGCACCAACGCCGTCACCGAGGACGGCCAGCTCGTCAACCTTGACATGCTGGGAAACCGCGTGGCGGCGCTCACCTTCGGCCCCAGGCACGTCGTCGTCATCGTGGGCCGCAACAAGGTCGTGCCGAGCATCGACGAGGCCATGTTCCGCGTGAAGAACATCGCCGCGCCGGCCAACGCCATGCGGCTCGACAAGAAAACGCCCTGCGTGAAGACCTCCTACTGCGAGGAATGCAAGAGCCCGGACCGCATCTGCAACACCTGGACCATCACCGAGAAATCCTACCCCAAGGGCCGTGTCAAGGTGGTGCTCGTAAACCAGGACCTCGGACTTTGACAAGGATCTGCCATGTCCATGAACATTCTCGTCGCCTACGATGGAACCAAGGAAGCCAGGGAAGCGGTGCGCCTGGCCGCCAAGCACGCCAAGGCCTTCGCCGGCCGGATCGTTCTCGCCTATTCGATGGTCGGCGGGCCCGAGATCCCGCGCGCGGAATTCGAGCGCGCGGAAAAGGAGCTTGACCGCCAGGCGATCGCATTGAAGGAGGAGGGCGTTGAATGCGAAACCCTGCTTTCGGTGCGCGGTCTGGAAACCGGTGAGGACATCATCAGGATCGCCGAGGAGAAAGCGGCCGGGGAGATCATCGTGGGGGTTCAGCGCAAGTCCAAGGTCGGCAAGCTGCTTTTCGGTTCGACGGCGCAGTACGTCATTTTGAACGCGTCCTGCCCGGTCGTCACGGTCCGTTAGGACCCCGTCCGGCCGCGCACAGGTCTGCTCGGCCTCCTGGGGGCTCATGGCGGCCCCCGTGAGGCTGGCGGCGACGCGCGCCAGCATCGCCTCAGCCCTCGGAGCCCGCCCTCCCGAGCCTTGACACCCGCCCGCCCGCTCACTACTATTGTCAAGGAATTCGTTCAGGGGTGGCTTTCAAAGCCTGAGATCACACCCGCGGAACCTGATCTGGATCATGCCAGCGAAGGGAAACGAATTCGGGTTGGATGCCGAGCCAGGACGACTCGAGGCCGTTTCCCGCGGAAACGGCCTTTTCGTTTTTCTGAACGCGGCCGGGTCCGCCGGGCCAACCGCTTCGACGCCCGCGCAAACTGGAGAAATCACATGTCCGAGCCTGCGCAAAGAGCCGCGCTGAACCTTGCGGCCCTCCGCGAGAAAAAACCGCTGATCCACAACATTACCAACTTCGTGGTCATGAACTTCACCGCCAACGCGTTGCTGGCGATGGGCGCCTCGCCCGTGATGGCCCATGCCCCCGAAGAAGTCGAAGAGATGGTGGGCCTCGCCGGAGCGCTGGTGCTGAACATCGGCACGCTCACCGGGGAGTGGATCGACTCCATGCTCAAGGCCGGCAGGGCCGCCGCAGCGCGCAAGGTCCCCGCCGTCCTCGACCCGGTGGGCGCGGGCGCCACCGCGCTCCGAACGCGCTCCGCCCGCCGGATCATCGCGGAAGTCGGACCGGCGGTCATCCGCGGCAACGCCTCGGAGGTCCTGTCGCTGCAAGACGATTCCTCCCGGACCAGGGGGGTGGACTCGCTGCACAGCGTCGCCGACGCCGCCGAGGCCGCCGCGGCGCTGGCCCGCGAGCTGCGGACCACACTCGCCATCACCGGCCCGGTGGACATGGTCACCGACGGCCGGCGGGTCGCGCGGGTCGCGAACGGACACCCCCTGATGGGCCGCGTCACCGGCACCGGCTGCGCCGCCACGGCCGCTATCGGCGCCTTTCTGGCGGTCGAGCCCGACCCGCTGCGCGCCGCCGCCGCAGCGCTGGCCTTTTTCGGGCTGGCCGGGGAGGTGGCTGCCCGGGCCGCCGCAGCTCCCGGCAGCTTCATGATCCATTTGCTGGACGCCCTCTACACGATATCGCCGGAGCAGCTGCGGGCGGAGTGCAGGATTGAACTCTATTGACGCCGAACTGGGATGGTGCCGCATGCGGAACCGGGACTGCGGGTTTCCGGCGGGAGCGGGTCTCTCTTGTCGACCCCCCGGTATCCAGGATCCAGTAGCTGCCCGCTAGCGGCACCCACCGTCGAGAACCCTACCATGGCCCGTCGACCCATCGACTACTCGCTCTACTTCGTCACCGACCGCGGCCTGTCGCGCGGCCGCCCCACGCTCGAGGTCGTGCGCGCCGCGGTGCAGGGCGGCGTCACCTGCGTCCAGCTGCGCGAGAAGACCTGCTCCACCCGCGAGTTCATCGCCGAAGCCCTCGGCGTGAAGGCGCTCCTCAGAACATGCGGAGTTCCGCTGATCATCAACGACCGGGTCGACATCGCCCTGGCGGTGGGTGCGGACGGCGTCCACCTCGGGCAGACCGACATGCCGCTCGCCGCCGCGCGGTCGCTGACCGGGCCCGGGCTCGTGATCGGCGTCTCCGCCGAATCGATCGAGGACGCCGTGGCGGCCCAGGCCGGCGGGGCCGACTATCTGGGCGTCAGCCCCGTTTTCGCGACCCCCACCAAGACCGACACCGCCGCCCCCCTGGGGCTGGCGGGCCTCGCGGCCATCCGCCGCGCGGTGAAGCTGCCGCTGGTCGCCATCGGCGGGTTGCACGCCGGCAACGCCGCGGCCGCCGTGCACAGCGGCGCGGACGGGGTCGCGGTCGTCTCGGCGATCGCGGCGGCCGATGACCCCGCGCAGGCGGCCCGGGATCTCAAACGCGCCATTCTCGGGGCGAGGCGGGCATGAACCTCAGGGAACTCGGCGAATTCGGATTCATCCGCCGCATCCGGCAGGGTTGCCTCGTCCGGCCGGAAGGCGTGCTCCAGGGCATCGGCGACGATGCCGCCGCCTTCCGCACCGACGGCCGTCTGCTGTCCCTGGTGACGACCGACCTGCTGGTGGAGAACGTTCATTTCCTGCGCCACGCCATCAGCGGCCGCGACCTGGGCCACAAGTCGCTCGCGGTGAACCTGAGCGACATCGCCGCCATGGGCGGAACCGCGCGCGAAGCCTTCGTGAGCATCGCCATCCCGGACGGCTGCGAACTGGACTATCTCGAAGCCGTCTTCCAGGGCATGAAGGACCTCGCGCGGACCCACGCGGTCAACATTCTCGGGGGCGATACCACCTTCTCCCGGTCGGACCTGGTCATCAACGTGGCCGTCTACGGAGTGGTCGCCGAAAACGAGATGCTGACCCGCAGCGCCGCGCGGCCCGGGGACGTGATCTTCTCCACGGGCTGCCTGGGCGACAGCCGCGCCGGCCTGCACCTCATTCTCGAAGGCGTGCCCGCCGACACGCCCGAGCTGCAGGCCCTGCTGGAGGCCCACCGCCGGCCCTGGCCCCACCTTCGCGAAGGGCGGCTGCTGGCCGGGACACCGGGGGTGCGGGCCGCCATCGACGTCAGCGACGGCCTGAGCTCCGATCTGGGCCACATCCTCGAGGAGAGCCGGGTGGGCGCGATCATTCATGCCGACCGGCTGCCGATCTCCGCCAGCCTGCAGTGCTTCTGCCGCCGCTTGGACCGGTCGCCCCTCGAATACGCCCTTTCCGGCGGCGAGGACTACACCCTCCTGCTGACCGCGGCCCCTGACAGTGCCGGGCGCATCGCCGCCGCCTTCCAAAGCGCTTTCGGCCGTCCGCTGCACGCCATCGGCGAGATCACGGGCACGTTGCGCATGGAACTGGCCGACGACGCCGGCCGCATCACTCCCATCGCCCCCAGCGGATGGGACCATTTCAAGAGGCCCTGACATGGACCCAACGACCCACGCCGCCGCTGTCGGCTTGCAAACCTATCGCCGCGTGCTGACCATCGCCGGCTCCGACAGCGGCGGCGGAGCCGGCATCCAGGCCGATCTCAAAACCTTCGCCGCCCTTGAGTGCTACGGCACCTCGGCAATCACCGCGCTGACCGCCCAGAACACTCTCGGCGTCCGCGCCATTCACCCGGTGCCGCCCGAATTCGCCGCCGCGCAGATCGCGGCGGTCTTTGAGGACATCGGTGCCGATGCCGTCAAGATCGGCATGCTCCATTCGGCCCGGCTGATCCGCGCCGTCGCCGAGGCGCTGCGCCGATACGAAGCCCGCAACATCGTCCTGGATCCGGTCATGGTGGCGCAAAGCGGGGACCGGCTGCTCGAAAGCGATGCGGTCGGCGCCATCCGGGAGCACCTGATGCCGCTGGCGGAGGTCGTCACCCCCAACATCCCCGAGGCCGAGGTGCTGACCGGCCGTCGCATCAGCGGGTCGGCGGAGATGCAGGCCGCCGCCCAGGAGCTTGCCGGCTGCGGCAGCCGGGCCGTTCTGCTGAAGGGCGGGCATCTGGAGGCGGCCGACAGCAGCGATCTGCTCTGGCTGTGCCGCGAGGACCGTTGGGTGACCCTGACGGCCGGCCGCATCCCCAGCCGCAACACCCACGGCACGGGGTGTACCCTCTCCTCGGCCATCGCCGCCTACCTCGCCAGGGGCGCCGATCTCGAAACCGCGGTGCGCCGGGCCAAGGCCTACATCACCGCCGCCCTGCAGGCCGGCGCCGCCTATCAGCTGGGAGGCGGCCACGGCCCCGTGCATCATTTCTTTGGCTATTGGGGATAGCGCTGGACTTCAAAAAAAGGGGATAGGGCGTGCATCGCCGATCTTGCGGCAAAAAGTGATAGGGAGAGGCTTCCAGCCTCGATAACATCGCGGCAAGATGCCGCTCCCACAGTAAACGACGCGGATAGTTACCTTCTTACGAAGCCATCAGCCGGTAGTAGAGGCCGCTCGCCACGGCCCAGAGGAGCACGACGGCCGTGATGCCCAGGCACAGGGCGGCCAGATGCCTATCGAGAGCACCCTCGCGCTTGCGTTCATGGTAGCCCAGCAGATACCCCAGCACGGCGCCGGCGGCAAGGCCGCCGCCATGCCCCCAGTTGTTGATTCCGGGCACCAGGAACCCGAACGCGAACATGATGAGCACCCACATGCCGACCTGCTTGTAGATGGCCGTGCCGTAGACTCCCCCGCGGCTCTTGCCGTAGTAGAGGATCGCGCCGACCAGTCCGCAGACCCCCGCCGATGCACCGATCGTCAGACTGATCCCGGCCAGGTAGGACACCCCGAAGCCTGCCACGCCGGCCAGGGTGTAGATGGAGAACATCCGCCGGAGCCCGTATTCCCGGACCACCACCGCGGAGAGCTGCCGGAGGGCCGCCAGGTTGAAGAAGATGTGCAGCAAGCCGCCGTGCAAATAGCCTGCGGAGACGAGCGTCCACCAGCGCTGGTATCGGTCGATGGGAATGGTGCCCGTCGCGCCCAGAACGAAGAGGCTGCTGTCCGACGGGGACAACAGCATCAGGGGATTGGCCGTCAAGCCGGCCGTCGGCAGGTCCATCAGCAGCGCCAGCACAAACAAGCCGATGTTCACCCCGGTGAGTGTTTTGACCATCAGGGCCGGATCGTCCAGGAGTCTGAAGACAGGCATCCGTCGCCAGCGCGCGCCGGGCGACCGCAGGCCGCAGAAAGGGCAGGTCTGCTCGCTCAGGCTGATCAGCAGGCCGCACTTGGGGCAGAGAATGGAGTTGCGTTGCATTTCGGGTCCGCGAGGCTCAGGTTATGATCCTTGAAGCACGAAGTGACGTGCGAAGACGGCGCTTCGCCCATGCCCAATCAACAATGCGGGAGCGATTTCCAGCCACGATATCATCGCGGCAGGGTGCCGCTCCCGCCGGTCGGGGTCCAGTTTGGATGGATCGCTAAGCCTAATACCTCAATCCCGCCCGTCAAGCAACCTCGGGCGGCAGGCCGGAGATGCGCATCGGCGCGCCGGAAAGCCGCCGGCGGTTTGACACGGGTTCGGAGTTGAGTGTATCGTCTCGATGGGTTCCAGATCAGAGATCCGCTCCGTGTGATTCGCCATGCCTGATGCCTGCTCACGCATTGCCCATCCGTCCGGCCGCCCGCCCTCCCGCCGGCAAACCAGGATTGGTCTGGTCGTGTTCGCCGTGCTGGCCGCGATCGCCTTCTGGCTTTACACGGTCCAGTCACGGTTCAATCCGGCCGTGCTCAATTTCCTGCAAGGGGCCGCCGTCAACGCCAAGCCGCCCGCTTCCGCCGAAACGCTTCTGGATCTGCCCGAAGGCCTCGCGCCGCTCTCGCCTCCGGAGCGGTTCGACCGCGAGACGCTCTCGGATAAGATCAACGGCAAGGCCGAGCTCTATCTTTCGGCCGGGTTCCTCCACCTGGACAGCCAGCGGATCGTCCTTGCCGGCCGGCCGCAGGACTGGATCGAGGCCTTCGTCTACGACATGGGCGCCGCGCCCAACGCCTATGCCGTCTTCAGCCAGCAGCGCCGCAGCGACGGGATTCCGCTGGAGTTCTCCGAATTCGCCTATCAGGCCGACAACGCCCTGTTTCTCGCCCACGGCCGGTTCTACCTGGAGCTGGTCGCATCGGGCACGGACAACTCCCTGCTCGACTCCCTCCAGGCGCTGGCCCGCGGCTTCATTGCCCGCAGGCCCACCGCCGGCGCCGCCATCGCCGAACGCGAGCTCTTCCCCAGGGAGGGTCTCTCCGAAGCGGGCATCCGCCTGATCCCCGCCGATGCGTTCGGAGCATCCGGCCTCGACCGCGTGTTCACGGCGGGCTATGCGGCGGATGGCGGCGAGATGACGGCGTTTCTCTCCCGGCGCGAGAGCCCGGAGGCGGCGGCCGACACCGCACGCTCCTATGTGGATTTTCTGAGAGCCTACGGCGGCGAGGTCAGTCTCGTCGACACGCCGGTCGAAGGAACGGCCGTCATCCGGATTCTGGACATGCACACCGTGGTGTTCAATCAGGGTCTCTTTCTGGCAGGGGTCCACGAGGCGCCCGAACGGGAAAAGGCCCTTGAACTGGCCGGACGACTGGCTGCCAAGCTCAAGGAGGCGCCGCGTGCCCGCTGACCCCCGCCTGAACCGCCGCGAGTTCATCGGCCGGGCGGCCAAGGCCGGCGCCGTCCTGCTGGCCGGCGGCGGCATCGCCGCCCTGACGCATGACACCGCCGGCCCCGGCCCGGCATCCGAAGAGCCGGCGGCCGCCGGCCTGCCCGACTTCGCGCCTCCGGACGCCGGCCGCAAGCTGTGCATCGTGCGGGGCGCCGACCGCAGCCGGTCGCTGGGGGTGGCCCTGCAGGCCCTGGGAGGCATCGAAGCCTTCATCAGGCGCGGCGACCGCGTCCTCATCAAGGTGAACGCCGCCTTCGCCTCCCCGCCCCTGCTCTCGGCCACCACCCACCCCGACCTCGTCTCCGAGCTGACCCGCCTGTGCCTGAAGGCCGGGGCCGCCGCCGTCCGCGTGACCGACAACCCCATCAACGACCCGGCCAGCGCGTTCGCCCTGACCGGCATCGGCCAGGCCGCGCGCAACGCCGGCGCCGAACTGCTCCTGCCCGAGGAGCGGTTCTTCCGGCCCCTCACCGTGAAAGACGCCCGTCTGATTCGAAACTGGCCGGTCCTCTTGGGACCGTTCGCCGGCGTCACGAAGCTGATCGGCGTCGCGCCGGTGAAGGACCACCACCGCAGCGGGGCCTCGATGGCGATGAAAAACTGGTACGGCCTGCTCGGGGGGCGGCGCAACATTTTCCACCAGGACATCCAGACCATCATCGCCGAGCTGGCCAGCATGGTGAAGCCCACGCTGGTGGTGCTCGACGGCACGACGGCCATGATCGCCAACGGCCCCACGGGCGGCTCTCTCGCCGATCTCAAGGAGACGCACACGCTGATCGCCGGCACCGATCAGGTGGCCGTGGACGCCTGCGGCGCCACCCTGCTCGGAAAGACCGCGGACGATCTGCCTTTCATCGCCAAGGCCGCGGCCCTGGGAGCGGGCACGGCGGACTACCGGTCGCTGTCCCCGATCGAGGTGACCGCATGAGGATCGTCACCGCCCGGCGTGTCAGTCAGGTCTTCTTCTCGGCGCTTTTTCTCTGGTTCTGTATTGCTGCCACTCTCGGAGAGCGATTCTGGCAGCTGCGGGGCTGGCCGGTGAACTGGCTGCTCGAGCTCGACCCCCTGGTGGGGGTCGCGACGCTTTTGTCCACGCGCACGCTCTACGCCGGCCTGCTCTGGGGGCTCGCCACCCTGGCGCTCACGGTCGCGCTGGGCCGCGTGTTCTGTGGCTGGGTCTGCCCGTTCGGCGCCATGCACCAGTGCATCGGCTATCTCGGGCGCCGCTCCCGCAAGCTGGCCGTCCAGCTGGAAATGAACCGTTACCGTGCGGCGCAGGCAGTGAAGTACTACATCCTTGCCTTTTTCCTGGCCGCCGGCCTGCTCCTGCCCGGGGAATGGCTCTCGTCCGGCTCCCTGCAGATCGGTCTTTTGGACCCGCTGCCGCTCGTGCACCGTTCGGTCAACCTGATCCTGCTGCCGCTCGCCGATCGCGCCGGCCTGGGGCCCGCTCCCCTGCCCCGCTTCTACGAAGGCGCCGGGTTGATCGGCGGCGT
>Ga0114938_1000661_pt1 | contig 25118 bp, 18 predicted proteins | sample AshMeaBigSpring_FD_88675 | JGI IMG/M metagenome (GOLD analysis project Ga0114938, IMG submission 88675) | Groundwater microbial communities from Big Spring, Nevada to study Microbial Dark Matter (Phase II) - Ash Meadows Big Spring | ecosystem: Environmental > Aquatic > Deep subsurface >... | reverse complement strand
TAATTTTTCTACTACTTCAAAATGAGCAAAAGTATCTTCAATAGCAAACCAATTCTTTAATAACAAAGAGGGTTTATTTGCAGAAACCGATAGTTTTAGTTGAATGATTTCACCCAATCGAATTTTGCTTTTATCTACGGTTGCTTGTGCTTTTTGAGCAACTGCAAAATTGTTGGTAAATGCTATTATACAGCAAATACTCACCTCAATAAGAAACAAGTATTGCTTTTTCATATACGTTTAATAAAAAATTGTTGCAATGCCTTTACAAAATCGGCATTGGTTTGTAATTGAATAATACTTGCAGCCGCTCTTTTAAAAATTTGAGCCGTATCGTTTACAATAATTTGATGCTGCTTATTGTAAGCAGCTTTTGAAGGTAAACTTGAGGTATCAATTATCGTTTGTTTTCCAGTTTCGGCATCTTCTAAGTGTAATAACCCAACATTTGGTAATGAAGCATCTACAGAATCGAAAACTTGAATTCCAATTACATCATGCTTTTTTGCTGCAATTCTTAATGCATCTTGATAACCATCATCGGCAAAATCACTTAAAATAAATACAATACTTTTTTGTCTCGTAATTCTATTCAGGTATTGCAATGCTTTTACCAAATTTGTTTGCTTTTCTTTTGGTGAAAAAGTAATTAATTCTCTCACCATATACAACACATGTTCTCTACCTTTTGCTGAGGGAATATATTTTTCTACCACATTGGTATAAAAAATTAATCCTACTTTATCGTTATTACTCACTGCACTAAAAGCCAAAACAGCGGCAATTTCATTCATTAACTCTCTTTTGCTATGTTGTGCCGATCCAATATTGCTACTAGCACTAGCATCTATTAAAATATATACACTTAGCTCTCTTTCTTCTTCAAAAACCTTGCTGTAGGTGCTTCCCATTCTAGCACTTACGTTCCAATCTATAAAACGAATATCATCACCTGCACTGTACTCTTTTACTTCTTTAAATGCCATTCCTCTTCCTTTAAATGCAGAATGGTATTCGCCTGTAAATAAATGATTGGTGAGCTTCTTACTTTTAATTTCTAAATCTTTTACCCTTGATCCAATGGTTTTAATGGCTGGTTTTTCTTCAGCAGGAAGGTATTCATGAAAAATATTTTTAAGAAATTGAAGCATGGAATTTGGGGTAAAATCTAAGGAACTTGAATGGTTTTTAAAATCTCTTGGATAATGAATACACTATTTACATTTTCTGCTTCTGCTTCATAGGTCAATCCTATTCGATGCCTTAACACATCAAATGCAATGGCTTTAACATCGTCTGGAATTACAAATGCTCTTTTTTGTAAAAATGCATAGGCTTTTGCTGCCAATGCCAAATTAATACTAGCCCTTGGTGAACCACCATAACTAATTAAACTTTTTAAAGATGCTAGTCCATAATTTTCAGGAAATCTTGTAGCAAATACAATATCTACAATGTATTGTTCAATTTTTTCATCTACATAAATTTGTTGAACTAAACTTCTAATTTGCAATACTTGTTCTATCGTTAAAATAGGTTGAATAACCGCTTTTTCTTGAGGATTAATTTGTTGGCGAATGATCAGTTGTTCTTCTTCTTTACTTGGATAATCTACCACTACTTTCAGCATAAACCGGTCTACTTGTGCTTCCGGTAAAGGATAAGTTCCTTCTTGCTCCAATGGATTTTGCGTAGCTAAAACCAAAAACGGCTCTGCTAGCTTGTATGATTGTTCACCAATGGTAACTTGTTTTTCTTGCATTGCTTCTAATAAAGCACTTTGCACTTTTGCAGGAGCTCTATTAATTTCATCTGCCAATATAAAATGGCTAAAAATAGGGCCTTTACGCACCACAAACTCATTACGTTGTTGGTTATAAATCATTGTACCCAAAACATCTGCTGGTAATAAATCGGGTGTAAATTGAATTCTACTAAATGGAGCTTGAATGGCTTGAGCCAATGTTTTGATGGTGAGTGTTTTGGCCAATCCTGGCACACCTTCTAACAATACATGTCCACTGCTTAATAATCCAATCAACAATCGTTGAACCATATATTGTTGTCCAACAACAATTTTTTGCATTTCTTTTTGTAGTGAATCTGTAGCTATGGATTGCTGTTCTATGGCTGCCGTTAATGCTTGAATATTGGCCGTTGTTTGCATAAAGTATGTTTACAATTAGGTGCAGTTGCTTTTTACACAATGATAGGTACAAATTAACGTTACAAATACTATAAATGTACTAAAGCCTTAAATTTTGCGAAACATTAACCAACAATACACACATTCGCTTGTAACATAATAGGCTATTTGCCTAATTATAATATCTTCGCAACGATGGAAAAATTTGCTCATGACAATGTGGTGCCTCAAAAAGATAGTAACCTTAGCAAAAAACAGCAGGTTGCAGAAATGTTTGATAGCATAGCGTATAGATACGATTTCTTGAATCGGTTTTTAAGTGCAGGAATTGATATTACTTGGCGAAAAAAAGCGATTAAACAACTCAAAAAAAATGCTCCTAAAAAAGTGCTTGATGTAGCTACAGGAACTGCTGATGTAGCTTTAATGACATATGATATTTTAAAACCAGAAAAAATAGTAGGTATTGATATTAGCGACGGAATGCTTGATTTAGGTAGAAAAAAAATTGCAGATAAAGGTTTGAGCGATATCATTACTTTGTACCAAGGTGATAGTGAAAGGATTCAGTTTAATGATAATGAGTTTGATGCTATAACTGTGGCATTTGGTGTACGTAACTTTCAAAATTTAGTAGCAGGATTAACTGAAATGAGAAGAGTGCTTAAACCAGGTGGAAAATTGGTGGTTTTAGAGTTTTCAAAGCCAAAATCGATAGGCTTTAAAAGTTTGTACAATTTATACATGAATGTAATTGCTCCAAGTTTTGGCAAAATGTTTGCTAAGAATAAAGATGCATATCAATACCTGAACGATAGTGTTCAAGCCTTCCCTGAAGGACAAACCTTTTTAAAAATTATGAATGAAGCAGGATTTACACAAACGTATTTACAAACACTTAGCTTAGGAATATGCACTATTTACTGCGGAAGCAAATAATTTTTTTATTCATTTTTACTGGTTTTGCAATTACAGAATGTTGGAGCCAAAGAGAAATTTACAGACCAAATCATGACGATTTAACCTATTATTTTGGTATAACACTTGGTTATAATTCCTCTACATTAAGGGCAACAAAGAGAAATACATTTATTGCATCAGATAGCATTTTATCTGCCGATGCAAGTGCAAGCAATGGAATTGTTTTAGGCTTATTAGGAACAGCCCGTTTAAGCGACCACTTTCAAATACGTGTAAATCCACAATTGGTTTTAGGTGGTTCTAGAAGTTTTACTTACACTTTAGGAAGCAGATTGCCCACAGAATCTGAAATACAAAAGAAAATTTTACCATCTACTCTTGCAAGTTTACCTATTCACATAAAATTTAATTCTGATAGAATAAATAATTTTAGAATGTACGTTTTAGGTGGTGCAAGATTTGATATGGATTTAAGTAGCAATGCTGCTGCTAGAAATGCAGAAGATTTAATAAAACTAGAAAAATACAATATATCATTAGAAACAGGTATTGGTTTTAATATCTTTTTGCCATTTGTTACCATTTCTCCAGAAATAAAATTCAGCTATGGCATTACCAATATTCATGCAAGAGATGCAGCTTTAAAATACTCAAACACATTCGATAAATTACAATCTAGCATGTTTACATTTTCCATACATTTTGAAGACTAATACACAACTGTTTCTATTATTACTACAATAATTGTTTTGGCAAACCGTTACCAATTCATCTGTTGAACATTCATTAAAACATGCAACCAAGTAATATTATTTTAGGCATCGACCCTGGCACACAAGTAATGGGTTATGCACTGTTAAAAGGAGATGGAAAAGAGCCTAGAGTATTGTTGATGGATGTTTTAAAGCTTACTAGTCATAAAGATATCTATGAACGATTAGAAAAAATTCATACCAAAGTAGCAGAATTAGTTCGTTTATATAAGCCATCGAGTTTTGCAATTGAAGCACCATTTTTCGGAAAAAATGTGCAAAGTATGCTTAAACTTGGCAGGGCTCAAGGTGTTGCTATTGCAGCAGCCATGCAAGCAGGTATACCCGTTACTGAATATAGTCCTAAAAAAGTAAAACAATCTATTACAGGTAATGGTAATGCAGATAAAGATCAGGTTTGGAAAATGCTACAACGGGTTTTAAACATTGAAGAAAAACCACAATACTTTGATGCAACAGATGCTTTAGGTGTTGCATTGTGCCATTATTACCAGCAATCTTCTCCCTTAGCTCAGGCAACAAAAGGTTTTAAAAACTGGGATGATTTTATTGCCAAAAATGAAAATAGAATTAAGAAATAAGAAATCTAATTAAGACAAATGTTCCATTATTTTTTGTTGAACTTCAATAAATTCTTCTTTTGTCAATTGCAATTTTTTATTCAATAAATTCATGTCATTCGTTTCTTGAATGGGAATTAAATGCACATGAGCATGTGGCACTTCTAAACCTACAGTAAGTATATTTACCCGATTACAAGGAAAAGCTTGTTCAATAGCCTTAGCTATAGGTTTGGCAAACACTAAAATTTCGTGTAAATATTCGTTTGGTAAATCAAAAATTTTATCAATCTCGATTTTAGGAATTACCAAAACATGCCCTAATTGAACAGGAAAAATATCTAAAAAAGCAATAAACATTTCATTTTCTGCTACTTTATAACAAGGAATTTCTCCTGCAATAATTTTTGAAAAAATTGTCATCTATTTAACTCATTTAAAAGGTTAACCAAAGAAAGCTATTTTATTGAAGATTACACATAAAAAAAGGGCTAATCTTATTGAAAGAATAGCCCTTTTAAGAAGAATAAATTCTTTAAATAGAAATATCTACAATTTTAAATTTAATCAATCCAGTTGGTGCTTGCACTTCAGCAATTTCACCAATTGCCTTGCCTAACAAACCTTTACCAATAGGTGATGATGCAGAAATTTTTCCAGCTTTTAAATCGGCTTCTTTTTCTCCAACAATTTGATACGTTACTGTTTTTTTGGTAGCCAAATTGGTGATTGTAGCTTTTGTTAATATAGCTACCTTACTTACATCTATTGTTGTAGGATCTACAATTTTAGCGTTAGCAATTACACCTTCTAATTGTTTAATTTTTGCTTCTAACATTCCTTGTGCTTCCTTTGCTGCATCGTATTCAGCATTTTCTTTCAAATCGCCTTTTTCTCTTGCCTCAGCTATTGCTTTTGATGCTGCAGGACGATCAATGCTTTTCATCCGTTGCAATTCTTCACGCATTTTGTCGAATGTTTCCTTAGTTACATATTCACTCATACACTTAATTGTTTAATGGTGTTACAAAAAAAATACAACGCCACAGAATTACTGCGGCGTTGCATTTTTGCAAATATAGTGATTTAATAAAAATACAAATGATATTTATTCTGCAATGGGATGCTGTTGTTATACTTCAACAGCAATTTTCATCAAAAAAAATTAACAAATACCCAATTTATCTAAAACTACTTTACTCATTTTAAAAAATGCCTCATGACTATAACCTGCAATATGTGGGGTTATAATTACATTGGATTGTTGTGTTAACCAATCTATACTTTCTATTTCTGAATCGGTATAAGTATTCAGTTTTTCATTTTCCAAAACATCTAATCCAACGGCTTTTAATTGGTTGTTTTTAAGTGCTGTTACAACATCATTAGTGCTTGTAACTTTTCCCCTACATGTACTTAAAAAATAAGGACGTTTTTCTAATGCATTAAAAAAATGCATATTAGCAAAATATTTTGTTTCTGCTGTCAGCGGCAAGTGTAAACTTATTACATCTGCCTGCTTTTGAATGGTTATTAAATCTACTGCTTGTACATATTCATTACCATAATTCTCTTTATACTTATCATAAGCAATGATGTTTACACTGAATGAAGAAAGCAGTTTTGCAAATGCAGATCCTGTATTTCCAAAGCCAATGATACCAATTGTTTTTCCCAACAATTCTTCTCCCCTATTTTCATCTCTCAACCACAATCTTTTTTTAACTTCATCATAGCTTTTAGTAATATTATTGGTTAGGTTTAATAACAATCCTAAAGCATGTTCTGCAACTGCATTTCTATTTCCTTCAGGGCTACTTACACATTGTATTCCTTTTGATTGGGCATATGATACGTCTATTAATTCCATTCCACTGCCTAATCTTCCAATCCATTTCAATTGCTTGGCTTTATCAATGATTGTTGCATCAATGGTAAGTCTAGTTGTAACAATTAATCCTTCTATATCTACTATTTTTTCAGATAATTCTTGGTAAGTAATGGTTGGAAAATATTCTACCGCGTACCCATTTTTAACAAGTGTTTCCGATAAATAAGCATGTGCTTTTGCTGTAATAATAACTTTCTTCATGTATCAATTCTAATAAACTCGAACGTTGATGAAACAACGCTATTTTTTTACGCCTGTATTCATTCTAAAACTAAGTGTGGCAAAATCTTCTATCGACAATTGTTCAGCTCGTTTATTAAACAATTCATCTTCTAAAACGTTGGCATCGAATAAACCTTTTACTGCATTTCGCAACATTTTTCTTCGTTGATTAAATGCCATTTTTACCAATTGAATAAACTCTTTTTCACTTTTAACTGATAACACTTCGGTTTTACGTGTTAACCGAATAACACCACTCATTACTTTTGGTGGTGGATTAAAACTTTCTGGTGGAACATCGAACAAATATTCAACATGGTAATACGCTTGTATTAAAATACTAATAATCCCATACACTTTACTACCAGATTTTGCAGCTACACGCTGGGCAACTTCTTTTTGAAACATGCCAATTACAACAGGAACTTGATTTTTCCAGTCTAAAATCTTAAATAATATTTGGGTAGAAATATTGTATGGAAAATTACCAACAACAGTAAAAGTATCTTCAAAAGGTGCATCAACTTGTAAAAAATCTTGATGTATAATTTTCCCACGAATAGCTGGAAAGGTTTTGTTGAGATATACTACCTTTTCATCGTCTAATTCCACTGCTTTAAAAGCAACAGGTAATGGCAATAAAAATTTTGTAAGTGCACCAGCACCTGGTCCAACTTCTACTAGCTGTGTAAATGCATGTTGTTGCAAAGCCGAAACAATTTGCTCACAAATACGTGTATCAGTTAAAAAGTGTTGTCCTAGCGATTTTTTTAGCGTGTATTGCATTGGAGCAAAAGTAGTAGAAATAAGTATGCATTAACCTATCAAATAAGCAATGAGAAAGGTTGGTAAAATACAGCAGTAAGGTGAACCTTTTTTCGGCTTATCATTTATCCGTACATTTACGCTTTAACTTTTGTATAGTATGAGCAACGAATTGCGTAAGCCAATTGTAGGTTTTTCTTGTGGAGATATTAATGGAATTGGTATAGAATTAATTATTAAAGCCTTAAGCGATAATAGGGTTTTAGAGGTGTGCATTCCTGTAATTTTTGGAAGCAATAAGTGTATAAACTTTTACAGAAAAAGTATGCCTGAAATTAACTTCAGCTATAATGCCGTTAAAGACCTTAGCAAATTACACAACAAACAGGTAAACGTATTTAATTGCTGGGAAGAAGAAGTAGCCATTACCCCTGGTCAGTTGAATGAAATTGGTGGTAAATATGCTTTACTTTCTTTGCAAGAAGCTGTAAGTTGTTTAAAAGATGGCAAAATTGATGCATTGGTAACTGCACCGATTCATAAAAAAAATATTCAATCAGAAGCATTTAATTATAGCGGACATACACCTTATTTAAAAGCTATTTTTGAAGCAAAAGACGTATTGATGCTTATGGTGGCAGACAATATGAAAGTGGGTTTAGTAACAGAACATGTTCCTATATCTGAAGCAGCTAAACATATTACTAAAGAAAACATTGTAACCAAGTTGAAAATTATGCACCAAAGTTTGCAGAAAGATTTTGGTGTAGATAAACCCAAAATTGCTGTATTGGGATTGAATCCACATGCTGGTGATGAAGGACTAATAGGAAAAGAAGAAGAAACAATTATTAAACCAGCCATTCAAGAAGCAAAAAATGCAAATATTTTGGCATTTGGAGCTTACAGTGCTGATGCATTTTTTGCAAGAGCACAACATGAAAAATTTGACGCAGTTTTAGCAATGTATCACGACCAAGGTTTAATTCCTTTTAAATCGTTAGCGTTTGGAGAAGGTGTAAACTATACAGCCGGATTAAACGCTGTTAGAACAAGCCCTGACCATGGAACGGCTTTTGATATTGCAGGAAAAGACAAAGCTGATGCTAGTTCTTTTTTAGTCTCTATTTTTACAGCTATAGATATTTTTAGACACCGAAATGGCTATGCAGATGCTAGAAAAAATCCTATGAAAAAAATGAGTGCTCGTTTCTTGGCAAATAGTGTTGATGAGCGTTTAGAAGAAAGTAATTTTTAATATTCAAATAACCCTTAATACTCAACAGAAGATTAAGGGTTATAATTTTTCAAGCATTTGTACAACGCCTTCTCTTTTCAAAATTAAATAGCCCAATCTGTCGGTGCTAATTCCTTTTTTAAGTTGGTAGCTAAAAAGCAATTGATCGTTGGCAACTTGCGTTTCAAAATATCTGAAATCAATGTTCGAATGCTTGCTTAGCCCTTCTCCTATTTCGTACAAATGGGTAGATAAAACAAACAATGCATTGTTTAATTTTCTCAATCCTTCAATAACGGTAATGCTGCACTTCATAGCATCTTGCACATTGGTTCCTTTAAATAATTCGTCTATCAAAATCAACCAATTTTTCCCATCGCTTATTTTTTCAATTGTACCCTTTATTCTTTGCACTTCATTAAAAAAATAGCTTTCGCCTTTTACAATATTATCTGCAACTTGAATATTGCTAAGCAACCCATCGAACAAACTTATTTGCATTTTAGTAGCAGGAACGCCCATTCCTAAATGAGCCAAATACAAAGCAATACCGATAGATTTGATGAAGGTGCTTTTTCCAGCCATATTTGCACCTGTTAAAAATAAAAAATTGGTATGCTCATTTAAAGTAACATCGTAGCTAACAGGCGTTGTTAACAACAAATGATAAACACCTTCTGCAACAATATAAGGCTGACTTGATAACTCAATAGTAGGAAATGTAAATTGGTATTTACCACAAGCAGTTGCCAAACTTAAATAAGCATCTAACTTGCAATAAATATCTAACAATTCAAAGGTTTCTCGTTTAAAATCTGTACGTAAAAAAGAACCGATTGCCAAAGCTTCTTGCTGAGAAAGCTTTTTATTTTTTTCAAAATCAATAAACCTTTGAATTGCATTTTTCCTCAATAAATAGTCAATTTTTTCAGCCCAAGTTTGCAACAATTTACTGTCATTTGCTTGTTGCAAAACCTTTGCTAAAACATCCATATCTTTTATAAAACTAATAAAATGCTCTACCGAATATTTTGTAATTGAATAATCTGGAGCACTAAAAATTCTATAAAAAAAACTGTTTATAATATTGGGATTTGTTGGATAACTATCAACAGCGGTTTCGTAGAATTTATCAATTACCATTATTGTACCATTGGTAATGGTTTGTGGTAATTGATGGGCTAAATGTTGAAGATGTTGAATGGTTTTTTGCGTATCTTGAATGGCATCTATGCTTTGCAAAGGTGTTGCTAGTAAATAACGCAAATACTCTCTTCCTCCATTGGTTTGGGTAAAGTTGAGCAAATGAAAAACAGACTGTTCTTCTTCTGAATGAAAAATAGATAAATCTTGTAACGTTGTTTTATCAACTTGCATAAGCAGTAACTTCTTGGAGATTAATCTCTATCAAACAATAATCTTTCTCCTTTAATAGATTCATCAAAGTTGCCATTTCCATAAACGAGATGCCCATTTACAAAAGTATGCGTAATTGAAGCAGGGAAAGTTGTATTTTCTAGAGGACTCCAACCACATTTGTGTAAAATATTTTGCTTTGTAATGGTATAAGGTTGTTGCATGTTTACCAACACTAAGTCTGCAAAATAACCTTCACGTATAAATCCACGTTCGGCAATTTGAAAGCAAGTAGCTACGTTATGACTCATTTTTTCAACTACTTTTTCAATGCTAATTTTTCCTTCTTGCACACAACTTAACATCAGTTGTAAACTATGCTGTACCAAAGGCAAGCCAGCATGTGCTTTTTCGTAAGGCTCATTTTTTTCTTCCCAAGTATGAGGTGCATGGTCTGTAGCAATTACATCTAATCGATCGTCTAATAAAGCCTCCCAAAGAGCAGCTTTATTATTTGGAGCTTTAATGGCAGGATTACATTTGATTTGGTTGCCTAATTGTGCATAATCATCGCTTGTAAAATGTAAATGATGTACACATACTTCTGATGTAATTCGTTTATCTTTTAAAGGAAGCATATTTCCAAACAACTGTAATTCTTTTGCTGTTGTAATGTGTAAAATATGTAAACGAGTATTGTATTTTTTTGCAAACTGAATAGCTTTAAATGAAGATTCGAAACAAGCCTCTTCGTTTCTAATAATAGGATGATCAGCAGGAGTTAAAGTAGTTTTAGTTTGTTTAATAGCTTCTAAGTTGGTCTTAATTATACTTTCTTCTTCACAATGCGTAGCAATAAGCAATTCACTATTAGCAAATATTTTATCTAAAACCAATGGATTATCTACCAATAAATTTCCTGTAGAGCTACCCATAAAAATTTTAATGCCACAAACCTTATTTTTCTTTTCATTGGTACGTAAAACTTCTTCTGAATTATCGTTGCCTGTACCCATAAAAAAAGAATAATTTGCCAAAGCTGTTTCTTTAGCAATGGCATATTTATTTTCTAACAATTCTTGTGTAAATGCTGGTGGATTGGTGTTTGGCATTTCCATAAAACTAGTAACACCACCTGCAACGGCTGCTTTGGCTTCGGTATAAATATTGGCTTTATGGGTTAATCCAGGTTCTCTAAAATGTACCTGATCGTCTATACAACCTGGTAATAAAAACTGATTAGTTCCATCTATTTCAATTACACTTTCTTGTGTTTGAATAAACGGGGCAATTTTTTCGATTCGTTTATTTTTAATCAATACATCACCATAAGTTTTTGTTCCATCTGAAACAATACAAGTATTTTTAATGAGGTATGTGTTCATGTTCATGTATTTTTGATTCGATATTTAACAAATTAAGCATTTATGTTTCATTCAAAAGCATAAATACAACAACTGAATTAATTTTTTATGAAAATAAAGTCATTATCTATTTGCTTTGCTTTTTTACTTCTATCTGTTGTAACATATTCACAATCAGACTACGTAATGTTAGGATCTAGACAATATGCTGTTTTAGACCGTTTAGAAATTAAACTTCAACGAGATTCTATACTTAACTTTTCTGCTATAAAACCTTATAGTAGAAAAGTTGTAACAGAGCGTTTAGAACATATAAACGAATTGGCCGCTCAAGGTAAAATAAGCCTTTCAAAAGCCGACAAATACAATATAGATTTAATTTTAAAAGACAACTTCGAATACACCAAAGCTTTTGCAGGAAAAGACACCACATTAAAATTGAAAGATATTTTTTCAAAAAAAGTACTTACCAATCCACCTTATATTGGTGTAAAAAGAGGTGATTTTTCGTTGTATGCAACTGCTTATTTAAACATTACTACAGGCAAAGACAATCAATTAGCTAACAGATTATTTAACAATGCAAGAGGTATTTATATTAGAGGTACGCTCACAAAAAACTTAGGCTATTATTCGTATTTAAACGAGAACCAAGAAAGAGACCCTCTATATGTACAACAATTTGAAGACAAATTTTCAGCTGTACCAGGTGAAGGATATTATAAAGACAATTTCAAAGGTGATGGCTACGATATTTTTAATGCAAGAGGTGGTATTATGTTTAAGGCAGGAAAAGGCATTGACATGCAATTTGCTTACGATAAAGTGTTTATTGGAAACGGTTTTAGAAGTTTAATACTTAGCGACTTTAGCAATAATTTTTTATTTTTTAAAATCAACACTAGAATGTGGAAATTTAATTACCACATTTTATATGCACAAATGGTGAGAACCTACAAGAGAACAACCGACTATTTACGTCCTCAAAAGTTTATGGCTTTTCATCAATTAGACATTCAAGCAACAAAGTGGTTGAATATTGGCTTGTACGAAAATGTTATGTTTGGTAGAAGCAGCGGCTTTGAGCTTACCTATTTAAATCCGATTATTTTTTACAGAGCAGCAGAAATTCAGAATGGTAGTCCTGATAAGGTTACCATAGGTTTAAACGCAAAAGCCAATATTTTCAAAAACACACAACTATATGGTCAATTTGTGTTGAATGAATTTGTTTTAAGTGCTATTACCAACTATAGTTCTGGCAGTCATGTAAATAAACAAGCAGTACAAATTGGTGGAAAAAGCATTGATGTATTTGGCATTAAAAACTTAGATGTACAAGCAGAATTAAACATTATTCGTCCGTTTGTATATTCTCATTGGGATACTACAGGTACTTTTACGCATTATAATCAACCATTGGCTCATCCTTTAGGAGCCAATTTAAGAGAATTTATTGCTTTAGTTCGTTTTCAACCCATTCCAAAATTACAATTGGTAGCTAAAGTTATTACCTACAAACAAGGTTTAGATTCTGCAGGAAGAAACTTTGGTGCTAGTCCGTTTAGACTGTATACAGACAGACCAAGAAATGAAGGATTTTTTATTGGAAGTGGCATTCCTGCAAATGGTTTACTAGCATCATTTACGGCTAGTTACGAATTGGTTCCAAACTTGTTTTTAGATGCACATGCAACCATTAGAAACTACAAAAAACAAGGATCAGCAGATTTTAATACTAAAATTTATTCTTTTGGTTTTAGACTAAATCTACAACGAAGAGAATTTGATTTTTAACCCTTTTTTTTCGTTATTACAGTTTCACATAAACGATTATTTGAACAAAAAACTTAAAATATTACTCAACTATCTTGTAGCTCCATTACTGTTTTTATGGCTTTCTTACAGTATTTATATAGCCATTACAGAACAAAAAGATTTAGCCACTTCATGGCAAACAATAGTACATAATTTTAATAGTGCCTCTAAATGGCGTTTAATGTTGGCTTGTGCATTAATGGTTTTGAATTGGGGGCTTGAAGCAAAAAAATGGCAACTTTTAATGATGGGCATTCAATCATTAAGTTATAAAAGAGCTTTGAGAGCCATTTTTAGCGGACAAGCTTTAGCACTTGGAACGCCAAATAGAATTGGCGAATTTGCTGGAAGAATTGTTTTTTTAGAAGAAGGAAACAGATTACGAGGATTATCGCTTTCAGTGGTAGGAAGTTTGGCACAAATTATTGTAACTTTTACTATGGGTGTTGTTGGCCTCATGTATGTTTACAATAGTTTGTCTGATGGTGTAACTATATTTCAAGAAATATCAACCCTTTGGCTAAAAGGTTTGCTCAGTATTCTTATTGTTTTTTCTATTTTATTAATCATATTCTATTACAATTTATCTTGGATAACCAAGGTAGTAGAAAAAATAAAGTTTGTAGTTAAATATCGTTTTGTAATCGAAAAACTAGAAGACCTTCATAACAAACAATTAACAAAAATTCTGTTCTATTCTTTTGTTAGATACGTTGTATACGTGTTGCAATACGTGTTGCTGTTTCAGTTTTTTGATGTGTTGCTACCATGGTGGCAAATCAGTTGTTTGGTATTTGTGCAACTACTTATTTTAGCCATCATACCTGGTATTGCTTTAGCAGAATTGGGAATACGAGGCAAAGTAAGTATTGCTTTATTTGGTTTACTAACAACAAATACATTAGGCATTATTGCAACAGCAACAAGCATTTGGATGATTAACTTAATTTTTCCTGCATTAGCAGGTAGTTTGCTTATATTAGGCTTAAAAATAGTACGTAAATAAACATTTATGCGATTACTAATCTGTACACTTTTAGGATTAATTTCTTGGACAAAACCAGAAACAAGTGGAGAGTTTTGTGGCATTACCAACAAAAGCTTTCAAGACAATGAAATTATAAGCTACAACGTATTTTATTCTGTTATTGGCATTTATGTAAATGCAGGTACAGCAACTTTTTCTACTAATTTAGAAAACTTGGGTAATAAACCAGTTTATCACGTTACAGGAACAGGAAGTAGCAACCCTAGCTATGATTGGATTTTTAAAGTAAGAGACGTTTACGAGAGCTTTATCGACACTTCAAACTTACAACCACAAAAATTTAGCAGACGAGTAGATGAAGGTGGCTATAAAATAAATGAAGATGTAAGTTTTAACAACGCAAATAACACAGCTACTACTACTAAAGGTGTATACAAAATACCTGATTGTACACAAGACGTTCTAAGTGCTATTTATTATGCTAGAAATATTGATTTTTCGAAATATAAAGTAGATGATAAAATTCCTTTTTCGATGTTTTTAGATAATGCAGTGTATAATCTATACATTAAATATTTAGGAAAAGAAACAATTAAAACAAAATACGGAAAGTTTAGAGCCATAAAATTTAAACCGCTATTGGTAAAAGGTACGATGTTTCAAGGTGGAGAAAAAATGACAGTTTGGGTAACTGACGACGAAAACCATATACCCATTCGTATTGAAAGTCCAATTACAGTTGGCAGTGTAAAAGTAGATATGATGGGGTATAAAAATTTACGTCATCCATTAGCATCGTTGGTAAGTTTTAGATAGAGAATCATTTTTCGAAAGAACAACTCACTATTTAAGCATTTTAATTTACCACAATTGCTTTCGAATACACATGTTCATTACCTACTACTTTTAACTCGTATTTACCTGCAGCAATATTGCTTGGCAACAACAGTGAAATGTTAACATTACTAGCAATGCCATGTTCTATTCTTTTTTCAAACACCAAGCTTCCTTTACTATCAAAAATTTGAGCAATGTATTTACCAACTTTTACGCCTGACATTTCAATATTCACCGTTTTATTTACCACAGGATTTGGATATACGTTTATTGAACTATTGATTAAATTTCCTATTTGATTATCTACTTTTACAATCGAACTATAGCTTATCTCACCAGACTTTTCTAATGCTTTTATTCGATAATAATATACCATTGGCAATACTTGTTTATGCTCATAAGTATAATTACCACTTTGATTAGATGCAACACTTGTTAGCTTGGTAAATGGTGTAGATAATACTGTTGTAAATTCTACATCATAGCTTGCCATATCTTGCTCAGCAACTTGCCACGAAACTTGATTAGAACTACCATTATTAAAAGCTTTTACGCTCTTAAACTGAACTGGTAAAGTAGTTGGCGTACTAAAAATTAATGTAAACCGATTATTAAAGCTATTGGTATCAGCAGTTGTTGTAAAAGCGTAAAGATTTATTTCTCCTACTTTTAAAGTCGTAGTTGTTCTTGTAAATCTATCTCTTAACAACACTTGAAATCCTTTTACAAATGCCATTGCACTACAATCTAAAGACAGCTGGTAAGTTGAATTAGCAGTAACTGTCCATACTCTTAATGTAACACTATCTAAACCTGTAGGTAAAGGTCTACCATCTATACTAAAATTACTTCCACCATTAAACCATGCAATATTTTCTGTTGAGTTCGAAAATTTAAGTGCATCTTCTCCTCCTCTTTCTTTACTAAAAAAACTTTTAAAACATAGTACAGCACCATCCATATTGGTGGCAACATTGTTTATTGGTTTTAAAAGATTTACTCTAATGTTTTGAGCTGGTGCATTTTTTTCTTCAGAAAAAACATCCACTAAGTTATTAGGATCATCCACCGCTTTATCTTCTTCACGAATTTCAAGATAAGGATTTAAAGTACCATTGTTTCTAATAAAAAATGCTTGTCCAGGTTGAATATATCTATTTACAGCAGAATTATTATTGCTGTTGGTACTTGCCATAGCATTGTAAGTAACATAAGCACCTGTAGTTCCAATATTTGGATCAAAAATCCAGCAAGAAAATTGAATGCCTGCATTTGCAGGATTGTTTTTAATTTTTTCAAAATCTAATGGACAAGCGTATGGATTGCCAATCATTGTAAATGCAGTATTGTTATTGCTTGCCAATCGAATATTTGTGTACTTAACACCATTTGCTTTTACACTATCTTTTGTGTACACTACAGTTCCAGTAACTAATTTTCCTCTATTTCTCAACACCACATTTGCATTCATGTATGGCTTATCTATGCTTAAATCATTTTCTCTGTTGCCACGAATGGTAATTCTATATCCTTTAAAAGGTGAAAGAAAAACATTTTTTGTAGCAGCGAATCCATTTGTCCAAGCAGATGCACCCGTAATTGTACTTACATCGTAGCCATATAAAGATGCATTGCCGCTAACCGTTAAATCTAATCCTGATACTGCATCTATTACACCTGGTACACCTACTTTTCCCGTAATTTGAGTACCAAAACCATTATTATTTACACCAGCTTCTTGCCAACTATTAAATATATCTGTATCAGGCAAAACACTAGTCGTAATGTCCCTAAATGCCCTCACACCGTTTCCATTGTGTTTATTTTGATTACGAGGAAAAAATCTTTCTACAACAAATGCTGCTCCACTTCCATAAGTAATAGTGCCACCAACAGGTGCAACCAAGGCTGTATTCGTAATTGATGTAGACTTGAGTGTGAATAAGTAATTCGATGGTAAAATTAATTCTCCAGATGCCAACTCAAATCGCTTGGTTAATTGTATAGATTGGTTATTTAAGGTTAAACTATTGGTTCTATTTACAATAAAACTTTTTAATGTAGGTGTGGCACTTGTAAACAATTGATTTGGAAGTACAAAAGCGTTTCCACCTTTAAAACTTGATGTTCCAAAAATTAGGCTTGTTTCACCATTCGTAGTTAGTGTTCCGTTTGTTCTTACGATTGGTGTATTTCCATTTTGAAAAACCAAGCTTCTATCACTAATATCAAAAACACCACCATTCAAATTTAAAGAGCCATTTACGATTGCATCTCCTTGCAGTGTTTTAGTGCCTGCATTACTAATGGTAAGATTTGCATAATCTGTTCTTGCTGTTACTTTTTGTGCTACTCCAGCATTGTATTCAATAGTACCATTGGTTAACGCAAATACAGTGTTTACATTGGTTCTAATGGCTGTATTATTGGCTCCGCTAAATCCGTTTGTATTAGCAGTTCTAAATGTACCTGCAATTGTAATGGTTGTGTTGGCAGCAACTGTTACTGTAAACTGTTGAGCATCGAAAACACTGTTTGCATTTATTTGTAATCCACCACCACAAGTAATATCTCCTGTTAAAGTTTTAACACTATTGTTGCTTACGCTTAGAATATTGTATGGAAAAACTGGAACAGATTGAGCTATTGTACCATTAAAATGAATTGTATTATTACTTGTAGCGTAAATTGCATTAGTTGCCGTTAATGAAAAAACGGCTGCAATGCCAACAGTTCCATTAGGGAAATTTACTGTTCTATTTGAACGTGCACCACTAATCGTAAGATTTGCGTAATTGTATGCAGATATTGCTTGCACATCGGTTCTGTTGTACTCAATAGTTGAATTACTTCCAAGACTTACATTTGCGTTTGTTCCAGGAATACTTGCATTTACCCCATAAAAACCATCAGCATCTGCAGTTGCAAAAGTTCCATTAATGATTACATTTACTGTAGCTGCATTGGCTATAATTTGTTGTGTTGTAACACTTAGTTTGGCAGTAGCATCTACTATAAAACTGCCTCCACCTTGAAAACTTAAGTTTCCACTTGCTACTTGCACGTTTGCTCCACTAACAATAATATTTCTATACGCAACACCCGTTCTAATTAAATGTGCGGCATTGTTTCCATTAAACTCAATAGTTCCATTTGTTAAGGTATAAGTGCCCGCCATATCAGGAACCGTTCTATTTCCACTAACAATTAATCTACTAGTTCCATCCATTATTAAACCTGTTGTACTCCCTCCTAAAACATTTGTACCAGCGTTTACAATTGCTGAACCATTAATGGTAACATTTCCAGAAATAGAAGCAATGTTTGTAGTAATGGTTTTAATTCCACTTCCACCAAAAAGCACATTGGCATATGGAGCATTTTGAACATTTTGATTTCCCAATAAAGTATATTGTATACTGGATGAAGTGCCTAATGTTGGCGTAATTGTAGGAATAGCAGCACCAGTACCTGTAAATCCTTCTGGATCTCTTGTAATAAACGTTCCATTAATTACAATTGAAGGTGTACCACTTCCAACCAATATTTGACTATTTCCACCATTATCAAATGTAGCACCGCTAGCAATAGTAAGTGTAACACCTGTATTTAATTGTACGTTATTTGTACCATTTAATGTAAATGTACCACCAGTATTGATGTTAAGTGCTGTAGTAATAACCAACGTAGCAGCTAGATTTGACGTAACATTTGCATTTATGTTTATAGTTGCTGGATTTCCAAAAGTAGTTGTAGGAAATGGAGTTATAGTATTTCCATTAAATGTATAATTAGCTCCTGCTGTAAACGTTTTTGTGCCGCCAACAGCAATGGCACTTACCAATCCACCAGTATTTGCTGTTTGTATAGTTCCACCAGCGTTTACTATAAAACTTGCATTTGCACCAGCACTTTCATCAATAAAATGTGTACCCATTTGTAGTGTGCCACTAACGGTAATTTTATCAAAATTTTTTGCAGATACAGACCTTAACAACAATGGATTTTGTAAAACCACAGTTTTTGTTGCAGGAATTTCATAATCAATACCACTAGATCCTGTACTACTTGTTCTGTAATAGTTTTGTATAGTTGTTCCAGTAAAATTAATTCTACCTTTGTTTTCTGTTGCTGTAGATAACAATGGATAAGCAGTTGTGGTGTTGTTAATATACAAGTCGCCTTTTAAATTTAGGGTAGCCATGTATCCAGAACCACTTCCGTTTGCACTTCCGTCGGCTAAATTTAAAATTCCATTACCAGTAATAGAAAGATTACCTGTTACATTTATTATAGCTTCTTTAGAGCCTCCATTATTATCATAGTTAACAACAAGAGTTCCACCAGAAACTTCTAATCCACCATCAATATTGTAAGTAGAACCATTACCTGCATTTTCTAAACGAATATTTCCACTTCCTGTTGATTGTACTGAAAATAATCCTTTTGGATTAAAAGATCCATCTTCACCAATAATTACAGATGTACTTTGGCTAGCACAATTCCAAATAAATCTACCAAAAACTTGATTGCTTCCATTTGGATTTGTATTGGTAATGCCTGAAACATTACAAATACTTGTTGCATTCCAACTTGCAGATGGAATAGTACCACCATTTAATTGATGGTTATAAGTTGCTCCAGCTCCAAAGCTCATTGTACCATTTAAAGAAAAAGTACTCGTTGTACTTCTTGTAAATGTTCCATTAATAATAACATCTGTACCAGTTCCGTTGTTTATTGCAAAAGTGCCACCACTATGAACAAGTGTTGCATTGGCATCAACAATCAATTGATCTACTGTTTGAGCTCCAGAATTAATATTAATATTATGCCCACTTCTTATGGTAACTGTATTAGCAGCACTAGTTGGTGCAAGTGTAGCAGTTAGCCAGTTTATATTGTCGCTAGATGATTGCCAATTAGAAGCAGTTGCCCAAGAACCACCGGTTGTTGTATTGTTAGAATTACTTCTAAAATAATCTGTTGTTTTTGTTGCAGGATTTAAGGTAATAGAAAAGTCATCTAAACCTAAACCTTGAGCATTGCTACTTGAACCGCTATACTCCCATCTTAAATAGTAAGTTGTTCCATTGGTTATTGATAGATTTGAAATGATAAAATATTTACTCACTATTTCTACTGTTGCTAAAGCATTGTTGTTAGCATTAGCAGGATAAGATTGACCACCATTTACTACTTCTGTACCTGCAAAAAATTGACCATGATAAAATTTCCAGTCAAATGCGGATGTTCCTTGGCGATATTTTTCGTAATTATAACTTAATAAAATAGAGGTAACTGTAACACCTGTATTATTTGTAAAAGCGAATAATATACTTCTTGGTGCAGAATAACTACCTGTTGCTAAAAAACCTATAGATCTATCTGTTGCAGTTGCAGCAGCTCCATTTGCCCAGTTGATACAACCACCTGCTGATGCAGCATTAACAGATTCGGCACCAGAAATTCCATATCTTAATGTGGTAGCAGTTGCACTTCCAAACCAATCGCTACCTCCAGCTCTAAATCCTGTAGGTAATGTTGCAGATGCAGTTGTACCAATTGTAAAACTTTCAGTAACAGCTGTATTTACGGTAGTAATACTTCTTTGAGCAATTGCTTCATCCATTTGAAAAAAACAAAAAAGAATAATAGCAACTCTGCCTATCAATTTATGCAATTGCGTATACTTAATCCTTTTAATAAAAAATAAGTATTGCAAAATGAATAAAATGGAAAGAATAAATAAATACATGTACAACTTGTTTTCGATTAATATCTTTCAGCTGATTAAAAAGTGTGCAAATGTAGTATTTTAACTACTTTAAAATGATTTCAATACTACAAAGCACTGTTAATTTTGCTGCCCGTGTGGAAAAGCTTTTACTTTTACACATACAAAAGAACCATTAATCTTAAACATAATTTATCACTTAAACAAGGGGGATAAATAAAATTGAAAATCAATAAATTAGAAATTACAAAATAGTCTATACAGATTTTATACACAGCAATTTTGAAAAATTATAGTCAAAAATTTTACTAAAAAATCGACACTCTTCTAATAAAAACAAGCTATTTTACTACAAAAAAGGTAGTAGAATAGCGTGTAAAATATGATTGGAAATATAGTTACATGGCAGCTTCAGCTTTCAATTTTCTTTTACGCTTTTTATAAGAAGATGCACCTTTGCCTAAAGCCGTAATCAACAGTAAAGACAAACCTCCATCTACAGGAATTACATCATCAACTGTTCCGTCAGGACCACCAGGATTTTCTTCCTCTTCATTCGTTCCTACTACATCTGCAATTGCTCCTCCTATGTTTGCTATTTCACCCATTGCATTGTCAATTTGTTGTAACGAAGAAGCATCTGCACCAACATTAGGTATGGCAATAGCGGACACTGTAGCAATTTCTGTTGTTTGTGAAGCACCAACACCACCAGTATAAGCAAGTAAATTGGAAGCATTTAACTGATTTGCCTCTACAAGATTTCTTCGCTGATTTGCTTTACTACTAAAGTCTATTCTATTAGCTACAGGTGCATTTGAAACGGTAGGACTATAAATAGAAGTAGATAAATTTAATTGAGCATTATTATAATTATCTAAACTTACAATAGAAGATGAATGATCAGCAAAAATCTTTTTAGGATTATTTTCATTTATTTCTGCTTTACGTATTGTTTTTGAAGATTCACTTGCATCCTCCTGTTCTAAAACAGCTAGATAAGCCTCTTCAATTGGCGTATTTTGGATAATCTCGAACAGATTTTTTCCGATGAATAAACACAGTACAATAAAAAGTAAATGTCTTTTCTTCATATAATTCAGTAGTTGGGGGATAATTTTTTAAAAGAATTAGCGGCAATTTTTTCAACATTAATTACCGCTGATTCAGAATCATGATTAAGGATGAATAATTATTGCTTGCTGGTGTTGAATTTGATTGCCTATAACTTTCAGTTGGTAATTACCTGCTGATATACTTGATGGTAAAGGCAAAGTATAAACTGCTTGACCGGTTTGATGCTGCATATTTGTTTGATACACCAATTTTCCAGCATTATCTACTAATTGAACCGTATAATTATCAGTAGTAATAGTGTTGAAAGCAAGTTTCAAACCATTACTTAATAAAACAGGGTTTGGATAAACTTGTATGGCAGCATTATTACCTTGAACAGCAATTGCTACAACAGAACTATATTTTATGGCTCCTGCATAATCAGTTGCCTTAATTCTGTAATATCCACCATAATTCGTTGCTCTAACGTGTGTGTATTGATAGGTTCCACTTCCATTACTATTGATCGTTGCAATTGAAGAAAAAGCACTACTTAATTGAGGTGTGTATTCAACCGTATAATGTTGAATATTCGATTCCGTAACTTTCCAATCAATTATATTATTTGCATTTAATTGAGATGCTTTTACTGAAATAAATGCAACAGGCAATGGTGTTGTGTTTGTGTAAACAATTGTAAATCGATTATTAAAACTGTTGGTATCGGCTGATGTTGTAAATGAATAATTGTAAACAGTATTAATGGGCAATACTGTTTGTGTTTTCGTATATCTATCTTTCAGAATTGGTTGTAAGCCGTTTATAGAAACTCCAGTTAAATCTATTTTCAATTGATAAGCAGCAGCAGATTCCATTTTCCAAATACGTACAACAGTGCTATCTGAAACAGTTGGTATTGCTTTCCCTTCTATGCTGTAATTTCCATTATTTGCTAGAGCAATATTTTCACCCGTATTCTCAAACTTCAAGGCATCTTCTGCTCCTCTTGTATTTGTAAATCCATTTTTAAAACAAAGCAATGCACCATCCATATTGGCAAATACGTTGCTTACATTTTTAAGTAATGTAAACTTAATTTTATGTAAAGGTTGAACAGTTCTTTCTGAGAAAACACCTCTTAAATTATCTACAGAATCTACTGCTTTATCTTCTTCTCGTATTTCTAAAACAGGAGAAGTAGTGCTATCATTTCTGATAAAAAATGCTTGCCCCGGTTGAATATATTTATTTACCTGAGAGTTGTCGTTACTATTAGATTCTACAATTGAATTATAAGTTACATAAGCACCAGCAGTTCCTATGTTTGGATCGAAAATCCAACAAGACTTTTGAATACCGCTGTTTACACTATTATTCATCACCTTAGCAAAATCTAAAGGACTCACATACGGATTACCCACCATTGTAAACGAAGTAGGAGTGCTACTAGCTAAGCGAACTGCTGTAGTACTCATATCGTTTGTAGCAGTTACACCATCTTTTGTAAACCTTACAGTTCCTGTTACCAACTTGCCTCTACTTCTTAAAACAACTTCATTGTTTAATCCAATTCCGTTGATTCCTAAATTGTTTTGTCTATTACCACGAATACTAATTCTATAGCCTTTGAAAGGTGATGCAATTGTATCTTTAGTTTTTCTAAATCCATTATCCCAAGATGGAACTCCATTTGATAAGCTTACATTAAAACTATATAGTGAAGGATTACCACTAGTGGTTAAATCTAATCCTGTAATGGCATCTACAGTTCCTGGCGTTCCTACTTTACCAGTAATTTGTGTACCAAAACCGTTGTTATTAATACCACCTTCTTGCCAAGTTGAAAAAATATCAGCATCAGGCATTAATCCGGGAGAAATATCTCTAAATGCACGTATGCCATTACCGCTATTTTTAGTAATGTCTTTTGGAATAAATCGTTCTACCATAAAGGCTGCACCAGTTCCATAAGCTATTGTTCCACCAACAGGAGCTACTAATGCAGTATTTAGAATAGATGTAGATTTTAGTGTGAAAATGTAATTATTTGGTAAAATGAGGTTGCCGCTTTGTAAATCGAATTTTCGAATCAAATTAAAGAACTGATTATTTAGAGTTAATGAGTTGCTTCTATTCATTATAAAGTTTGCCAATGAAGGTGTGGCATTTGTAAACAAGTTATTAGGAATTGTAAATGCATTTCCACCTGTATTTCCCATTGTTCCAAAAACCAAATTAGTAAGCCCATTCGTTGTAATGGTTCCATTTGTACGAAGTAGTGGTGTATTTCCGTTTTGGAATGTAAGTGTTCTTCCACTAATATCTAAAATACCAGCAGTTAAGGTTAATGTTCCTGTTATTGTTTTGTTTGAAGTGATAACAACCCTAGGATTTGTGGTGCCACTCAAATTAACAGTTACATTGGCTGGAGGATTTGTGTTTGGCCATTCCAAGCCTTCTGTATAAGTAACACCATCAGTTGAATTTACATAGGCTAGTGTGCCACTTGCACCATAAGTGGGACTGGTAGTCCCAAGGCTTGCAGTACCTGAAAGTGTTAATGTTCCATTTATTGTAAATGCACTAGCTGCATTTTTTATGCCTGAACCAGATAGAATTACATTATTATAATCGCCAAGAGGTGTTAATACCTGATTCCCAGAACGTGCATATTCTATGGTAGAACTGCTACCAAGAGATAATGTAATATTGGTGGCGTTAATTGATGTATTGGCATTGCCAGAAAAACCATCTGCATCGCTAGTACTAAAAGTTCCATTTATTGTTACTGTAACACCCGTGCCTGCTGCCACCACTTCCTGATCTGTTACACTAAACTTAGCACCTGTAGCTACCGTAAAGCTTCCTCCAGCTGCAATATTGTAATTGCCCGAACTACCATTGACATTCAGACTCGATATTTCTATATTGTTATATGTAATAGCAGACCCACCCCTTGCAGTGTGGTTGCTGTTGTTACCAGCAAATTCAATAGTACCACCTGTTAAGGTATAAGTACCTTCCATATCAGGAACCTGCCTTGCACCTGATACAATTAACCTGCTGGTGCCAGTCATGGTTAAATTGGTCGTAGAACCTCCAAATGTATTGTTTGACACATTTACAATAGCAGCATCCTGTATGGTAAAAGTTCCAACAGTTGAATTGACTGCTCCAGAAGTTAACTTTGTACCACTATTGCTAAACGTTAAATTGTTATAAGTTCCTGATTTTAGTGTTTGGCTACCTGCACCATTCAATTCAACAGTACCGCCAGTTATGCTATATGTTCCATCAAGTTCAGGTAATGTTGTATTCAATTTAGCAAATTTTATAGTACCACCACTCATTGTAAAATTACCAGTACCATTCAAACTATTCGTTCCCATATCTAGCCCACCATTACTTATTGTTATGGTATTAACAGATATACTTATATCGTTGCTT
>Ga0114938_1000660_pt1 | contig 25125 bp, 48 predicted proteins | sample AshMeaBigSpring_FD_88675 | JGI IMG/M metagenome (GOLD analysis project Ga0114938, IMG submission 88675) | Groundwater microbial communities from Big Spring, Nevada to study Microbial Dark Matter (Phase II) - Ash Meadows Big Spring | ecosystem: Environmental > Aquatic > Deep subsurface >... | reverse complement strand
TGTCAGGGACAAAAAGCTCGTATAGCTCACAAAGAGTACCAAAAATACTCATGATGGTGATCGTACTATCAAGCTCAGGATAAGAAACAGTGTCAACAGGATTCATTGTACTATTTCCCTCTTGATGCCAGGTGTGTGAATATTTTTGATAATATAGACGATATTGAGCAGAGGGAGGGCGAGTATTTGTGATACGTTTTCTTTTTTTTCGAGAATGTATTGTGCCTGTATGGTAGATATAATATGTTGCCAATGAGGGAGAGTTGTATGTGTGCTGGTAATGAGTTGCTTTGTATAGTATATGAGTGAGAGGAGGAAGATATGTACTGTCTTTGCATCAGGGAGATGATCACCCAAGAGCGAGATGCTATCATCGATCGCAAGAGAGATACTCTGGTAGGTGATCCATAGAGTCACGAGAGAGGCGAGTATGATGACGAGTGTCATGCTCGGATCTATCCAAAAAAATACAATACCGATAATGACAGACCATGTTGCAAATCTCTCTCCACTCGAAAACGATGCACCATATTTAGCAGCAACAAAATTTCCAATAAGTGGAATATGGGAGAGTGCCATAGGTATTTTTTCAACTGTATCAATATTGGTAGGATGCACATGGCGAGCGATTTCTTTCAGAGACAGAGATCGGAGAGTGATAATCGGTTTTTTGCCTTGTAATGCACGAATAATACCCATTCCTAAACTCAATAATAGTATGAAAAAACCGATAAAATAAAAGACATTGGAGAGTGAGAAATCAAATATCAACATGGATCAAAAATTCCCAGAACGAATCGTCAAAAACACAAGGAGAATACATAAAAACTGTATGATACTCGCCACGCGGGCATGGCTATTGATAAAATCACTTTGAAATCTTGTTTGGCGTGATAAGAGGATAAAAATACCCAGAAAACAATAGCTGATAACAGCGTTTTGTCGTTCCTCGGGACTGATGTCAGTATAATTATGTGTCATAGGTAACTGTAGATTACCATATTTCTTTTATAATTACAAACATTTTGTGTGCAAAAATGTCTTTTTCTGGTGTTGTAATATCTTTTATTGAGTTTTACTGAAAAAGAAAGAAAAATGTTTGTTTCTTCTTGCTTTTGATTTTTATTTCGGATATACTGGGGAAGTAATTTATTTTTTATTCTTTTTTATGCAATTTGAATTTATCTGAGCCGCACAGACTGTTACTGGATCAAAACATATTCTTCGTGTGAATGGTAAGACATACCTCCTTGATTGTGGTATGTTTCAGGGGCGCAGAAAAGAATCTGATGAAGCAAATCGATATCTGCCTATTGATGTAACAAAGCTCGACGCAGTAATCCTCTCCCATGCTCATATAGATCATGCAGGACTTCTGCCACTCCTGGTCAAAAAAGGATATACAGGACCAATCTATTGTACTCATGCAACACGCGATCTCTGTGGTATTATGCTCCAGGATAGTGCTCGGATTCAAGTACATGATGCAGAGTATCTCTCAAAAAAACAAGGCAAAACAATTCTTCCTCTCTATACAGAAGACGATGCATTGCAGGCTGTAACACAGTTACGATCAGTAGGATATGGACAAAAGATTCCTCTTGATGTTGGCGTATTTGTGACTTTTCACGATGCGGGACATATTCTCGGCTCTGCTCTCGAAGAATGGGAAATCGATGATCGAGAAACGGGGGAACATGTGCGATTTTGTTTTTCTGGTGATCTCGGACGCAAGCATCTCCCCATTCTCCGTGAACCTGTACAGCTCAAGGATATTGATATCCTCCTGATGGAATCAACGTATGGAAATAGGTTTCATGATGAGCTCGCAGATGTAGAAGAAAAACTCACAAAAGTGATCAATGAAACTATTGATCGTGGGGGAAAGATATTTATTCCAGCGTTTGCCGTTGAGCGTACTCAGGAAATCCTCTATGTACTCCGCCTCCTCATGCATCAAGGCAAGATCATGAAACTCCCTATCTATGTGGATTCTCCACTGGCGACGAGTGCGACAGATATCTTCCGTATTCATCCAGAGTGTTTTGATGAAGAACTTCTCACAGCCAATGGTGAAGGTCTGTTCCCATTTCTCGAGGGTGACGGTATCAGATTTACACGAAGTGTCGAGGAATCCAAGAGTCTTGATCGTATCAATTATCCTGCGATTGTCATCGCTGCTTCAGGTATGTGCGAATATGGTCGTATCGTCCATCATATTGCCAATAATATTGAGGACGAGAAAAATCTCCTCCTCATCATAGGATTTATGGCAGAAAATACACTTGGCCGCAAGCTCGTAGAATGAGAAAAAGAAGTCTTTATTCACGATGAAAAAAAGATCGTTCGTTCACAGATTGCGATTTTCAATGCATTTTCTGGTCATGCTGATCGTCACGGACTTCTCGAGTATGCACAGCATTGTGGCACTCCAAAACAAGTATTCCTCGTCCATGGAGAACTCGAATCTATGGAGGCCCTCAAGACTGGTATCAAAGAGCTCCCAAATATGACACAGGCCTCTGTCGAGCACCCAGCTCCTGGTGATATCTATGACGTGGTCGCTGGCAAGCTCTGCAAAAAGAGTCCTCATAAGAACCTCAAGTGCGAAGGGATAGTGTGTAAGATATAGTGTTTATGAAAATACCTGAATCACTTTTTAGTCCAGTCTAAAATATGTTTGAAAAACAAGAATATGATCAAGACATTTTTCAACAGAAAATTATGTTATTCAATGATGAAATAGCAAAAAAAACTCCATGGACTCCTCTCTCTTCAGGAGGTGCTGATTTTCTCGTATATTCTCTCAAAGAAGATAGAGAAGCGAATTATTATATTGCAAGTACATGGAAATTTATCATCTATTCATCTATGATTACTCTTTATGGAATAATTACAGGATTTATTTTTTTAATTCAACAGAATTGGCTTTCGTGACTAAAAGATTTTTCAATCTTAATACCTCTTGTTTTTATTTACATCGGTTGTTACCTTTTAATAGAATCATGAAAGAAGAAAATATTTGATTTTTCTTCACAATCATTTTATGAGTATGTTTTTCGTAAAAAAACAAACTGATTTAAGAAAGGTGTATCTTTGCGTACTATTCATGCACTTCAGATTATATCTTATTCTCAACCTAAATTTAAATGGTATGGTGTATGATTTTGATGAAAATACAATAGCTATGAATTAAATATAATTTTTAACAATTGAGATAGGAGATATATTTGTGACTTTCCTGATAGAAATATCTGTCAAGAATCTGCGAGAAAGATAGCTCAGCGACTCAGTATACCTGTTTGGGATATGAGCGATATTTTACAGCCCCAAATAGTATAGCTACCGGAAATCTCTGAAATTAAATACCGCTTCACCGATAAGGATTTTTCCTTCTACGGAATACCATATATGGGTGAGGTCACGGAGGTTTTTCATACTCTCTGCTTCTTCTGGTTGGCTATTTTTCATGACTTGTCTGAGGACTTCATCAAGTATTTTTCGCTTGGTCATCACATCCCATACTCGATCAACTGCTTCAGGATATTTCATAGGAGTCATACGGACGATCTGTTCGATACGTTCACCAGTGACACGATAGGTATGATTGCCTTCTGCAGTAACGACAAAATCATTCGGGTCTTTTTTGTTTTTGAGATCAATGAGAACAGGTTTTTCGTCAGATATTTCTACAGGTTCTTCGGCGGGTACATAGGAGAGCATTTCATTTTGTAATTCTTGAATTCCTATACCTATTGGAGCTGATATAGCAAAGACTTTTTTCCCTGTTTTTTTCTTTAATTGTTTCTTGAGATCATCGACCATATCATCATCGAGAAGATCACACTTTGAGAGGACAATAATTTCATCTTTTTCGAGAAGGGCAGGATTAAAAAATCATAATTCTTCACGAATAGTGTCATAGTCAGTGAGACAGTCTTCATATTTACCGGCATCGAGGAGATGACAGAGGACGCGCGTTCGCTCGATATGTTTTAAAAATTCGATACCGAGACCTGCACCTGTATGAGCTCCTGCGATGAGTCCAGGGACATCTTCGAGGACCATAGTCTTGCCTTTGTACTCCATGACTCAGAGATTCGGGATCAGCGTTGTAAATGGATAATCAGCGATTTTTGGTCGTACTTGCGTAATACAGGATATGAGGGTAGATTTTCCAGCAGAAGGTACACCGATAATGCCGATATCAGCAACGAGTTTGAGTTCTAGGTGTACGTCGAGAGCTGTTCCAGTATCTCCATTTTCAGCAAACGAAGGACTTCTGCGAGTTGCAGAGACAAAGTGAGCATTTCCATACCCTCCTCGACCTCATATACAGAGGCGGACTTTTTCGCCTACTTTATCTAAATCATATAAGAGGTGACCATCTGTATCGTAGATAAGTGTACCGACGGGAAGTTTGACGATTTTGTCAGGAGCATTGCGACCATTCATACATTTTGTTCCTCCACGCTCTCCATCCTCTGCGGCAATTTCTTTGACATAGCGAAAGTCACTCAGAGTATTGATATTTGGATCAGCAATGACGATGAGATCGCCACCTCGTCCACCATTTCCTCCAAATGGACCTCATTTTGCAATACGCGCCTCATGACGCCATGAGACGATACCATTTCCTCCATTACCTGCTCGAAAGCGAATATCTACTGCATCAATGAACATATGAGAAGAGTATAAATATATTTTATGTACTATAATAAAAAAAACTCATATGTCGAAAAGAAACGTATTTTTTATTTCTTGATCGAATCCGCATAGGACATAAATTTTTCGATGAGTGGTCGTACATCTCTGAGGAGAATCGTATTTGGATTGCATTTTCGAGCCATGCCATCGAGATACATAAAGCTCTTGATAATCGGGTACATACCACGCTCAAAGACATATCCTGCATGGACTGCCATCTTGATTGATGCCATCATCTGTTGTGTGAGTGAGAGTTCTGCAAGCGTCTTGGTGTTAAAGCCCTCGTAAAGTTTCACGAAATCTCGCTGAAATTGGTCAAAATGTTTCGCGTTCTCTGTGACATTGTTTGCCATCGATACGAGTCATGCTGCCGCCTCAGCGAATTCATCATGGGTAAGATGATAAAACATGGTCACAAGTCACTTCCTCAGTCTCTCTGAGGCAAAACCGATGGATCCATTATCGAGGAGATAGATTTTCTCATCCTGATAAAAAATATTGCCACTATGAATATCCTCGTGAAAATATCCATCCAGGAGCATACAAAAAACATGCTGGAAAAAGAAGTCTAAGAGGACTGGATAGGGGAGTGTGTGTGTTTCCAAAAGTTCACGAAATGATTTGCCTGTGAGTCGGTCAGATACGAGTATCATCTCGCTAGAAAGCTCTGGATAGGTGTGTGGAAACGAGAGAGGAAATTGCACCGCAGTTTTGAGAAAATCTTGATGTTGTGTCAGTGTTTTTTGGAGTGTCTCGATGCCAGATATTTCATTACGTAGATCGAGCTCTGAGAGCGTCATGCGCTCGAGGTCCTCGAGAGTACCGATAGGATCCGCGACTTTTGCGAGTTTTGGGTAGAAGAAAATCATTCCACGAAAATAGCGTTTGAGCTGAGCTACATCTCGTACAAACGACGGACGAAAATCACCTTTTATGACCTTGATAACCACTTCAGTGCTGTCTGTGAGTTCTGCACGATACACCTTTCCGATACTGGCTTCTGAAAAAGGCTCTGCATCAATCGTGCGAAAATGACGCTGAAATGTCTCAGTAAAATGTGAGATGGAAGAAGGATTTTCTTGTGTCGTGTCAAAATTTTGTTCGTACAATTTCGTCAGTATCGCAGATCGCTCGATACCTATAAAGTCGGCACGCAGAGCATAGAGTTGCCCTATCTTTGTCGCGAGAAGTCATTGATGTCTAATCCACGTAATATTGGGAGTCTTTGCCAGAAATATCTGGTACACAAGACCAAGAAAGGAGAGGAATGACATACATTGTTTATATTATTGGTAAGTACTTACAAAGCAAGAAAATATGTGTACTTGACAGTAGAATAATCAGTATATAATTCTATATGTACTGTAATTTATTAACTATATTATTTTATGTCTGAAAAATTACCAGAATCTTCTCACGCGAGTTCTTCTGGCCCTGTTAAACACATAGCTGTTTTTGTGGGAGGGGCATTATATGGTATTTTAGGAACTTCAGAGCCGAGTGTTGTATCAATGGGTTCCGGTGTTATTTTATCTGGTGCTGTAGAGTATGCAACGAGACCACAACAAAAATGAATTTGATTCGCAGTTGGTTGATGAGTAATAGTCTGAATATACTTACGAGAATTACTTCATCTTCGTTAGAATATTACATTACGTATTTTTTTGTTCAATCAGATCGGATACAATTCTTGCGCTTTCATAAATAGTAGGCAACCCACTTCATGGATGTGTCCCTCCTCCGACGAGATAACAATTTTTGACACATTCAAATTCGTTATGAGGTCGGAACATTAACATCTGATTCAGACTGTGAGCCAGATTAAATGTTGCTCCGAGATAGACACCTCGTTTTTCCCAATCACCAGGAGAAATTGTCTCACTCGCGACGATATGAGATTCTATATCCTCGAGACCAGCACGGTTTTTGAGAGTATTGATAATGGTTGCATACCATTCTTGTTTTTTTGCTTCATCCCATATTTCACCTGATCGCAGGTTTGACATAGGTACGAGGATATACAGCCCCGAATGCCCTTCAGGCGCAAGCGTCTTGTCGAGGATAGAAGCATTTCGTACATAAAAAGAAAAATCATGCTCGTTAATAGCTTTGTATCAGTGAATTTTATCAAGCTGGTCGCGATAATTTTTAGCAAAATAGATAGAATGAAAAGGGAGATCGTAGAGCGTATCGAGAGCGATATATACCATAAATGTCGAACAAGAAAACCCTTTTTTATCGAGCTGTGATTTCTTATATTTTTCTACATCTTTTTCTTCAAATAGGCGCGTCATTGCTGTGCCAAAGTCAGCATTGATGATGACTTCATCATACGTTATTTTTTTTCCATTTTCTAGAACAATCTCTTTTACTGTTTCATTCTCAGTAGTGATCTTTGTAATGGGTGTCGAGAGATGTAGAATGGCTCCATTTTTTATAGCGACCTTCGCCATCGCTTCTGATATCTCCGAGAGTCATCCTGTCGTATGATAGATACCGTATTTGTGTTCTGCATAGGCGAGCATAGCAAAAAATCCAGGGCAGCTCCAAGGGGACATACCGAGATATTTTGCCTGAAACGTGAAGCAGAGTTTGAGTTCTTCTGCCTGGAAATACCCACTTAAAACTTGATAAATCGATTTTCCTATCGAGAGATAGGGGATGACCATGAGAAGTTTCTTCCAATTTTTCATAATTCTCCAAAAATTTCCATAGTCCGCCTTGAGACAAGGAAACATTTTTTGTAAACGTGCTTCTTCATAAGCGAGATAGCGATCAAATCCTTTTTCTTCACCTGGGAAAAGTGTCGCGATGGTCTCTCGCATTTTTGTATGATCACTCGTCATAGGTACTGTCTTTTCTGCAAAGTGTAGCTCATACATAGGGTCCACATCTTGGAAGTCAAGATAGTCAGATGATTGTTCTCATGCAATCTCAAAAATTTCATCAAGAATAGGTTTCATGAGGAGAAAAGTTGGACCAACATCAAAATGATATTTGTCAGCGAGAGTCATGCGACTATTGCGTCCACCAATATGAGATTCTTTTTCGTAGATATGGACCGTATGTCCCTTTTTTGAGAGAAGCATGGCAGCAGTGAGTCATCACGGACCAGCTCCGATAATAGCTATTTTCTTATTCATAGTGCTGCAGTATAGAGAGTTTTGGTTCTCTGTCTACTTATACAGTATTACTTCATCTGTCCTTTTTTATTTGGCAAGTCTTTTTTCTTGAAATGATTGTGAGAGTATTACAATTCAGAGCATATATTTTTCTCTATGGCATATACTGTTTCTCGAGATGAGGCGAGCAAAATGCTCGGTGTGTCAACTCGCACCATCGATCGCTATATAGCAGCTGGCAAGCTCCGTTCAAAACGTGAAGGTAAGACTATCATGCTTCATACTGATGATGTCAAAAAATATCAAGCAGGTGGCGGTGAACAAAAAGACTATGAAGTTCTTCCTCCTAAGCCAGTCGCTATGCCAGCGATCAGCTATGATCCACGTGAATCACAAAATGAAATTCTTCATGCGATAGAAAAAGTGATCAAAGAGAAAGATATGATCATACAGGAGTTGACATTTAAAATAGGAAAAATGGAGGGGGAAATCGCTCACTCTGTACCAAAACTCGAACACAAGAAATCTCTCCTCGCTCTCGAAGAAGCACACGCGAATCGTATGCACGATATGGACCTCATGGTACAAGAAAAAGAAGATATCGAGAAAAAGCTCCAAAAAGAGCGTATGCTTTCCACGATTTTGATGATAGGTATACTTATCTTGCTCGTGGCTTCTGGTTTCCTCATATTTCATTTTTTTAGTTTGCGTGAAGCGACTCAATACGTGATATAATTTTATCTCTCTCCGAAAGGAGAGATTTTTATTGTAAAATAGTTCAACAATAGAGCATCAGATATTACCCAATATAATAATTATTTTCTCTTATTTTTGCATTATGTACACTCCCTCTTCCTCTTCAGATCGACCACTTGAGAGCTATGCTATAAATAACCCCGCCGATACTGCAGAACTCGTCGAACGAATACGCGATGATAATGATATTTTTATGGTATTACCTATTGATTGGAAATATTGGTTCGCGAGTCATCCGGAGCATATTTGAGAAGCATTGACGACACGACTCGCATATCAGACAGGATTGCCCGATGTGATACATTTTTTGCCTCCAGATCTGAAACGATAATTCCCTAAAATCTCGACATAAATCATCGTTTATATGCGAAATTTCAGAGCCTTTCTGCGCCGAGTTTTGAGAGGAGACGAAGGGGGATAGATTTTCATTCGAGAGTAATCTTATAGGGTATCAGGAGAGTCATCAGATCTCATAATCCATTTTTTTCCATAGCGAGAGCATCATTACCTATTTCTTCTGTACAAAATTCATTTTCAGGAGAAGCAACATAGCGTATGTCTTGATCACATGTTGTGGGATCTTTGATTATTTCGAGTTTCTCAGGACAAAATTGTGTCTCTGGAGAAATATCATCTGATCGCATTTCATAGATACATTCCATATTATCGATAAACGGTTCACGATCCATACGTTCATGTGCAGCAGGGATATTTTCATTTGTGATACAATCGATATGTCCTTTTGGTATTCTTTTCCATGTAGAACTCTTTGTCGTATCTCAGATAGATATGATATATCCGAGCTTTTGGCAAAAAGCTCGTGTTTTATGTGCAACATCAATATCATACTCGAGACCGTAGAGTTCACGTTTTTTGTATCGATGTTTTCTTGCAAGTATATCTTGTGCTGTGAGGAGAATACCTGTCCCTGTGCCGAGATCGACTCCGAGAAAACGGTCTTTTTGATCTCCATTAAGAGTACGATTCACTATATCGGATACAAAGAGAAGAGTAGCACCGATATCTCCGAGCATGCGCATCTGGTATCTAACAGGGTAGAGGGAATTCCAGAGGTGTCTTATATTCGGAGAAAGTTGTGAGAGGAACTCTTGATGAATTTCGGGAAGTGAAGGTTGATTGTCGGGAGATGTTGTGCGAGATGCATATTGTCAAAATGCCTTAAAATCTTCCATAAGTCACTGACATATATGATATATGTCTTGTGCATCTTTGAGTGAGAGTTTTTTGGCAGGATCTCAGCTCTCGATATAGTTAGCATAATAGATATGTATAAGTTGTACGATATCTGTATCCGTAGTGTGTTTTTGTTCTGATATTTTTTCTAGGATATCGAGAGTTGATAATTGATCCATAAGTATCTTATATAAATATTTTTATATTGTCAAATTTGAAAAAGGACATCTTTGTTTGCTCAGAGTAATTTTCTTTATATTATATCGAAATTATGACAGCTTTTTCTTTTGATATTATTTCGACAGATGGTCCAGCTCGTGCTGGCACACTTCAGACTCCACATGGAACTCTCCAGACTCCTGTCTTTATGCCAGTGGGGACAGCTGCCACGATCAAATGAATCACACGAGAGGGCATAGCGCAAATGGGGACAACTATTATGCTCTGTAATACGTACCACCTCATGCTTCGTCCTGGATCTGAGACGATTGCCAAGATGGGCGGATTGCACCAATTTATGAATGTGAACTTACCTATTCTGACAGATAGTGGGGGATTTCAGGTATTTTCTCTGGGTAATCCTCGAAACGGGTGACAGTCTCTGATTAAAACAGATGAAGATGGTGTCGAGTTTCGTTCACATCTCAATGGTGATAAATACTATATAACACCAGAGAAAGCGATGGAAATTCAGTCTCAATTATGAGCAGATATTATTATGGCATTTGACGATGTCGCAGCAGGGGATGCGAGTAAGTCCCGTGCTCGTGAGGCACTCGATCGTACACATAGATGGGCAGAGCGATGTGTCGAGCAATGGCAGAGTTTAGCAATTGAAAGAAAAAACCAATGACTCAATGAACAAACTCTTTTCCCAATTATTCAGTGAGTAACCTATGCCGATCTGCGAGTTGAATCGACACGTTTTATCGGTTCGCTTCCGACACTTTGAGTTGCGATAGGTGGACTCTCGGTAGGTGAAACCAAAAAAGATATGCTCGATATGCTCGATGTGATATCACCAGAATTGCCACCAGAAAAACCACACTACCTGATGGGGGTTGGTACACCAGAAGATCTCGTCGAAGCTATTGCTCGTGGTGTGGATATGTTTGATTGTGTCCTTCCGACACGTCTTGGACGACATGGTGAGGCATTTACCTCCGAAGGATATATGAAAATAAATCGTAGCAGCCTCGATGGTTCTCTCCAAAAAATTCCTGTTTCTCCTGGATTTGAGACATCTGTGAGCGAACACTATACACTCGGATATCTCCGTCATCTGATGCATGCTGATGAGCTTCTTGGGCAGATACTGCTCTCGATGCACAATACTGAATTTTTGATGCGACTCTGTGATCGTGCTCGTGAAGCGATACAGAGAGGGGAATATGAGAAGTTTCGCACAGATTTTTGGGCAAAATATACAATATAATATTTTTTATCTTGTTTTTGCTATAAATGGATGTATTGTAATCCTGCGAAACATATTCTCTGGATTTGATCATCATCAAGTATCTTGGATTCCTTCGTATCGATATATTTCTCAATCTAGCTGGTATTCAGGCAGCTCTCGAGAGTCGAGTAAGATCGATCAGGTGCTTATAGTAATTGGGGACCATACGTCTCGAATCTTTTTTCTTATTAAAATTTCTTCTGCTCTTTGCCATTCAGAATCCTCTGAATCACCAATCCATTTTTCTGGACTGAAGATATTTTTGAGCTTTCCCTGTACAACTTGATACACATCTGGTAATTGAATAGTGTTTCTTGTAGTTGATGTCTCCCTCGGTCGCAAAGGTCTACCGGCAAATAAAGTCCAGCAAAGCGTTTCTCATTCGAGTTCACTCAGTGATCAAACTATACGTGTTTCTCCACTATGTCAGAGTGTCATAGATGTATTATACCTATTTTTCTAAGGAAAGAAATTTTTCATAGATTTTTCTAAAAATTGACTCTTATTATTTTTCTATACAATACCCTTGTTTTCCGCTTTAGCGGGTAAATTTTATTTTTCATTTCTTCCTTATGTCTGCAATTGAAGACAAGCTGCGAAAAGTCCGAAATATCGGTATCATCGCACATATTGATGCTGGTAAAACAACGACTACCGAGCGTATCCTCTTTTACTCTGGTAAAACCCATAAAATCGGTGAAGTACACGATGGTGCTGCGACCATGGACTGGATGGAACAAGAACAAGAGAGAGGTATTACCATTACTGCTGCTGCGACCAAAACATCTTGGAAGGGTCATGATATTAATATCATCGATACTCCAGGTCACGTAGATTTTACTATTGAAGTAGAACGATCTATGCGTGTTCTCGATGGAGGCGTTGTCGTATTTGACGGATCACAAGGAGTAGAACCTCAATCAGAGACTGTTTGGAAACAGGCTGATAAGTATGGTGTTCCTCGAATCGCTTTTGCAAACAAAATGGATAAAACAGGAGGAGATTTTGAGATGACATTTGAATCTATCAAAAAACGTCTCGCAGGAAATAAAGTTGTCAGAGCGCAGCTTCCTATCGGACGTGAAAATGAATTTTGTGGCGTGATTGATCTCGTTGAGATGAAGGCATACGAATTTCTCGGTAATATGGGTCTTGAAGTAAAGGAAAGAGCATTTCCAGAAGATATGAGAGCTCGTGCAGAAGTATGCCGTCTTGAGCTCATAGAAAAAGCTGCTGAGCAAGATGAGACACTGATGGAAAAATATCTCGGTGGTGAAGAACTGACAAATGAAGAAATCAAATCGGGTATCAGAAAAGGAGTTATAACAGGAAATGTGTTTCCGCTCTTTTGTGGTTCTGCACTTGCTAATGTCGGTGTACAGAGAGTTCTCGATGCTGTCGTAGATTATCTCCCATCACCACTTGATATCAATGGTGGAAAGATTACTGGTACTGATCCAGATGATGATACAAAAGCTGTTGAATTCAAACAACTTGATACAGAGCCTCTTTCTGCTCTCGCATTCAAGATTATGACGGATCCATTTGTTGGTCGTCTTACATTCGTTCGAGTGTATTCAGGGGTACTCAAATCAGGTACAGCTGTATATAATGCAAATAACGGAGAGACTGAGCGTATTGGTCGTATCGTGGAGATGCATGCAAATAATCGAAAAGAAGTCACTGAAATTACGGCTGGAAACATCGCTGCAGTTATTGGTTTAAAAGAAACAAAAACAGGTCATACACTCTGTGATAAAGCACATCCTATCAAGCTTCTTTCTCTCGAATTTCCAGAGCCAGTTATCTCTGTTTCTGTTGAGCCAAAATCAAAAGCTGATCAAGAGAAAATGGGTGTGGCACTCAATAAGCTCGCAGAAGAAGATCCTTCATTCCGTATTCGTTCTGACAGTGAAACTGGTCAAACAATTATTCAGGGTATGGGTGAGCTTCACCTTGATATTATCGTCGACCGTATGCGTCGGGAGTTCAAAGTAGAATGTAATGTTGGTGCTCCACAAGTTGCTTACCGAGAAACAATCACTCAATCTGTCAAAGACCAAGAGTATCAATACAAGAAACAGACAGGTGGTCGTGGTCAGTTTGGTCATGTTATTATCACCTTCGAACCAATCACAGAAGATATGAGAAAGGCAGATCCAGAGAATTACAAAGAAGAAAACAGATTTATTGATGAAATTAAGTGAGGTGTGATTCCACGAGAATTTATTCCTGGTGTAGAAAAAGGTCTCAATGCATCATACGCACGAGGTGTTATCGCAGGATACCCACTTGTGAATGTACAAGCAACTCTCACATTTGGTTCATACCATGATGTCGACTCAAATGAGCTCTCTTTCCGTATCGCAGCAAGTAAATGTTTCCGTGAAGCATCTAAGAAGGCAAAACCTATCCTCCTTGAACCTATCATGAAAGTAGAAATCAATACTCCAGAAGAATATATGGGTGATATCCTCGGTGACGTCAATGGTAAACGAGGACAAATCAATGAGATGAGTGATCGTGGTATGGCAAAAATTATTGCTGCGTTTATCCCACTTTCAGAAATGTTTGGATATTCTACCACTCTTCGATCAAACTCCCAGTGACGTGCGACATATGCTATGGAGTTTTCTCATTATGCTCCTGTTCCAGCAAATATCACAGAAAAAATCCGTGCTGAACGAGGTGTAAAATTTGAAGAAGATGATGAATAAAAATCCAAAGGATTTCTGTAGTCAAACCAAAAGCTAGAGCTAGAGAAAAGAATTTTTTATCCCTGACCAATTTGGTCAGGGATTTTTTTGAGATTTTTTTTGACAAAAAGACTTCTTTTCCTACAATGCCCCAGTTCCTCGGTAGCTCAGCGGTAGAGCAGTTGGCTGTTAACCAATTGGTCGTAGGTTCGATCCCTACCCGGGGAGCCAAATAACTCTAAAAGACTCATAGAAGTATGAGTCTTTTTTGTAAAATAAAAATATTCAGTATAATAGTCAAGAACGTGTCTATAATCAGCTCTTTATGGATAATCAACTAGATTTTCTGGAGCGAGTAGATGCTCACATGAAAAAAAGTGGAGAAAGTATTAAAATACTTGCCGTGGCTGGACCAAATGGAGCAGGAAAAACGACCCTAATTGTCTGATTACTCAAGAAATATCCAACATTCTTTTGTGAGGTGACACAAGTGACTACGAGACCCAAAAGAGATGGTGATAGATCTCGAAGAAATATTTCTAAAAAACAATTTTTAAAAGAAAATGTCATACTAAGGGGTATGGCTGGTATTTATGAGTATGGATATACTGATTATGATTTAATAGAGTCGATTCAGCAGAATAAGATTATCATCTTTGAGGGTATATCTCGATTGAGAAAATTACAAACTCTTATTGGAATTAAAAATATTCAATATATGATAGTGGGTGTTTTGCCACCAGGAAAGACAATAACGTCTATGGTAAAAAAACTACAAACACGTTTGTTATTACGTCCAGAAATCTGCAGAGAAGACATAGATAAAAAACTGCAAGAATCAGAGATAAGAGTGATACCTGAAGTTATGAGAGAATCTCATTTTATTATTCGTAGTCGGGGGAATCATACAGATTCTGACGTAGAAAAGGTGATGAAAAAATGGAGAGAAATAATAAAATAAATTCTTGATTGTTAGAGCTCTTTTTATATAGTGTTGATATAATTTTTTTTATGATTACTGATCATCATGATGAGCGCTCTGTTCGTATCCAAAAACTTCATAATCTCCGTGCTCTTGGTATAAACCCGTATCCAGATACATTTCATCATAAGCAAGATATTCTCGAAGTTCGAAAACTTTGAGATAACCCTACTATTCTTCGTACAATTGATGAGATTATTGCATGACCTCAGAAATCTATTCGAACTGCTGGACGCATTATGTTGATGCGGAGTTTTGGAAAACTCATATTTGGTAAGATTCAAGACTTCTCTGGCGAGATACAGTTTGCTCTTTCAAAAGAATCATGTGCATATATACAGGGTGATGCCTGTGTGACAGAATTTGGAGAAGAAAAAATATCTGCCTTTAAGGTATTTGAAAAATACATCGATCGAGGAGATATTATTGGTATTCAGGGTGAGCTTTTTATTACTCACAAAGGAGAACTCACACTCTTTGTCCAATCGTTTCAGCTCTTAGCAAAATCATTTCTTCCACTTCCAGAAAAATTTCATTGACTTGCAGATGAAGAAACTATTTACCGAAAACGATACCTCGATATGATTACTGAGAGGACTTCTTATGAGAGAATGGTATTTCGTTCACGGTTTGTTCAAAAACTCAGAGAATTTTATTTTAAAGAAGGATTTCTCGAAGTAGAAACTCCAACACTGGGAAACAGTGCTTCAGGCGCACTTGCAAACCCATTTATAACGCACATAGATGCTACTGATGTTGATCTTTATCTGCGTATCGCACCAGAAACTTCTCTCAAAAAGTGTACCGTGTGAGGTATGGAAAAAGTTTTTGAGATAGGAAAATCATTTCGTAATGAAGGTATCGACCCATCACATTTGCCAGAATTTACTTCTGTAGAGCACTATGCTGTCTATTGGAATTATGTAGACAATATGGATTTCACTGAGCGAATGTTTGCCTATATACTCGATGAATTGATGGAAGGGAAGAGGGAAGTAGAAGTCTTGAATTCTAAAGGAGAAACAAATCTCGTGAATTTTGCTGGACCATGGCCAAGGAAGTCAATACGAGATCTTATTTTTGAATATTCTGATATTGATATTTATCAAGCAAATACTCTTGAATCACTTCGTGCAGCCATTACTGAAAAAAATATCCAAATCGATGGTTTTCTCAAACATTCTCACGGTACTCTCATTGATAAACTCTACAAAAAAGTCGCTCGCCCAAAGCTGATAAATCCTACATTTGTTATTCATCAGCCTCTTATCTTATCTCCATTAGCTCGAATAAATGATGATAATCCTATGATTGTTGATAGATTTCAATTATGTATTAATGGTTGGGAGGTGACCAATGCATATTCAGAGCTGGTAGATCCTATTGATCAAGATGCACGTTTCCAGGCTCAACTTGCTGCAAAAGATGCTGGTGATGATGAAGTGGCAATGCCTGATAATGATTTTGTGACAGCGATGGAGCATGGTATGCCACCTCAGAGTGGTTTTGGTATGGGTATAGATCGAATTGTTGCACTTCTTACTGGGCAACCTAATTTGAGAGATGTAATATTATTTCCTCTTGTAAAAGATCACAAACAATAAGATGATATTGCAAGAAAAAGACCTACAAAATTTGTAGGTCTTTTTTGTGCTTTTTTAAAAAACTACTGACCTAATGTTCAAATCTTAAATTTTTCTTTCATAGCTTTTGCACTTTCTGGATGTTGTGTAAACATCTCAGTAGCATCTTTACCACAACCGCGAAGGATTTTATCACCACCTGGATGATCAGGGATAAACGAAGTGACATCATAGACACCATTATCCAGAATCATCCAACAATCATCCTTTGTGTTATGTTCTGCGACTTGTGCGAGAGTGTAGCTAGTTGTTGTGCTTGAGGGACCCTGTACTTGTGCTTCTATTTTTGCTACAGGAGGAATGACATCTTCTTTTATAGACTGTTGATTGACAGGTTCTGTCGTAGTAGACATAGCACATCATGCGAGTACCAGTGATGTAATGAGTCCTGGGAAAATATATTTTTTCATAGAGAAAGTAAATAAGAATAGAAAGATAGTAAAGAAAATATAAGAATACAATTTTTTCATCCTTGACCAAAATATGGTACTAAAAGATTGCTGTTGCAAAATAATCATCAAGTGTCTCTGCTCTTCGGATGAGTTTTGTGCTTCAATTTTCACAAAGAAGAATCTCTGCCGATCGGAGCTTAGCATTATAATTAAATCCCATCGAATGACCATGTGCGCCTGTATCATGGAGTACAAGTATATCGCCAGGAATAATTTCTGGGAGTGATCTATTAATGGCAAATTTATCATTGTTTTCACAGAGCCCTCATACGATATCATATATGTGATCATGTGGTGCATCTTCTTTTCAGAGGACGCTAATGTGATGATATGATCCATACATGCCTGGTCTCATCAGATTTGCCATACAAGCATCGACACCAATATAGTCTCTATATGTATGTTTTGTGTGGAGAGCTTGGGTGATGAGATAACCAAATGGACCAGTAATATATCGACCAGATTCTGTGACTATTGCTGTTTCTGGATGTCATGAATGGAGGATTTTTTCTTCATAGAGTTTTTTGATTCTCTCTCATACTTCTTGAATATTTAGCGGAGATTGTTCTGGTCTATAAGGAATCCCAAATCCTCCTCCAATATTGATATACTCGAAAGTAATACCAAGTGTATTATGGAGTTCAGCTGCGAGATCAAACAGGAGGCTAACACCATGGCAGAGTTCATCAGTATTAAGCTCATTTGATGCCACCATTGTATGAAGTCAAAATCGTGTAACTCCGAGAGATTGCAGACGTTTATATCATGTGAGAGCTTGTGCATGTGTCACGCCAAATTTTGCTTCTTCTGGTTTTCCGATAATAACATTTCATGCTTTCACAGAACCAGGATTGTATCGAAAAGATCATAGTGAAGGTAGATGTCAGAATGTTTCTAGGAGATAATCGATATGAGTGATATCATCAAGATTGATATTCGCTCACAATTCATAAGCTTTTTTATAGTCTTTGAACGGTGTCTCATTAGAGGTAAACATTATAGCAGATCCATCTAATCCTATTTTCTCAGACAAAATAAGTTCACCAAGAGAGCTACAATCAGCACCAGACCCTTCCTCTTTAAGTATCTTGAGAAGTGTAGGATTTGGACAGGCTTTGACAGCATAAAAATTACGATATCCTCTATTCCAAGAAAATGCCTTTTTCATCGCACGATAATTATCTCGAATTCATTTTTCATCATAAATATGAAAAGGAGTAGGATAGTGTGCTATAGTATCCTGTATGAGTTTGTAAGTGAAAGGAAGTGTTTTCTGCATACCTAATATGTTATAGAAATTTGAGAAAAAACATTGTGTACTTTTTGAGCAAATTGTGCATCCTCCAGCGGAGCACAGACTGCATAACGGATGAATTGCTCTCTGGTACCATCAGCAAGTATTGCACCAGAAAATGGCACACCAATAACGCCATATTTTTCTATCATGAGATTATTGAATTCTTCAGCAGTAGTAATCTGTATACCATCAAGTGCTTTGGGACAGTGCCAGAGTGAGAAAAACCCTCCATCAGTTCCACCAGCACTTTTGAGACCAGAAGATGTTAAAATAGTTTCTAATATTTCCAGACGTTTCAAATACAGTTTCTGAAGTAAAGCTAATTCTTGTTTTGTAGAAGATTCTTCGAGATAATCACGTATTGCCATCAGGGCTGGACCGTTTGCTCCCGAATCAGTATTTCCTTTTACTGATGCAAGTTCATCAATAAAATCTTTGCTCCCCACAGCAGCTCACACTCTCCATCCACAGGCACTCATGGTCTTGCTCACAGAAAAGAGCTCTATCCATTCTAGTTCTGGATAATCTTTTGCTATTTGTGAAAGGGGTATGTGTTTTTTGTGTACCAGTCCAGCGTAGGCTCCATCATTGACAAGGCGAACCTTATTTGAGATACACCACGCTATGATTTTTTCCCAATCTTCTTTTATTGCTCAGACAGGTGTAGGATTTCCTGGACGTACTGTGAGTATCATACGAGGAGGTACAGTTGTTTCTGGAATGTTTGATATATTGAGTTTAAAATCTTCTGAACTATACAGTGGCCAACTACTACAAGGTACATTCATTTTAGTACTCCAATAACTGATAAGATCATACGCCGGAGTTGTATGAATAAAACCACGATTTGGTATATCACTCGGAGTATCAGGACCGCATGCTGCTATGAGGAGCCCAAGCATTGGTTTAATACCTGGTATAGCAAGCGTTGAAAGATGAGGATATTGAGAAATTTCTAGGCCTGTATGATGAGCTATCATGAGATCACAAAATCTCTCTGGACTCCTATTATCCCAATAGTTATGGAGTGCATTATCATCTTGGATTCCGACTTGTGCGAGGATTTCCCGGAGTCGGCGAGGCGGCACGCCATCAGGTTCTCACACAGAGATATTGATACTCGATCCGATACCGTGTTTTTCTTCATAGGCTCTTTTTTTGGCCTTTATATTTTGAAAAAGATTACTTCCTCAGGCAGGGAGATAGTGCATAAAAAAGATAAAATAATAATGACCCCATTGTAAGAATTTTTACAATAAAAAAACCCTCATATCTACGAAATATCTTGAAAAATGAAAATTTATGCGCAATGCTGAAACATAGCAGGATGGAATTCTTGTGGTAAACACGGAGATTGTTCACCATAGAGCGCAAGCGCTATGATTGATGCAGGGGTTCAGTCTCAAAATAGCATCGGCGTTCATATTGGCACAGTAGGGATATTTTTGAGAATCTGCATTCGGATTTGGTGTCTTGTGAGTATAGCTGGTGTCTCGGTACAAAATGTAGGTGTGTCAGCAACTCCTAAGTCATCTCAGTAGATATTTCAGTTATGCATAAGTAGAAAGATAAAAATAAATTTTGTATTTTTTCATCTGGAGAAACCATTTTATGATAGAACATCTGCAATTTTATCGCGGAATTCTCTTTTTATAAGAGAGGATCAATCCTTTTCACAGGGGTAAAAACCTTCTGTTGATAAACCCATACGCACAGAATGGGTGTGTAGGTTTTCTCCATCCTGAGTGTAAAAATGATAAAATCCACCATTTTCATACACAAGATACAACGTATCACCTGTTCTATCTCTCTTTGTATATCAAACAAAGTCTCACCCCGGACTTTCAAAGCTACCTCAAAGATTTGAATGCACCATAATGATGGAATTAAAAAAATAAATCTTAACCACTTTGTATTATTATTATACCATAAGATAAGTAAAGCAAAAAATCGCTTGATATATTAGCTGTATTTATATAATTATGGCACTCTTTTTTATGCATTATCGCGTTCTTAAATTTGGTTGAACTTCCATGGGTTCTGGACAGATGATTCAGACATCTGCTAACATTGTGAAATCACAATTTTCTAGAGACTTACAAATATGGTGTGTAGTATCAGCTATGTCTGGTGTTACCAATCAACTCTATGAGATGATAGAATTTATCAAAAAATGAGATAGGGTAAAAGTTGATGATATACTACATTCGCTACATGAACGACACTATCAAACTCTTACTGAGATTGTCGGGGTTGATAATGTTGCTAGAACATGGAATCAGCATTTTTTAGAAGTATTCTCTGAATTGACAATGATAGTGGAGTGACTGACATTATTGCGAGATATTTCAGATCGGTATAAAGCAAGAATTGTCTATTTTGGTGAAATTTTTTCCAGCCTTCTTATTGCAGAATGTTTCAAAAAGGAATCAATCAGAACAACACACCTGTATTCTCGATCTCTTGTTTCTACAGACAATAATTATCTCAATGGGACTGTAGATATGAAGAAAACGCGGGAATTGTGCCAGCAAACACTTTCAAGTATTGTTGAAGATGAAGTTGTTGTGGTAACTGGTTTTGTATGAGGTGATGGAGAGGGTAATACGGTATTGCTTGATCGAGGAGGGAGTGACTATGTGGCAACAATTATTTGAGCAGGTATTTGAGCTGATCGTGTAGAAATATGGACTGATGTAAATGGTGTATATTCTGCTGATCCTCGTAAGGTTCAGAATCCCATATTATGGGAAGAAATTAATTATGATGTCGCTGCTGAGATGGCATTATCTTGAGCAAAAGTATTGCATCCAAAGACTATTTCTCCTGTTCAATCAGAAAATATACCTGTGGTTATCAAAAATACTTTTTTGCCTCAATCGGTTGGTACAAAAATAGATAACGTTGAACAGACAGGTGCTGTGGGGATTAATGTGACTACTGGTCAGACATTATTTCATTTTTCTGATCCAACTATGTGTTGAGCAGTTGGTTTTATATATCATGTTCTTGAGATATTTTTTCGTGCTGGTATCTCGATAGATGCGTTGACGACTTCAGAAATATCATTTACCTGTAGTCTTTGAACACAGGATGTGACAGATGAGCTTGTTCAGGAGTGTAGAAAAATAGGTGATATAACGATATATTCAAATCTCGCAAAGATAAGTATTTTATGAAAGTGATTCTCTGATCTGCGAATTGTTTCAGAAAAAATTCATAAACATCTTGAAGGATACACGGTATACATGATTTCACAAAATGCCTCTTTTACGAATATTACTCTTTTTGTAGAAGAACGAGATGCAACTGAAGTTCTCCAGAAATTGCACACAAGTATTTTTACTTAATAATTTCATTTGTATGATAAATATTGGTATTGTTTGAGCAACATGAGCTGTGGGTAGGGAACTGATCCCTCTTCTTCAAAAGCGGAATATAGATGTTTCAGAGCTTCGACTTTTTGGATCAGTCAACTCAGCAGGAAGAATCCTACAGACGCCTTATGGTGACAAAGTAGCTCAAATCTTACATGAAGATAATCTTCGTGGTCTTGATGTCGTGTTTTTTGCTGCCGGAGGTGAAGTATCTACTGAATGGTGTCCAAAAGCTGCACAAATGGGGATCACTTGTATTGATAAATCAAGTGTATTTCGTATGAATCCAGATATTCCTCTTGTTGTTCCAGAAGTTAATTCAGAGGATCTCGGAGATAATAAGATAATAGCAAATCCAAATTGTACGACTTCTATAGCGGCAGTTGTATTAGCTCCACTTCACAGAGAGTTTGGTCTCAAGAAAGTGATCATGTCTACCTATCAAGCAGCAAGTGGTGCAGGGCAACCAGCGATGGAGGAGCTTAAGACTGCAACTCAAGCAGCCCTAGATGGTGAGGATTTTGTTCCAAGAGAATTTGCTTATGATCTCGCTTTTAATGTTATCCCACAAATCGATTCTTTTACTTCAAATGATTATACAAAAGAAGAGATGAAGGTTACTGATGAACTCAGAAAGATACTGCATCTCCCAGATTCAGTAGCCATAGAATGTACAGCAGTACGTATTCCTATTTTACGAGCCCATAGTGAGAGTATAACCATAGAAACAGAAAAGCCTTTTAACCCTGATCGTGCACGTCAGATACTTTCAAGTTCACTTGGGGTACAGGTTCGAGATAATCCGTCAAATAAAGAGTATCCTATGCCCTCTGCCGTAGAAGGACAAAATGATGTGCAGGTGGGAAGGATTCGTAAGAGTCTTGTATTTGGTGACCATGGCGGCACTTTTTTTATCTCTGGAGATCAGCTTCTTAAATGAGCAGCACTCAACGCGGTACAGATACTTGAAGAGATTATTAAAAAGAAGGCAGACAAAAATAACCATTAAAACCTTTATTATGAAAATCACTCTTGTCTGATATGGCGGGCTTAATAAGCTGATCGATACCCTCGCAGTACAAAAGGGGCATGAAATTATTGGACGTATCAGTCCATCACTCGAGATAACTCTCTCAGATATTTCTCTTGATACAGATATCATTATCGATTGTTCGACACCGAGTGTTATAATGGAAAATATACAATTTTATGCTCAAAATAATTTAAGAGTAGTGGTTGGAACAACCGGTTGGTATGATAGGATAGATGAAGTAAAACAGCTCTTTAGTACAAGTGAATGAGCCCTGCTTTGGGCATCTAATTTTGCCATAGGAGTTCATATATTTTTTGCTATCGTGGAATATGCTTCGAAACACATTAATACTTTCCCAGAGTATGATATTTTTGGTCGAGAAGTGCATCATAAGATGAAAAAAGATAGTCCAAGTGGGACTACTTTGAGTGTAGCTGATATACTTCTCAAAAACATTGATCGAAAGACAACACTTGTAACCGATGAGTTACATCGAAGAATAGAAGATCATGAATTGCATTTTACTGGTACTCGATGAGGATTTGCTAATTTTTCTCATGAGGTATTTTTTGATTCTCTCGATGAGACTATTACTATCACTCACTCTGCACGCAATCGTAATATCTATGCGACTGGTGCTATCAGGGCTGCTGAATGGCTGCAGGGAAAACGAGGGTATTTTTCTATGAATGACTGGACCTCAGATCTTCTGCATTCTTCTATTCAATAATTTTTAATTGTACGTATATGAAATGTAGAGATTTTTCTGGAGCATGGACTGCACTCGTTACACCCTTCTCTCCTGATACTTCTATAGATTATGAAGCATTTGAAAAACTTCTCGATCATCAACTATCTTGATGAATTGATGGGATACTACTTCTTGGAACAACTGCAGAAGCACCTACGTTAACTACAGAAGAAAAGAGGCAAATTGTTGACTTTGCTATACGAAAGATTGCTGGTCGATGCAAGATTATGGTGAATGTGGGTACAAATTGTACAAGAGAGTCACTTGAAAATGTTGCATATTATGATGCTGTATCAGGTATTGATGCGTACCTTGTAGTAAATCCATATTATAATAAACCAACTCAAACTGGTTTATTTGAACATTTTAAAATAATTGCTTCATCGACACAAAAACCAATCTTTCTGTATAATATCAAGTGAAGAACTGGAGTTAATCTAGAAACTGAAACTCTCATCAAACTCCTGGAGGTATGTCCTAATATTCTCTGAGTAAAAGAGGCGAGTGGTGATATGATGCAAATCAAAGAAGTAATAAAAAGAACTCAAGGTCGAAGTATAGTATTGAGTGGAGATGATTGACTTACTGCAGATGTGCTTCGTGAATGAGGACACGGGGTTATATCTGTTGCTTCAAATCTTTTCCCTCAAGAGGTGACCAGAATGGTTCATTTTGGAATTTCATCTGATTTTGAGAATATGAAAAAGTTACACGACATTTTATTACCATTTTTTGATGGGCAATTTATTCAGACTAATCCGCTTCCCATTAAGACTGCTCTCTTTTGGTCTCATTTTTTACAACAACCCATATTCCGTCTTCCTCTCTGTCCAATGAATGAGCTTGAAAAAGCACATTGGTATAAGATTTATCAAGACACATTGCAAAAAATAGAATAATATTCTATTTATACCCCGCCTTTTCATAGGTAAGTAAGTCAGCAGCATTAAGACGAAATGGACTATAATTTCCAACATATTTCCCTTTGAGCGCAGACATACATTTAATGATATTCTCATGCCAGTTTGTTGGTGATGAGGCATAGATTGGACCTCGAGGATTTCACCAACCTGAGAGCTGATCAATAGTTTGATAGTGCCCAAGCCATCGATTATTTACTACTGCCGCTATAGCACGTACTCATGCACGAGGACTAGTATAATCTCTTCTATCACCGCTATCAGTATTTCATACATTACCTATATTACCTTCTGTTGTGAGATTCTGTCCAAGTGTACTCTCTGCAAATCAAACACAGAGAACAAATGAAGGATCAACACTTTCAGCAATACTTTCTTCTACCCACATAGCATGATCACTAAAAGCAGTACCAGCGTATTTTTGGATCATATTCTTTTGTCGTTCTATTTCATTTTCACCTGGAATATAGAAAAATCCAATTGTCTTTTGAAGAGTGGGAATATCTACATCTTTTTTTGTCTTTTTCATATCATCGATGTATTTCCACCCATATCTTCCAGGGATTTTTTGAGGATCAACACTCTCGAGAGTCATTTGTTCCATTGGATCAATGAGTACTCCTCTGAGGTACATTTCAATATGAAGATTATTTTTATCGCTATGTTCTTTTGATGATCCTACTGTACCAATTATATCTCACTTTTTTATGATAGTAAAAAGTTGCAGTTCTTTCTTGGG
>Ga0114938_1000659_pt1 | contig 25170 bp, 23 predicted proteins | sample AshMeaBigSpring_FD_88675 | JGI IMG/M metagenome (GOLD analysis project Ga0114938, IMG submission 88675) | Groundwater microbial communities from Big Spring, Nevada to study Microbial Dark Matter (Phase II) - Ash Meadows Big Spring | ecosystem: Environmental > Aquatic > Deep subsurface >... | reverse complement strand
GCAGGTCGTATGTTTAGTGCTTTGGGAAGAAATGGTATAAATATAAGAGCTATTGCACAAGGTTCTTCTGAAAGAAATATTTCTGCTGTTGTATCACTAAAAGATATTAAAAAGGCAGTGAATGTTTTACACGAAGCCTTCTTCGAAACTTCTTACAAGCAATTAAACGTATTTATTTGTGGAGCAGGAAATGTGGGTAGTAAATTGATAGAACAAATCAAACAACAACAAGCATACTTATTACAAAATCTAAATTTACAAGTAAGAGTTACAGGCATTGCTACAAGTAAAAAAATGTTGTTTGTAGACAATGGTAATGAAATAGATTTAAGCAATTGGAAAGATGCTTTGGTAAATGCAGAATCAATGACATTACAAGGTTTTGTAGATGGAATTGTTGCCAAAAATTTACGTAACAGCGTTTTTGTAGATGTTACCGCTAATGCAGAAGTTGCAGGTGTTTATGCACAACTATTATCTAAAAGTATTGCTGTAGTTGCTTGTAATAAAATTGCAGCATCTAGTGTGTTTACGAACTACTTAAACTTAAAATCTTTAGCTAAAGAATACAACGTACCTTATTTATTCGAAACCAATGTAGGTGCAGGTTTGCCAGTTATTGGCACTTTAAACGACTTAATAAAAAGTGGTGATAGAATCAATAAAATTCAAGCTGTATTATCTGGAACACTAAACTTTGTATTCAATAATTACGATGGCACTAAACCTTTTGCACAAGTTGTAAAACAAGCACAAGATGAGGGCTATACAGAACCAGATCCTCGTTTAGATTTAGGAGGCACTGATGTAATGCGTAAAATCATGATTTTGGCTAGAGAAGCTGGTAATAAAATGGAAATGGAAGACATTACCAATAATGGCTTTTTACCAGCAGAATGTTTTAATGGAAGCGTTGCCGATTTTTATGTAGCTATGGAAAAAAATGAGGCTCATTTTAAAGCTTTATACGATGCTGCAGCTGCAGAAAATTGCAAGTTAAAATTTGTGGCACAATTCGAAAATGGAAAAGCATCTGTTGGTTTACAGCACATTCCTGCTAACAGCGATTTTTATCATTTATATGGAAAAGATAATATTGTATTATTCTACACACAACGTTATCCAGAGCAACCAATGGTTGTAAAAGGTGCAGGTGCAGGTGCAGATGTTACAGCTAGTGGTGTTTTTGCAGATATAATGAGGGTTACCGCTTAAGAACAATTCATATGAAACAAATAAAAGTTTTAAGTCCAGCAACTGTTGCCAATGTCGTTTGTGGATTCGATATTTTAGGGTTTGCACTCAGTAATCCTACTGATGAATTTACCGTTTCTATTAGCGACGAAGTAGGTGTTCAAATCATCAACGATGATAATTTTAATTTACCTACTAATCCAGAAAAAAACGTTTCTGGTGCTGCATTATTGGCAATGCTTGAAGAATGTCCTGATGTGAAAGGTTTTACCGTAATCAGTAAAAAAGTTGTAAAACCAGGAAGCGGAATTGGTTCAAGTGCAGCAAGTGCAGCAGGACCCGTTGTTGCGGCAAATATGTTATTAGAGAATCGTTTCTCTAAAAGCGATTTGGTACGTTTTGCAATGTTTGGCGAAAAAGTAGCAAGTGGTGTAAAACATGCCGATAATATTGCTCCTGCCATTTATGGCGGTGTTACTTTAATTCGTTCAATTTTTCCTTTAGATATCATTAGTATCGATGCACCACCACTGCATGTTACAGTGGTGCATCCACAAATTGAAGTTCGTACAGCAGATGCTCGTCAAATTTTAAAACAGAATGTTTTGTTAAAAGATGCTATTAAACAATGGGGCAATATTGCTGGTTTGGTAGCTGGTTTTATTCAACATGATTATGATTTAATAGGAAGAAGTTTAGAAGATGTAATTATAGAACCTGTTCGTAGTATTTTAATTCCAGGGTTTGCAGAAATAAAACAAAAATGTAAAGATGCCGGTGCTTTAGGCGGTGGAATTAGCGGAAGCGGTCCATCAATTTTTATGCTTAGCAAAGATGCCGAAACAGCAAAAAATGTAGAAAGCGTTATGCAAGAAGTGTACAATAGAATTGGTTTAGATTATCAAACCCATTTAACTACTATAAATCAAGAAGGTGTAAAACAAATTTAGAATTATGAGTGATTAATTATTAACTGATTATGCAATAGCATCTTGAATCAACTAATAATTTATAACTCATAACTTATAACTCATAACCCATAAATTAAAATGCTCTATTATAGCCTCAATCAACAATCGCCAAAAGTAAGTTTTGCAGAAGCTGCTTTACGTGGACAAGCACCTGATAAAGGACTTTATTTTCCTGAACACATTCCATCCTTACCAGTAGGTTTTATCGATAATATTCAAAAATATAGCAAAGAAGAAATAGGTTTCACAGTAATGAAACCCTATGTAGGCGATAGTATTCCAGATAATGTTTTGCAAGAAATTGTGTCACAAACAATCAACTTTAATTTTCCATTAGCAAAAATTTCTGAAAATATTTCTTCATTAGAATTATTTCATGGTCCTACTTTGGCTTTTAAAGATGTTGGTGCTAGATTTATGAGTAGATGTTTGGGATATTTTAATAGAAACTCTTATCACCACACAACTGTTTTAGTAGCAACTTCAGGCGATACAGGAGGAGCGGTAGCAAATGGTTTTTTAGGTGTTGATGGAATAGATGTGGTAATCTTATATCCTTCTGGTAAAGTAAGCAAAATACAAGAATTACAGTTAACTACTTTAGGCAAAAACATTACTGCTATTGAAGTTGATGGCACTTTCGATGATTGCCAAGCTATGGTAAAGCAAGTTTTTGCCGATGCACAACTCAATCAAAAACTTTCACTTACGTCTGCCAATTCTATTAATGTTGCAAGATGGTTACCTCAACAGTTGTATTACTTTTTTGCTTATCAACAATGGCAACAAGAGCAAGCACCCGTAATTTGTGTACCAAGTGGAAATTTTGGAAATATTTGTGCCGGAATTCTAGCACATGTTTCAGGATTACCAGTAAAACATTTTATAGCAGCTTGCAATGCAAATGATGTAGTTCCAAACTTTATGAATACACAAGTGTACGAACCTAAAGCAGCAGTTGCAACTATTTCTAATGCAATGGATGTTGGTAATCCAAGTAATTTTATACGTATTCTAGAATTATTTCATCAACAATTTAGTGCGTTAAAAAATGTATTTAGTAGCGTAAGTATTAGTGATAACATTACTGCTAATACTATAAAAGATGTTTACCAACAATTTCACTATACACTAGACCCTCATGGTGCTGTAGCCTATTATGCCCTTGATGAATATTTACAAAAAAATAGTAGTGATAAAGGAATGATTTTAGAAACGGCTCATCCGATTAAATTTCCAGATACGGTAGAGCAAGCTACAGGTGTTGCACCAGAATATCCTGAACAAGTACAACATTTATTAAGCTTAAACAAAGAGAGTGTTGTTATGAATGCAAGTTTTGAAGATTTAAAAGAATGGTTACTCAATAGATAATTACATATTTAAATATTCACAAAAAAAAGGACAACCATTGCTGAGTTGTCCTTTTTTAATTTTATCCAATTTGGTAATATTATCCACCTATTTTTCTTCCAGGAATTGTTTGTTGTTTTAAATCGCTGATATCTACATCTTTCTTTTTTACTACTAATTTTACATCAGACATTCCTGCTGCTGTAGGTGTTGTAGCTCTATATTTTATTCCATCATAATCAATATCACAACCACCATCTTTCCAATTTGTACCAGAAAAAGTAAAATTTTCAGGAGAATATGCTCTCGTATTTTGGAATTTTATTGTATTTCCACCTTTAGGATCGAAACTAATTCTTAATCCATCACCTTCAACCAATTCACAAACACCAGGTGTATACATAGGTATTCTACGTTCTTCAACATTTTTCCCATTCACCATTTTAATAACTCCATCAGCAACTTCTACTTTTCCATTATCGGCATATCTAGACAACACTACTTCCTGATCAATAAAGAATTGAACTTTTTTAATATCAATTCTATTACTCAACAACATGTTGTACAATTCTCTGGTAAACGGAATAAAAGCATCTTCTTTTTTTACCTCTTCTACTTGTTTTTTAACAGGCTCGGTTTTGGCAGCCACTGGCTTAGCAGGTTTGCAACCAAAAACAAACGCACCAATTATTAAAGAAGCAATTAAAACTTTGTTCATGCAATTTTCTTTTGTAAGATAATGGCGAAAATAAACTAATAATGTTAAATATTAACCTTGTACAACGTAGAAACGTTTTTTTCATTTGTTTATTGGATAATATCTTTCTCTTGAAAATAAAAAACGAAACCAAATTACTACTACTCTCATACAATTGGCTTTAACGTGGTTTTAACGCTTGAGATATGTAATTAGCTAAATACAATCATCATTGTTAAAACTTTTTAACTATGATGAAGCTAATAATGAGCTGTTTTACAACTGTAGCCTTGATTATTGTAACAGCAAACGCACAAAACACAAATACTAAACTAAAATCAGTAATTGTATATCAATCAGGTGCAGAAATGATGCACCTAGCAAGTATAAATTTAAAGCAAGGCATTAATAATATTGTATTTGAAAATGTAAGCAATATTATTGATGTAAACAGTATTCAAATAAAAACCTCAACAGCTATATCGATTATGGGTGTTGAATTTGGAAACAATTTTCTTCAGCCACCAATAAAATCAGCCAAAATTTTACTTCTTGAAGATTCTGTACAATTATTAAAATCTGAGAATGAAAAACTTAATATACAACTTCAAAATGCAGTTAGTTTATTAGATGTACTCAATAACAATAAAGATATAAAAGGTGTACAAAATGGACTGAGTGTAGCAGAATTGATGAAGCTGATGGACTATTACAAACAAAAATCGAATGAACTTTTACTAGAAATAGGTGGGCTAAGAAAGAAAGAACAAAAACTACAAGAAACGATTAGAAAAATAGAATCACAAATTCAAGAACAAGAAAACTTAAACGTACAAAAAACAGGAAATATTGCTGTTCAATTAAACGCACCCACTGCTGGCAAATATGATTTTGAAATTTCTTATGTTACCCCAAATGCATATTGGACACCCAATTACGATGTAAAGGTTGATGACTTTAAAAAACCGATTTCAATTGTATACAAAGCCAATATTCATCAAACATCTGGCATTGATTGGAAACAAGTAAAATTATCGCTTTCTACCGCTACACCTTTTCAATTTGGTAATGCACCATTATTGCAAAGCTGGTTTTTAGCATATATTAATCCTATTCAACAGTTTAATAAATCATTATCTACCACAAATAGTATAGATGCAGTTTTATCAGGAAGAGTAGCTGGAACTAATGTAAAAGAAAACAAATATGAACATGCAGATTTAGAAGAAAAAGTGATTGTTAGAGGTTATTCTTCAAGCAATAAAGATGCAAAACCAATGTATGTGGTGAATGGCTCTCCAATGGAAGAATCGGAGTTTAAAAAAATTTCACCCAATGCAATTAAAAAAATAGACGTTATTAAAGATGCATCTGCAACCACTATTTACGGTTCTAGAGGAAGCAATGGTGTAATAATAGTAACCTTAAAAGATGGATTAGACGATTATGTTTCTATTGCAGATAACAACTTAAACATTCAATTCGATATTGATTTGCCCTATTATATTGCATCGAATGGAAAAGCACAAACGGCCATTTTAAAAACCATACAAGCAACATCTATTTACAAACATTATGGTGTACCTAAAATTGATAAAGAGGTATATGCAATAGCAGAAATTGCAGATTGGGAGCAATTAAACTTACTACCAGGATCGGCGAATATTATTGTAGAAGGAACATATATTGGCAAATCGTTTATAGACCCAAATGCTACAAAAGATACACTTCAACTTACATTAGGAAGAGATAAACGCATCGTTATTCAACGAAATAAATTGGCAGATTATAGCAGCACTCAATTTTTAGGTTCTAACAAACATCAACGTTTTACTTATGAAATTACCTTAAAAAACAATAAAAACGATACCGTTTTATTACAACTGAAAGATCAATTTCCATTAAGCACAACCAAAGAAATTGAAGTAGAATTAATAGAAACAAATGGTGCAGTTATTAATACAGACTTAGGAATTTTAAATTGGGAAATTCGTTTATTGCCAAATGAAAGCAAAAAAGTGAAGTTTATTTATTCAATCAAATATCCAAAAGATAAAATCATCAACCTTCACTAAATAAAAATCAAACAAAACCGAGTAATGAATAAGCAAATGAAAATTACTCGGTTTTGTTTTTAATGCTAGTCCATTTTTTTAGTTCGGCAAAATCAATATCTAATAATTCAAACCTTGAGGCTGCTTGTGGTAAATAATAATGCCACCATTCTGTATCTAAAGCTAAAAAGCCATTTTTTTCCATTATTGTTTTAAGCAACTGTCTATTTTGTTTGATTTCTGCATCTAATTGTTCATAATTGTGATGGGCTTTTTCAGAAAAGTCGTCAAAAGCAGTCGGCATTTTTAGTTCTTTTTTTGTTTTTAAATCAATCAAAGTAATATCAATTGCCGCACCTCTATTATGTCCGCTTCCTTTTGCAGGATTTGCTGTATATCTTTCGTCTGCAACTATTTTCCACATTTCTTTAGTAATGCTGTAAGGTCTGTAAGCATCCCAAATTTTAATGCCTAAATCCATTGTTTCTAACTCTGTACAAACATTCTTTAAAGCATTGGCAGCTGGTAAACGTAAAAAAGCAATTGGTTTTTTATACAATTTTTTATGCGTAAAATTTTGCTTGGTTGCATATACAAATTCAACTGAAAAGGGTGATAAAAATGCATGTAAAGCCACCATTTTTTTACTACTATCTAATGCTACAGATTGTAAATAATCGTTTTTTGAAACAATTACAGTTAATCCAAATTCATTTTTTGGCAAGGTATTTGGCTGTTGACCCAAAATTTTCAAACCCGTTGGTAGAACAAAAATCAGTAAAAACCATAAACGAATAGTCATTTTTTATATTGTTTATATTTAAAAATGTGCTTTTTGAAACAAGGTAATACTTTTACGCTTTACTAACGAATGCCCCTATTTATGAAAGCCCTTTTAACTATAATTATATTATTTTCTTACTCAATCACTTTTTCTCAAGCACAATCGCAAAATTCTGTTATTGGAAAAGTTGTATATGGAAAAGCTAGTTTTTACAGCAGTTATTTGCATGGCAGCAAAACCGCTACAGGTGGAAGATATAAAAATGAAGCATTTACAGCAGCAAGTAATACGTTTAAATTACATACTTGGGTAAAAGTTACCAATACCCAAAATGGTAAAACGGTTATTGTACAAGTTAACGATCGAATGCATAAAAGAATGGCTAAAAAAGGAAGAATTTTAGACCTTAGTAAAGCAGCAGCGATTGAACTTGATTTTATAAAAAGTGGAATTACTAAGGTTAAGGTTGAAGTAATTGCAAAACCAGCATCACAATAAGTTAATATTGGCTCTCAATATCTAATTTTCAAAAATTGAATTTCAAACTGTACTTTCGCAAAACTCAAAAACTCAATTATGAAGAAAACAATAATGCTTTGTTTAGCTTTTGGTTTGGTTGCAAATTCTTTTGCACAAACAACTGATTTGAAAAAAAGACCTACCCTAGGAATTAATTTTTCTTTAAAAGATTTTAAAACGCCTATTGCAATTCAGCAAACATCTGTTTCAAGTGTATTAGGTAATAAGAAGATATCTAAAATCAGTGAAATGTCGCCAGGAATAACGGTGAATTATTTAGAAGGTATTACTAATTATGTAGATTTTATGGCCGTTTTAGGTGGAACTTTCACAAGATATCCAAAAACTAATACTACTAATTTAACTAATAATGATGGATTTCTACTAGACCTTGACGCACAAGTAAATGTAAAATTATTGACTGACAAATATTTTTTTGTTCCTTACCTAACAGCAGGTTTGGGTGCTTCCATGTACAGTGGAACTTACTTTAGAGCAAATATGCCTGTTGGTGGTGGTATACAATTAAATTTAGGTGATGAAAACTTCATGTTTATTCAGTCAATTTATAAATATGGAATTTCTGAAGGTGCTAAAAATAATTTAAACTTTTCTTTAGGTTTTGCTTCACCATTAACAGAGAAAAAAGTAAAAACTGTAGTGGCTCCACCTTCACCACCTCCTGCACCTGTTGTTGAAAAAGATTCTGACAATGACGGAATTGTAGATGCAAAAGATAAATGCCCTACAGTTGCTGGAGTAGCAAAATATGATGGTTGCCCTGTACCAGATAGCGATAAAGATGGTGTAAATGACGATAATGATAAATGCCCTAAAGTAGCAGGATTGGTAAAATACCAAGGTTGCCCTATACCTGACACTGATAAAGATGGTATTAACGATGAAGAAGATAAATGCCCTAAAGTAGCTGGTGTAGCTCGTTATCAAGGTTGTCCTATTCCTGACCGTGATAATGACGGTGTAAATGATGAAGAAGACAAATGCCCAGATGAAGCTGGTGTTAAAGAAAATAAAGGTTGTCCAGAAATTCAAACTAAGATAAATGATTTAGCTAAAAACGTTTATTTCAATACAGGAGGTGCCGTTATTTCTGCTAAAACAACTAAATCTTTAGATTCTGTAATTGCCATTATTAGCAAATACAAAGAAACAAAAGTAGATATTGCTGGTCATACAGATAATGTAGGAAATGCAGCTTCTAACAAAACATTGTCACAAAAAAGAGCAGACGCAATTAAAGCTTATTTTGTAAAGCAAGGTATTGCAGCAGACAGAATTAATGCTGTTGGTTATGGTTCTGAACAACCAATTGCTGATAACAAAACAGCAAAAGGTAAAGCTGAGAATAGACGTGTTGAAATTAAAGTAACGTATTAATAATTTTATTATTGAAATAATCACAACAGATGCCTCTCAAAATTTGAGAGGCATCTGTATTTTTGAACACTCATAAAGTTGCATTTACAACTAATTTGTATGAGAAGTGTTATACTAAGCAAATACATTTTATGGATATTTGGAATCAACTAGCAGAATATTTATACATTAAAAAAAGAGACCCAAATGTGCAACGTAGTCAATGGACCAAATACATGCATGGCATGAATCGTATTTCTGTGTTGATGTTTTTGATTGCTTTAGTTGTAATTCTTTGTAGGTTGTTTATTATTCCGCTTTTAAAAAAATAATAAAGCTACAATACCTTTTCAGCAGTAAAAATTTCTCTAGCAGCAGCTATTGAGGCGTTTCCACCTGTTGATAATAAATCGAATAAAGCGTTGTATTGTTGTTTAATAAGTTGATGCTGTTGATGGTTATAAAGCAATTCTTTTAAGTTTTCAACTAAGTTTTGGGTAGTCATTTCATGCTGAATCAACTCTTTTACAACAAATTGATTCATAATTAGATTAACTAAACTAATAAACTTAATTTTTACCAATCGCTTTCCTATGGCATAACTAATTGCACTGCTTTTATAACAAACAACTTGTGGCACTTTAAACAAAGCGGTTTCTAATGTAGCTGTTCCACTAGTAACTAAAGCTGCTTTAGCTTGTTGTAACACACTATACGTACTATTTTCTACAGCCGTTACATTTTGATAGTTTGATAAAAATGGTTGATAAAATTCATTGGTTAGTCCTGGTGCTTTTGCTACTACAAATTGATAGTCAGGAAAAAAGCTGCTTACAGCTAGCATAATAGGAAGCTTTTTTTCAATTTCTTGTTTACGACTACCTGGTAATAAAGCAATGATCGGCTTTTCTGAAATGGCTATAATAGTTGTATTTTTTTCTAAAAATGTATTCACAACTTCTACCAAAGGATGGCCTACATAGGTAACATTCCACTGCCAATTTTTTAAGAAATAATCTTGCTCAAACGGAAGAATTACCAGCATTTTATCAATACACTGCTTCATCTTTTTCACCCGATTGGCTTTCCAAGCCCAAACTTGAGGGGCAATATAATATACCACTTTAAAACCCTGTTTTTTGGCCCATTCTGCTATTCGTAAGTTAAACCCTGGATAATCGATTAATACCAATACATCGGGTTTAAACTGCAAAATATCTTCCTTACAAAATCGAATATTTTTTAAAATAGTAGGTAAATTTTTAATAACTTCGGTAAAACCCATAAACGCCAAATCACTGTAATGTTTTACCAAACTTGCACCTGCATCTTGCATTAAATTGCCTCCCCAACAACGAATTTCAGCTGCTGTATCTACAACATGTAATTGCTTAATCAAATTACTTCCGTGCAAATCTCCACTTGCTTCTCCTGCAATAATGTAATACTTCATAGTGCTTACTTGTAAAGCTCAAATGTAAAATGTTAGCAGTACAATTTTAAAAAGAATAGTACCAAAACAATTTTGTACTGATGATAAATGATAATACTGTTGAAAAAATACACCTGATTGCAATGAAAAGCCCGCTGAAGCTATGTGTGTGGATTTTGTGGCGGACTTGCAATGAAAAGCAGGACAAGTGCTGAAAAAAGTTGCAAAAGCTGATGTACAAAAAATAAAACTAAAAAAAAAGTTGTTAAACTAAAAAATTAGTCGTTAGTTTGTACAACTAAAAAATTAGTTATGCAAATAAAGCCACTTACAAAAGCAGAAGAACAAATAATGCAAAGCATTTGGAAACTAGAAACCGCTTTTCTGAAAGATATTTTAGATGCTCAACCAGAACCAAAACCACATAGCAACACAGTTGCAACTATTGTAAAAATTTTGGTAGATAAAGGTTTTGTTGGCGTAAATGTAATTGGAAGAGTACATCAATATTATGCTTTGATAAGCAAGGAACAATATTCTAGCGACACCATTGGCACACTTGTAAACAGCTATTTTGAAGGTTCGTTTACAGAGGCGGTATCGTTTATGGTAGAGCAAAATAAATTAAGTGTAAAAGATTTAGAGTTGTTGTTGCAACAAATTAAAAACACTAAAAAATAATCAATCATGCTTACCATTACTTATTATTTTTTGCAAGTAATATTATGCAGTGCCATTATGATGGCTTACTATTTATTGATGCTTCGAAACAAAAAGTTTCATCAATACAATCGGTTTTACTTGTTAAGTGTGGCCATTATTCCATGGTTAATTCCTTTTATTAAAATCAACATTTACAAAGCGTATACCATTGATAGCATTACACCTATTCAATTGGCATCGTTGATTGCAGATAACAATAGCTTGATAGAACAAACTATTGCTACAAGCGAAAACCAATTTACATGGGATGCTGCCGCTTTTATGTTATATAGTGGCATTAGTGGCATTTTGCTTTTATTGTTTATAGCAGGTTTGGTACAAGTTTGGAAATTGTTACAAAGCAATAGCTACAAACCTTTCGATCAATTTTTTTTGGTATTAACAAAAGCAGATGGAACTCCTTTTTCGTTTTTTAAATTTATTTTTTGGAATACCGATATTGATTTAAATACCCAAACGGGTAAACAAATTCTACAACATGAAATTACCCATGTTATCGAAAAACATAGTGCCGATAAATTATTGATACAATTGGTTTTAATTATTGGCTGGCCAAATCCTGTGTTTTGGTTATTGAAAAAAGAACTGCACCTTATACATGAATTTATTGCAGATAATAAAGCTGTTGCAAATGGATGTACAGAAACCTTAGCAAAACTGTTGTTAACTACTGCTTATCCCAAACAGCAATTTATACTATCGAACCCATTTTTTTATTCACCCATCAAAAGAAGAATTATGATGATGAGCAACAACCAACATCCAAAATTTTCATATATCAGAAGATTAATTGCATTGCCCTTATTGGCTATCATTACTTTACTGTTTGCATTTAGAACAAAAGACGCCAACACAACAGAAGTATCTTTTGAAAAAGTAATTGAAAAAGTAGTAAATGCAGTATGCAATACAAATACAACTGAACTTCAATCAAACATTCATTATCATTTCAAGAAAAACTATAGAGTTGTAATTGATGCAGGACATGGTGGACATGATGATGGTGCAATCAACCAAAACTTAGCATTAAGGGAAAAAGAAATTGCACTAGCAATTGCAAAATTGGTTGCAAAAAGTAACAATAATCCTCAAATAGAAATCTTACTTACAAGAAATGAAGATGAATTTATGCACCCAACAATAAGAGTAGAACAATCGAATAAAGTAAATGCAGATTTATTTATTTCCTTGCATTGTAATAATGCAGTTGATACAAAAGAAAAGGGTGTAGTAGTGTATGTTGCAAAAAAAGAAAAAGCAAAAAATGATGCCGCTAATAACCAATTAGCATCTGCAATTATGGGCTCGTTAACCAATTTAGAAACACCTATAAAAGGGGTTTTAACAAGAGAAGTGGGAATTTGGGTATTACAAAATACAAATTGCCCTGCTGCCTTAATTGAATGTGGCTACATTAGTAACAATGAAGAAGCTAAAAAACTAGCAAGCGAAAGCTATCAGCAAAAAATAGCGGCTTCTGTTTTAAATGGCATACAAGCTTATTTAAAAAGTATTGAAAATTGTGCAACGCCAATGAATCAAGTGTTTGACGATACCATTCCTACAATGAAAAAAGGCGATAAAGTAATTATTGAAAAGATGCATTTTGAAGGAAAAAATGGATATACAGTTGATATTAAAGGCCCAATAGAAGTTACAAAAACAGGTAAAGGAAACGTTTTACCCGACTCTATTTTGTGGATTGTAAATGGAAAAGAAGTGGAAGGAAAAACACTAGAAAAATTAAACCCGAATTTAATTGAAAGTGTAAATGTTTTAAAAGGCGAAAAAGCAAAATTGGTATATGGAGAAAGAGGTAAACATGGTGTAATTGAAGTGCAACTAAAAAAAGGAAAATTAACAGAAAAAATCATATTTAAAGCTGCACCTAACGAATCAAAAGCTGATTCTAATAATAAATACAATACAATTTTTACTAAATCCCAAAAAGAACCAAGTTTTATATGAGGTAAACCAGCATTACAAGAGTTTGTTCATAAAAATTTACAAATGCCTTCCGACTTACAAGAAAAAAATGCACCTGCTGGAATTTATTACGTTGAACTATCGTTTATTGTAAGATCAGATGGAAAAATTACTGACCTGAAGGCTATAAATAATCCAGGTTATGGAACAGTAGAAGCTGCCATTAAAGTAATGGAGAAAAGTCCGAACTGGCAGCCTGCTATCCAAAACGGCAAGAAAGTTGCAGCCATTGTAAAGCATACCATCTCTTTTAAATGGAAAACGAATATTAATATTTATGCAGGTAATAATAAGGTTAAAGGAACTAGTATAATGTTGGGTGAACCGTTAGCTAAAATGAGAAAGATTGATAATAGTATTTCAGAGGTTTATTGGATGTATTTTCCATTAACAATTCATATTGTACATCAAAATGGGTATAAAGAGGTATTCAACTTAGAAGACGCCGCATCTAAAAAATTGGTTTGCTCAAAATATTCTAATGAAACGATATCGACATTTAAGCCTACAGCAAAAAATGCTTTATGATTAACTTTAATACTCCATTTTCCTTAAAGAAGGTGCTTTAAACCAAGTAGTTGCGACTACAAATAAGGTCATGCAACCACCAAAAACAACCGATGGAATTACACCTAATAGTTTTGCCATTACACCACTTTCAAATTGCCCAAGTTCGTTGCTACTATTAATAAACATAGAGTTTACACTCATTACACGCCCCCTCATATTATCGGGGGTTTTTAATTGAAGAATGGTTCCTCTAATAACAACACTTATTCCATCTAACATTCCACTTATCATTAATGCAATAAACGATAACCAAAAAACTTTAGACAAAGCAAACGTTATAATGCAAATACCAAAACCTGCAACAGCCATCAATAGCTTTTTACCTTGTGCCGCTTGAATGGGTTTTAATGTAAGTGTGATGATAATTAATACAGAGCCAATATCTGCAGCCGCATTTAACCAACCAAAACCAATAGGGCCAACAAATAAAACGTCTCTAGCAAAAACAGGCACCATAGCAACTGCACCACCAAACAAAACAGCAAATAAATCTAGCGATAATGCACCCAACACCTCTTTTGTTTTAAACACAAATTGCAAGCCTTCTTTCACACTTTCAAAGGTTTTCTTTTCGTGTGTTTGCTGTATTGGTGGCTTTGGCTTTAATTGAAAAAGAAAAAGAAAACCAGTAGCAGCAAGTGTTGCAACAACTATTAATGCTCCAGTATTACCAAGTCCTGCAATTAAAAATCCAACAGATGCATGACCAATTACTGAAGCTGAAAGCCATGTTCCTTGATTCCATGTTGTAGCATTTTGTAATAAATTTTTAGGAACAATAGATGCTAAAATTGCATGAAAAATAGGACCAGTAAATGCTCTTACAACACCTGTAAAAAAAATAATAATGTAAATACAGAATACAATGGTATGATTAGAAAATTGCTCTGCCGTAATTTTAGTTGACAACACAAAAAGCATCACCACAGCACAAAAATATAAGCTTACTCCCCTCAACATCATTCTTCTTTTTTCACTTATATCTATCACATGACCTGCATATAACGATAATGAAACAGCAGGTATTACTTCACTTAATCCAATTAATCCAATAGCAAAAGGTTCGTTTGTAAGTTCATATACCCACCAACCAACCAATGTACCCAACATTCTTAAACCCATTATAAAGGTAAATCTACCCAACAAAAAATTTCTGAACTCAGGTATTTGTACTGCTGCAAAAGCATTGTATGGTTGAGACATGCATTGTGTTTTTTACATAAAATAAAGCACTGATTTTTAGTTTAAGGTAAACTAAAATAATGCTGACCACCATCGTAATCTTTTTCTAAAGCCTCTAAAACTACTTGTAAATGTTTCGGATTTCCTAAAAAATCGGCATTGCTAGCATCAATGAAAATAGTAGTAATATTATGTTGCTTTATATAGTTGGTATAAGTTTCTTGAATGTTAAACAAATAACTATCAGGTATATTTTGCTCGTAGGTTCTATTCCGTTTTTTAATATTGGCTTGCAACTTATTTACAGGTGCATGTAAATAAATTAAAATGTCTGGAAAAGTAATGTGCTGATGAATGATATCGTATAATTTCTGGTATAATCTAAACTCTTCTTCTGGCAAATTCACTTTTGCAAAAAGTAAACATTTGGTAAACAAGTAATCAGAAATAGTGATATGCTGAAACAAATCTTTTGTATGCAACATTTCTTTCAGTTGCTTATACCTTTCTGCCATAAAAAACAGCTCTAAAGGAAAAGCATATTGTTGAGGATTTTCATAAAACTTAGGTAAAAACGGATTATCAGCAAATTCTTCTAAAATAATTCTTGCATTAAAATGTTTTGCCAACAAGTGTGTAAGCGTAGTTTTTCCTGCTCCAATATTTCCTTCAACTGTAATAAAATGATGCTTCATTGTAGCATCAAAAATAGGCTTCATTCGTTAGTAGAAAACGTAATTTTTTGCACATCTAAAGCATCGATACATTCATTTAACAAGGCTGTAATTGTTTTTTTTTCAACAGGATGCCATAATTGTGGTGCTACTTCTGCCAAAGGCAATAGTGCAAATCTTCTTTCTGGCAAAGCAACATGAGGAATAGTAATTACAGGAGACTGTAACACCAAATCATCTATCAATAAAATATCAATATCAATTGTACGAGCACCAAATTTTATAGTACGTATTCTTCCCAAATCTTCTTCAATTTGTAAAAGCTGTAGCATGAGTTTTTCAGGATGTAAAGCTGTATCAATAACCACTACTTGATTATAAAAATCTGGCTGATTTGTAAGCCCCCAAGCTGCCGTTTGATAAACACTAGAAACTGCATTTACCTTACCACAATATTGTTGAATGGCCATTTGAGCCCGTTGAAGAAATTGCAATCTATCACCTAAATTGCTGCCTAATAAAAGATATGCTTTGTACACAAACGAGTTATTGATATTTGAATAAACGTTCATCGAAAACAAAATGTTTACTTTCTCTTAACTGAACAGAACGAAAAGCAGCATGTTGAGGATTAATTAAAAAATTACGTTCTTCACAAACAACAGCAGAAGGACATTCTATAAGTAAATATTCGTTCGATTTTAAAATTTCTGTGCCTAAATATTTTGAATAACCAAAATCGGTTTTCCAATCTTTTTTTAAAGATTCTAACCGAATATTGAAAACAGCAGCGTCATCCGGAATTACAATTTCCATTAATTGCAGCATTTTCAATTGGTCTAATGTATTTGCATTAACCAAAGTTTCTAGCAATGCCAAAGAAATGGTAGAACCAGTATATAAAACTGGAATTCCAATTTCGTTCCACCTTCCACCGTTTAGCATGGCACCAATACCAGAAATATCTTTTGCAAATTTGCGATGCGAAAATCTGTATACAATCATGTGTAAACGCCGTATTGAATACGCATTAATTGTTGAATAATAGATTGGATACCTTGGGTTGAATATAAAGACTGAAAATTTAAAACCAAACCCATTATATTTTTTTCTTTGTGCAACCAACTGTAAAAAGCATCGGCACTTGAAAATGTTTCTAACCCAAGTGTTATTAATTGTTGCACATGAAAAATTTTATCGGCATAAATACCTTCAAATATTGAATTGTTTTGAGCATATCTGTGTAAAGTACGCTCTGATAAATGTAATATTTGAGCCCATTCTTTTTGTGTAAAAGGCATTGTATTAGCTACCTGTAAAAACTGCTCGTAACTCATAACAGGCAATAAAACCTGCGTTTCAGAAATATCTGCAACAAAAGGTTCTGAAACAATATTTACAGAAGGCTTTGGAGTAGTATAATTTTTTCTTTTTGCCATTTGTCTACAAATATATGTCATTTGTCTTGTATTGTAATTTCTTTTTTCTGAAATACTTATTCGAATAGATTTGCGTAAATAATTGTAAACATGCAAGCAAAATACAGCCAATTAAAAGCCATGTTGGCTATTTCTAAAGGCAGCTTAACTTCTATTTTACGTAGCCCGTCAGCTGTTATATTTAGTATTGCATTTCCACTAATTTTTATTTTGGTATTTGGTTTTATTGGTGGAGGCGGTGGCGTTTCGTTAAGCGTAGCTATTTCTAACCAATCAGATACCTTAAATCCAATTTATCCAATATTAAAAAATCTTCCCAATTTAAAAATTAAGGATAAAAAAGGCGAAGCCTTAAAAGAAGATTTAGAAAAAGGAAGAATAACTGCAGAAATAACTATTGTAAAAACCAATGAAGCTACAACACCTTACACTATTCAATTAAAAAGTTCTGAAGCAGTAAATCCACAAAACATTAGTGTTTTAAAATCGATTATTGGAGGAATAATAAGTGGTATTAATAAAGGCATTTATCCTACCAATAAAAGTATTGCCATTGTAGAAGAAAATGTTCAAAAAATACCGGGCAGAATTTATAGAACCATTGATTTTATTTTACCCGGACAACTTGGCTTTTCACTCATGAGTGCAGGCGTTTTTGGAGTAGCTTTTTTATTTTTCAACTTAAGGCAACAATTAGTTTTAAAACGATTTTATGCCACACCTATTAAAAGATCATACATTGTTTTAGGTGAAGCTATTAGTAGGGTTGTTTTTCAGCTTTTAACAGCAATTATTATTATTGGTATCGGACATTTTGCTTTTCATTTTACATTGGTACATGGCTTTTCTACTTTCATAGATATTATGATATTGAGTTTTATTGCATTACTAGTGTTTATGGGTTTTGGATTTATCGTTAGTAGTTTAGCAAAAAATGAAAGTAGCATTCCACCTTTTGCCAATTTATTTACATTACCGCAATTTTTATTGGCAGGTACTTTTTTTTCGATAGATAATTTTCCAAGTTGGCTACAACCTATTTGTAGAGTTTTACCGCTCACCCATTTTAACACAGCAATGAGGAATATAGCTTTTGAGGGTGCAAGCCTATGGAGTTGTTGGCAAGAAATTGGCGTTTTAGGTATTTGGGGAATTGTAATTTATGCAGTAGCTGTAAAAACATTTAAATGGGATTAAAACTTATGTATGCGATTCGTTAAATTAATTATAATCAGCTGTATTATATTGTTTGTTATAGCTACAAGCATTGGTTTACTATTTCCCTCAACAGTGGTGGTTTCAAGGGCAATAGACATAACTGCACCAAAAGATTCTGTAATGTTATTTGTAAAAAATATAAATACTTGGAAATATTGGATTCAAGGTGTAAATGATACCACAACAAAAATACTGAACAGCAAGAAAGCAGTTTTAGGCAATACAACAGTAGAGATTACAAACATTAATGACACCATGGTAACATCTACATGGAGCAATAAAAACAACGTTCAACAAAATTGCACTATTACTTTATATCATCAAGAAAATCAACCAACAACAGTTTGCCATTGGCAATTTGTTCAACAAATACAATGGTATCCTTGGGAAAGATTTGCATCGATGATGAATGATAAAATTTTAGGAACCATGATGGAAAAAAATTTACAACTGTTGAAAGAAGAGGTAGAAAAGTAATGATTTTTACAGTTTATAAAACAAAAGATATACCGAATAAAAAAATGGGTTTTCGAAGTGCATATCCTGCTATTGTTTGACTAAAAGAAGTATTATTTTGTTCAGAAAAAAAGGTTGAATTAAATACGTTAAAGAATTTTCCATATAACTGCATCTTACTTTTATTAAACTGGTATTTACAATCGGCTTGAAATAAAGCATTATTAAAAACTTTACGATTATTAAAATAGCTATTGGTTAATTGACAAGATACTTTACTAGAAAAATTAGGAATACCAAATAAGATATTTATATCGGTAGCATTTTCAAAAAAATTGAAACTACTCATTGTTCCAACATCTGTTTTGCTAGAAATTGTGCCTATTTTAGAACTATAAGTTGCTTCAAATTGTAGAAATTCTATAATTTTTTTTCGGAGAACTAATCTTATATCATGCAAATTATTCTTCCATTTCACAACCGTATTATTTTGAACCTGAGGCAATCTAGAAATATCATTAGAATAGTTAATCATAACATTTGTTTTTAGCTTAAACAAATACTTTGATAAGGAAGCATTAAACTGAATGGTATTAAAGAAATGTTTAAAATTAATTAATTCTTGAACTGAAATATTTTCTGTAATTACACTAGATAAAATGGCCTGATTCTGCTGTTGTTGATACATCACTCCTACATTTAAAGAAAGCAACTTAAGCGACTTTAAATAATTATAATTTAAACTCGTACTAAATAACCTACTTTGAGGAAATAAAGAACTATACACAACTACAGTTCGATAATTTGTATTGAGAGGAAAAAGTAAACCATCGTCGGTATTGTTTACATAAGAAAATAAAGAATGACTAAACATTAGTTTTGACTCTTTTCTAAATTGATGTTTAATGAAAAACTTATAGTTTAGAAGATTTGTATTATACCTATTACCATTCTTTTCATTGGTATAAATATGTATAGGAAAATAGTTATAACTAATTTCAGCATTCATATCGACATTTTTAGTAACCCTACTAAGCTCAACACTTGAAAAAAATGAGGTTGTACGTGTTTTATTTATGCCGCTAAAAAAAGTATCAATGCCCAATATTCCATTCTGTTTTAAAGAATTTTGAACAATTTGAATTGAATTTGAATAATGACTCAATCCAAACTTAAATGCTGTGTTAAAAAAGTTTAGCAACTGAATGCCTGCTGTTGCTTTCGCCTTAATTGGTTGTTGTTGAATATGCTGTTGAAAGTATAAAATCGAATCGAATTGCTTATATAACAATATTGGAAAAGTAAAAAAATTAGCACCACTCTCTTTTAAATTTCCGAAACTAGCATTTACATTAAAGTTCAATAACTTATTTTGATGTAAAGGCAATATACTACTAAAATTAATTGTATGATGAATACTTGGTTTAGTACCATACTGTCTAAAATTTTGCTGTATATCAGCAATATTTCCATTCGTTGAAGATCTATTTACGGATGTATTTACTTTAAACAGCGTATATCTATTTCGCTTATTTTCTTCGTATAAAAAACTAAGCAGATATCTCTTATATGAATTCTCTTGAAATCCACTTTCTGTATAACGGATTGTGTCTATAGGGAAAAAAAAGCTAACGATTCCATTATAGCTGTAATCATTTTTATCGCTTATAACGTTAGCCGCTAGCTGAACATGCTTATCGGCAGTAAATCTTTTAAATGAATGCAAATCAATTCCAATAGAATTATTGTTTAGCCAACTATCTTTATCTATTGATGGCTGTGCAATAGTTGAAAAAGACAGTAATTCACTTGTTTGCAATAATTCATTATCCGAATTATTACCTCCTATTTTAAATTCTTTAAAAGGCTCTAATGAACTTCCTCTAGTATTGTTAAACGTACTGGTACCAACAGTTTTAAAACTTTTCTTAAAAAGCAATAATGAGTTGTTTAATTCATAAAATGAAGAATTTCCCAAGCCTAATTCAGCAGTAATTATAGGTTTTACAGTAGCATTGGTATTTAACACAATATTTAAATAATTATTTTCAGAGCCTACTACACCAATTAATGCTTTAGTTTTTTGTGTACGCTGTAAAATTTGAATACTATCTACCATTTCTGGTTTTACATTCTGAGTTGCCAAAGCATAACGCTGCCCCATCACATCATCATGGTCTATTGTAAAACCAGCAATTGGTTTACCATAATACTGTATTTGTCCATTCGGTAATATTTCTATTCCAGGAATCCTTTTTACAACATCTTCAATACTTCTATCAGCGGCATTTGCTAGTTGTTTTACTGCATAAGAAAGTGTATCTCCATTTACTCGCAGTAATTTTTGGGTTCTTGTTTTTACTACCACTGGCTTTAAAGGCTCTGTCTTTACGTCTGCCACAAGTTCTATCAGATTTACAAATGATGCCGTTTTCAATTTTTTTAAAGCTATGGTTTTGGAAACATAACCAATTAAAGTAATTTGAATAAATACGTTCTCTGAAATTACTGAATGCTCTAATTCTAACTTGCATTCTCCAAATTCATCCGTAAAACAAAATGCCAATACATCGTCATTAGATTTGGCAACAATAGTTGCATTTACAATGTTTTTATGGGTAGATGAATCGGTTAATCGAATAAATAAAGTTGTTTGTGATAAGCCTTTAATGGATAATAACGGGGTGAAAAAAAATATCGCCAAAAAGCCTTTTAAGCCTTTCATACTTAAAAATAAAGATTTCAAGTTTTGGCTTGAATATTTCGTTTTTTTTATAATCACATTAAGGTATCTTTTCGATAGGATTATTAATGATTAGTTTTCTTTTAGCATTCACGTTTCCACCCTCAAACTTTGACCCAACAATTTTAACTCCACTGTTATCACCATTTGCAGCATTAGCTCCACCATTATTCACTGCATTCATCATTTTTTCAATATCTTTTTGGGTTGTTACAATACTATTTTTGGGTACTGCAATTTCGTAATATGTAGGCTTTAATAAAATTTGATCGGCTTTAAAAACAACTTCATTTTTTGCATCTTTTGCTTCTAAAATAATTCCAGGCAAACCATTTAGTTTCCAAGGTCCAGCAGATGTGCCACTTAATTTAGTTGTATAAAAAACTTTATAATTTCTTCCTTTAAAAAAACAAGTAGCTGCATTGCATGCGTATCCCAAAATCATTTTCTTATCCGGCAATAAACTCCATTTTATACGTTCCATTGTTAACGGTACTACATAAAAATTGCCCCTGTACTCAACTGTTTTTGTTTGTTTAGATTGTAAAAAATTTGTATAAATTCGTTCAGGAGTTGAAGGAACACCGATATTAAATTCTATAGATTGTTTTCTGCCTGCATAAAAATCTTCTCTTGCTGCATTTTTAACACTATCGTTATATTCTTTACTTCTACTTAAAAAAACCGACTCATTCTTACCTACATATAGAGCAAATAATTCTTCATAAAACTCTTTAGGTTTAGTTGTGTCACGAATATACTCAAATTTATATACAATTTTAAATATTGCTGTTGACTGAGAAAATAATTGCATTGTAGAGATTAAAAGAAAGAGCGATATAACCATTTTTTTAACCATATTCATAATATACATAGTTTTAGATGATAAAAACCAACATAACCAGAAAATATAAAATTAGATAAATAAATTAAAAAAGACAACCATGAGAATCAGTGTGACTATGAATAAATGCATCTGCAACTCTACCAGATCTTTCACAAGAACAATTAGCCGTACAAACGACTGTAAATGACAAACGGTGTCCGCAATTATCTGTAACAGAATAACGAACACTTTCACAACTTCCAGCAAAAGAATTGCTACAGAATAATGTAATTAGAGTTATAAAAAGTAATTTTTTCATAAATTTAGGTTTTGTAGTTAATAAATTGATTTCGGTTATGTTGGTTAAAGATGTTTTATTTTCATCTTTAACCAAATTTAGAAGTAGTTTTATTATAAAAAAATACACTAATGTGTAATTTTTTATAATAGTTTGAAAAAACATAAATATTTGTAAATCAATAAATAAAAAAATAAAAAAATAATTATTTACACTTAGGTGTAATATTACTAAAAGAAAAGGAAACTATTTTTGTGACAACCCCCTAGTTATATAATCAAAAATTATATAACTTTTATGAAAAAAATTAAACTGATAATTGCAGAAAACAATCAGAAGGAAATGGGATTATTTATCAGCAGTATAAATAATTATAATAATTTTGAAATTTCTTATAAAGCTATTTCTGGACAAGATTTAATTAAACATCTTCATACAACTAAGTATTTACCAGATATAATTTTAATGGATGTTGCAATGCCAGATGGTGATGGTCTTTGTGCATGCATTTATATCAAAAACAAATTTCCCACAATAAAAATTCTTGCTATTTCATCACATACTCACGAGAATGTTATAGTGCAAATGTTAGCTGAGGGAGCAGACAACTTTATAAGTAAATATCATATATACGTTGGATCGATCGTAGTAAAATCAATGAATCTTTCGCCTCAATTTTTATACAATGCAATTAACTCAACTTTAAAAAACGAAAAAATAATTGATATTAGCTTATGCAATCATGTAGACAAATTAAAAATTCCTATTTCTACAACAACAATAATAAGTCAACATTTTCCTTTTCTTAAAGAAGTACATCTAGAATTTTTAAGATTATTAAATTGTGGATTTACGTATGAAGATATCAGCATTTTATTAAATAGGAGTAAAGAAACAATAAAAAAAATTGCATTAAAACTTTTCGAATATTTTAATGTTAAAGACAAACAAGCTTTAATTCATCATTGCCATTGCGTTGGAATTTTAAAAGTACCGCAACTATATGATGAATATTTTCATTTAAACTCAAACTAGTTTCATATAAATTAATCAAACTACAAATGCAATAACCCAACTTTGTACAATGTATTCATGGGTTTGTTATCCCAAAACAATTCAAAATCAATGTCAGGTAAATTGGTTTCAAAATCTTTTTTTAATTCTTGCAAAGAGTAAGTTTTAAAATTGCTGATATCTAATTGTGGCAAAATATTTACAAACCACTCTCCTTCTGCTTTATTCAATTGAATTTGTACGGTTTCTTGTTTGGTTTCAAAAGTAAAGACGGCTTGCTCCCATTGGTGTCCTTTTTTTGATTTGGTAATGAAATCTACTTGAGGCAGTTTACCTAACCAAACTACTTTTGCTGTTGGCTTATGCGACAAATAAGTATCAGCTAACAATGCATTTTCAATAAAGTCAGATGCTATCGTTGTTTTTGGAACTTTCATATCAAACCATTTGTGTAAAGGATCATCCAAACAAAGTCCATGCATATAATTAAACAACGACTTTTTCAATCCAAAACTAAACGATTCATGATCGGTGCCTGTTTCATCAATATGTTCAACATCATTATCAGCAAACATAATTTCTACATTTGATGCTTTTTTTACACCAAATTTCTCAGGATTCATACCAACAGGACTATGTGCTGTCATTGCAAATTGATGCCAAAATGCCGATTGTAATATTCCCGTTTTAAACATTTGCCTTACCATTTCTAAAGAATCAATGGTTTCTTGTGCCGTTTGTGTAGGAAATCCATACATTAAATAAGCATGCACCATTATGCCAGCTTCTGTAAAATTTTTATTCACTTGAGCTACTTGAGCTACCGTAATTCCTTTATCAATTAATTGTAATAATCTATCAGATGCAACTTCTAATCCACCTGAAACAGCAATACAACCGGCAGCTTTTAATAGTAAACACAAATCTCTAGTAAAACTTTTTTCGAATCGAACATTCGTCCACCAAGTAACTGTTAACTTTCTGCGTAAAATTTCTAGGGCTAAGGCTCTCATTAAAGCTGGTGGTGCAGCTTCGTCTACAAAGTGAAAACCAGAATTACCTGTTTGTTGTATCAAGGTTTCCATTCTATCTACAATTGTATTAGCAGCAACAGGCTCATACAATTTTATATAATCTAACGAGATATCACAAAATGTACATTTTCCCCAATAACAGCCATGAGCCATGGTTAACTTATTCCATCTACCATCACTCCACAAACTATGCATGGGGTTTACCACTTCAATAGCAGAAATATATTCATCTAATAAAAAATCGCTGTAGTCTGGAGTTCCAACTTCGCCTTGCTTGTAATCTTTCACAAGTGTAGCGTTTTTATAAACCACTTCATTTTCATGCAATAAAAATGTTCTTTTCAAACCCTCTACATCAATCTTCCCTTCAATAAAACCAATTAAATTTTCTATCGGTGCTTCACCATCATCAAGCGTAATAAAATCATAAAACTCAAATACACGTTTATCTTTTAACGATCTAAGTTCGGTATTTGCAAAACCTCCACCCATTGCTACTTTAACACAAGGAAAGTGTTTTTTTATAAATTGACCACAACGTAAACTAGCGTACAAATTACCAGGAAAAGGAACAGATAGTGCAACCATTTTCGGCTGAACCAATTCCATTTTTTCTTTTAATTTTT
>Ga0114938_1000658_pt1 | contig 25173 bp, 8 predicted proteins | sample AshMeaBigSpring_FD_88675 | JGI IMG/M metagenome (GOLD analysis project Ga0114938, IMG submission 88675) | Groundwater microbial communities from Big Spring, Nevada to study Microbial Dark Matter (Phase II) - Ash Meadows Big Spring | ecosystem: Environmental > Aquatic > Deep subsurface >... | reverse complement strand
CATGGAATCCAGGCTGCCGGGATTGTGGCCGGCCAGCAGGGCGAGTTGGTTGCGGCCTTGGGCGATCGCCTGTTCGAGCGAGGGGATCGCGGCACGGGCGGTTTCCAGACTGCTTTGGGCCTGGCTGGACTCCAGCGCGTCGGACTCACCGGCTTGTTGGCGCCAGGAGGCGAGGCGGGCGGTTTCCTCGCGGGTGGTGACGTTCTGTTTGAGAACGACGAGCCGTGCCTCGTTGGCCCGGAGATTGGTATAGGTGGCTGCGATTTCCGCGGCGAGCGCGGCGTGGACGGAGTTGAGGTTTTCCGCGGCCGCGCCCAGATTCGCGGCGGCGGCTTGCACGGAGCTGCGGCGTTTGCCGAACAGATCGACTTCCCACGACGCATCCAAGGCCGCCGAGTAATTCGTGGCGGAAACGGTGCCGGCGCGGTCGGTGCGGGTGCTGCGGGAATCGGTGGCGATTCCGCCATCCAGCGAGGGGAACAAGGTGGAGAATTCCGCATCCCGCCGGGCGCGGGCTTCGCGGATGCGGGCCGAAGCCGAGGCGAGATCAGGGCTGTCCTGAAGCGCGCTGGCGATCAAGCGGTTGAGCACCGGGTCTCCGAAACGGCCCCACCAGCGGGACAAGTCCTTTGTGGGAGAGGCCACGGGAAAAGCCCCCGCGTTTTTCCAGGTGGTGGGAAGCGGCAGCGGCCGGGCGGTGAAGCCGGACTCCGGTGCGCAGCACGTCCAGCCGAGTGGTATCAGGAGCGAGATGAGGTGGAGCCGTGGGACATTCATTCCGTGCGGAGAGCGGGCGTGCTGGCCGTTCAGAAATCCAGATAGATTTCGGTGCGGCGGTTCGCGCGGCGGCCTTCGGGATTGTCCTCGCCGGTTTCGGTGACGTTCGGGCGGCGCGGTTGGCTGGAGCCTCTGGCGACGGTGACGATCTGGGCGGGATTCACTCCGGCGGAGATGAGAAAATCGCGCACGGCGTCCGCGCGGCGCTCGGAGAGGCTCTTGTTGTACGTCTCCGTGCCGAGCGAATCGGTGTGGCCGCTGAGGGTGATCTTCTTGCCGGAATCGGCCTTGAGAATCATCGAGACGATTTCGAGCTGCCTGCGGGTGCGCGGGTTCATCTCGTCCTCGTCGAACTCGAAGTAGAGCGCGAGCGTGTCGCCGCCGGCGGGATTCTTGACCAAGGGCGAGTAATAAACGTCGCCGCCGGCCACGCGGCTGGCGTAATCGGCGAGGAGTTGGTCGAGGTTGATTTCGGAAACCCGCCAGTTGGACGGCGCGGGCGGTTGTTTCAGGGTGATGGCGAACTGCGCGGCTTGATTGCCGGTTCCAGCCTCGACATTGGCGAGGTAGCCGACAGTGTCCGGGCGCTGGAACATGGCGCGCAGCGGCTTGGATTTGCGCATGCGGTATTGGCCCTCCTCAAAGAGAATGCAGAGTCCGGCGATTTTGGCGTCGGAGACGGTCTTTGGATCGACGAAGGCGCGCGCGAATTCGAAGTCCTGATGGATGACGGCCTGCAGGAAGGCGTCGGCGACGCCCAGCGAGTCGGCGAGCACGGCCTTCGGAACCGGTTCGCCGGGGCCGGGCGGCAGGGTGATTTTTTCGACCGACCATTTCGCGCCGTCGCGTTTGAGATCGAGGAAAATGCGGTCGCGTCCGGGTTCCCGGCCTTCGAGTTCGAGCGCCCAGCGGGTGCGGGCGTTGAGTTCGAGTTCGCCCACCTCGCGGACGCCGTCCGGTTTGCGCAGGCGCAGGTTGGCGTTGGAGAGGGCTTTGAGGCGCTCGGCGGTTTCGGGATCGAGGGCGTCCTTGCCGATGAGTTTGGCGAGGGTGGCGAGGTCTCCGGCTTCGAGAGCCTGGGCGATGCGGTTCACGAGTTCCGCGGGATCGGCGGTGGAGACGCCGACGCCGAGCGACTTCAGCACGGCTTCCGGGTCTTCCGGAGCGGCGGGCTCGTCGATGCCGGGGATTTTCGGAGCGGTCGGGTTTTCCGGAACCTGGGTGGTGCCCGGCGGCAGATTCTCAGACTTCGCGGCCGGGCGGCGGAGGAGAAGCGTCAGGAACGCGGAGACGGCGAGCGCCGCGGCAAGCGCGAGGAAAAAGTAGGGAAGCTTGGAGCGTTGCATGAAAACCGGGGATGGAACGTATGGGGCGGCGGGCGAATTTCACCGGATCCACATCATTCCCTGCGAGGCAGGGCGGGAAGGATGACGCGGGTGCTCTGGCCTTCACGGACGACGAGCAACGCGGTGTCCTGCACCGCGGCGGAGGCGGCCAGGTGTCGGAAAAACTCCGTGGCCCCGGCGATGCGTGTGTTGTTCACGGCCACGATGAGATCGCCGGGCTGGAGAAGCTTGGCGGCCAGGCCTTCGTCGGCCAGAACGGTGACGACCACGCCGCGGAAGCCGCGCATGCGCTCCGGCACCGAGAGGTCGCGGACTTCGATTCCGACCGCATGCAAGACTTCCTCGGGGTCCCGCATGCGGCCCTGTGCCGTTCCGCTCTCGGCGGGTGCGGCGGATGCGCCCGCGGCCCCGCTTTCCGCGATGGCGGCCTTGAGTTCGAGCGGTTCGCCCTTGCGCCAGACTTCGAGTTTCACGGTCTCCCCGACCCGTGTGGCCTGCACGAGCGAGAACAACTGGGTGGCGGATTGGATGGGTTTTCCGGCGAAGGAAACAATGATGTCCCATGGCTGCAGGCCGGCGGCCTCGGCGGGGGAGCCCGGCGAAATGCCGAGGACGGCCGATCCGTGATCGCCATCATATTGCAGGGCCGAGCGCACGGCCGGATCCAGATCGCGCATTTGCACGCCGAGGAATCCACGGACCGGGCGGCCGCGCTCGAGGATCTGGAAAAGGGCGTCCTTCACGTCGTTGGCGGGAATCGAGAATCCCACGCCTTGGAAGCCGGGGTTCTCCTTGTCCGGTGAGAAGATCGCCACGTTGATGCCGATGATTTCACCGCGCAGGTTCACCAGCGGGCCGCCGGAATTGCCGGGATTGATGGCGGCGTCGGTTTGGAACAGGTCGCGCTGGTTGTCGGAAAGCGAGCGTTCCTTGGCGGAGATGATGCCTTGGGTGACCGTCTCGCCGAGGCCGAATGGGTTCCCCACTGCGAAGACGAGCTGGCCGACCTGTGCCTGGGAGGAGTCGCCGAGTTTCAGCGGACTGAAGGGCCCGTTGCCATCGATCTTGAGCACGGCGATGTCGAGCAGGGCGTCCTCACCGATCAGGTGTGCGGTGTGGGTTTTCCCGTCGTGGAGGGTCACCTGAATCTGCTGCTGGCCGGCGATGACGTGGTGGTTGGTGACGACGTGGCCTTCATGGGTCACGATGACTCCGGACCCTTGGCCCTGGGTGGGATAGCGGCGGACACGGGTGCGCCCCCAGAGGTCCAGCAGGCGTTCGGTGCGGATGCCCGCGGTGTCGATGCTCACCACGGAAGGTACCACCGCCCGTGTAAGGCTGGCGTATTCATCGTTGAGGCGTGAGAGCAGTTCCACGTCCCCGAGGTTGACCGGGGCTTTTTCCGGCAGCGTGAATTTCTCCGGCCTGAAACGTTCGGAGCTTTTGGAGAGCCCGGGAATCCAATCCCGCAGGCTTCCGCCGCTGCGGCAGGTCCGCATTGCGGTGACGGTCAGGAATGCACAGAGGAAGACGGCGGCGAGCGCCAGCAGGCGGCGGAACGAGGGGTTCATGAAGGGGTGGGTGACGCCATCCAGAATGCCCCGGAATCACGGATTTCCAAGTCTCAATCGCCCCGTCCTCGCGGCCTGCTTTTATTTGCGGTTCGGCCTTGGCCCGGTCCGCCGGATTTGTCATCACAGCTTCCATGCGAATCGCGAAAACCCTTCTTTGCGCGGCACTCACGCTCTCACCGGCCTATTCCGAGCCGCTCAGCTCGGTGGACCGCGAGGCCTTGCTGATGAATCTCGACAAGCTCCGCGAATCCGCCGACGCCCGGGTGGACGCCCGTTTCCGCATGGCCATCGCAGCATACCGGGAGGCGATGGCCAGCGGCGATGCGGCGAAGGAGTTCTATCTAAAATGCCTTGAGAAGGTGGAGTTCGAGGATCGGCAGAAGAAGGCCTCGGATTTCCGGGAGTGGAAACGCAAGGAGGCCGAGAAACTCGCGGATCCGGCCTTGGCCATCGCGCTCCGCATCCAGCTCCAGTGGTTGGTGCTCACGCTTCAGGCGGCATCCGAAGAGGCGGATCGCGCCAAACTCGCCTCCGGCGCATTCGAGCTGGTCAGCGCGATTTTCCAAGACCCCGAGAAGCTCCGCTCCCAGGCCGGACTGCTCAGCGAGGACGTCACTTCAAGCGTGTTCGCCAGGGCCTACGAGATCGGCAACCTGAAGTTGGAGGACTGGTCCGGGTCGCCCACCGCGCTGGAAACGATCTACGACAAGATCCTCCTGCCCCCGCTCCGCAATCCCCAGCACCTCGACTCGCTCCGCAACGCCTGGATCAAGCGCATCCAGCAGGAAGGGGCGATGCAGGAGTTCTGGGCGGCCCCACCCAAGGAAAACAAGCGCCTGGGGATGGCCGAGGATCTCCGTCCGCCCGAGTACGCACGCTTTCTCGAGGAAACCCTGCCCCGGCTCCAATGGCAGATGGAGGTGGACCTTTTCAAAAACGGGGACGAGAGCGACGCCGCGAAGCGCATGCTGGCCCACATCGAGAAATACATCCAGCACAAGGCCGCCCGCGAATGGGGTGAGGAATTCCGAAAACTCCTCGCTCCGGGGGCCGCCCCGGCCCCTCCCGCCGGCGAACCGCCGTTGACGGCCGAGTGACGTGCCTCCGCGCGGCGGAACCGCCGCGTCGCCCGGGAAATCTCCCCGCCGCGGGGCTTTACTTCCCGCCCGGGCCTCCGCCATCCTCCCGGCCCGTTCCGGGTATTCCGGATCGGCCCATTCCCCGCGACCACCCATGACCGCCGCCGAGATCCGCCAAAGCTTCCTCGATTTCTTCCGCGAGAAACAGCACACCATCGTGCCCTCCGCATCGCTGCTCCCTCAGTCGCCGGGCCTGCTGTTCACCAACGCCGGCATGAACCAGTTCGTGCCCTACTTCCTCGGCACCGACAAGGCCCCCTACGATCCACCGCGCGCCGCGGACACCCAGAAGTGCATCCGCGCCGGCGGCAAGCACAACGACCTCGAGGACGTCGGCTACGACACCTATCACCACACGATGTTCGAGATGCTGGGGAACTGGTCCTTCGGCAACTACTTCAAAAAGGAAGCCATCCAATGGGCCTGGGAACTCGTCATCGAACGCTGGGGCCTCCCCGCCAACCGCCTCTACGCATCCGTCTATGCCCCGAAACCCGGCGACCCCGGCCAGTTCGACCAGGAAGCCTGGGACATCTGGGCCGAGCTCTTCCGTTCCAAAGGAGTCGATCCGGAAATCCACATCGTCCACGGCAACGTGAAGGACAACTTCTGGATGATGGGCGAAACCGGCCCCTGCGGCCCGTGCTCCGAACTGCACGTCGATCTAACGCCAAACGGCGATTCGCAAGGCAAGCTTGTCAACAACGACTCCGACCTCTGCATCGAGATCTGGAACCTCGTCTTCATCCAATACAATGCCGAGGCCGACGGCAGCTTCCGCGAGCTGCCCGCCAAACACGTCGATACCGGCATGGGCTTCGAGCGCGCCTGCTCGATCATTCAGAACACCAAGGGTTTCACCGACTTTTCGCAAAAGCCCTCCAACTACGCCACCGACGTCTTCACCCCCATCTTCCGCAAGCTGGAGGAACTCAGCGGCAAGACCTACGTGAACATCTATCCGGAACTCGGTGCCGACCGCTCGGCCTTCACCGAGGAGATGAAAACCGCGATTGCGTTCCGCGTCATCGCGGATCACCTGCGGACGCTGAGCTTCTCCATCGCCGATGGCATCATGCCCGGAAACAACGGCCGGAACTATGTGCTGCGCCGTATTTTGCGCCGTGCGGTGAGATACGGTCGTCAGCTCGGTTTCTCAGGTGAAAAGCCATTCTTCGCCGCACTCGTGCCGACGCTTGTTGCGGAAATGGGAGACGTTTTCCCGGAGTTGAAGAATCGTCAGGCGGTGATCGAACAAACGCTTTCGCAGGAGGAAGCCAGCTTCAACCAAACGCTGGATCGAGGATTGAAACGGTTCGAAGACGCGATGAACGGAATCGAAAACCACCAGCTTTCCGGCGACATCGCCTTCGAACTCTACGACACCTTCGGCTTTCCGATCGACCTAACGGAGCTGCTGTGCGCCGAGCGCGGCCTCAAGGTGGACATGCCGCGGTTTGACAAACTCATGGAGCAACAACAGGAACGCTCCCGCGCCGCCCAAAAATCCTCCATCGTCCGCGCCCTCGACATCTCCACGGACGCCGTCACCGAGTTCGTCGGCTTCGACCACGACGAATGCGAAGCCACCGTTCTGGAAATCCATCCGCAGGACGACTCGATCTTCGTCATCACCGACAAGACCGTGTTCTACGCCGAGATGGGCGGCCAGGTCGGCGACACCGGCGTTCTTCAAGTGGCTGGGACTACCAGTCCCAGCCTACCCGTGACCGGCGTCCAACAAATCGGCAAAGCCCGCGCGTTGATCCTCTCTTCATCCACGATCCACGATCCACAATCCACAATCGCCTCAGGCACCAAAGTCACCCTGCGCATCAACACCGCACGCCGCCGTCCGATCGAGGCGCACCACACCGCCACGCACTTGCTGCATTGGGCGCTTCACGAAGTCGTTTCCAAGGACGCCACCCAGCAGGGCTCGTCCGTCGATGAAAACCGCCTGCGCTTTGACTTCAACAGCGCAGGTCTAAGCGCCGAGCAGATCTCCATGATGGAGGACATGGTCAACGGCGCGATCAAGCAGGACATGGCCGTTTCATGGACCGAGGTGAGACACGCAGACATCAAGGATCGCAAGGACATCATGCAGTTCTTCGGCGACAAATACGGCGAGATTGTCCGCGTCGTGGAGATCGGCGGCAAGCGCAACGCGCTCGATGGCTACTCGATGGAACTTTGCGGCGGCACCCACGTCCGCAACACCTCCGAGATCGGACTTTTCAAAATCAAGAGCGAGGGAGCCATCGCCTCGGGCGTCCGCCGCATTGAGGCCGTCTGCGGCGAGGCCGCTTGGAGCCACCTTCACGACCAGGCGGAGAAATGGCGTCACGAATACAAGGCCGCCGAAGCGAAGCTTGCCGCCGCGAACGAGAAACTCACATCCCTCGGAGAGTCCGCCGTCACCGTCAACGAGTTCCCCCACATCATGACGGCCCTGCTCGCCGAGCGCGCGGACATCAACGAGATCAACGCCGTCTTCGCCCACGGAGCCCGCACGCTCGAGGAAACCCAGCAGGCCGCCATCGAGGCCGAGAAGCGCATCAAGAAAATCCAATCCTCCCAAGCCGCCAAGCTCGCCGACGAAGCCCTGTCCGAACTCATCGCCAAGGGCGAACCCATCATCGCCTCCTTCGAGTCCGATGCCTCGCTGCTCCAGGAGCTACAGAACGGCCTGAAGAAAAAGAACTTCGCCGGCCCCGCCCTGCTCATCGTCGATGATGGGGAAAAACTCCACCTCGCCACCCACTGCGGCCCGGACGCCCTCGCCAAGGGCCTCAAGGCCGGCGACCTCCTCCGCGACCTCGCAGCCCTCGCCGGTGGCAAAGGCGGCGGCAAACCGGACCAGGCAAGGGGGGCGGCGCCGGACCGCGGCAAGCTGGGAGAAATAAAGGCCGCGGCGGCCGGGAAATTCTGAAGTGGCGGAGGTCTTGACCCGCCCCGCCCATGTTTATGGGAACCTGGCGGACGCCTGAGTGCCGGTGCGTATCCGATGGCCGAGATATCGGGCGAGGCGCTGGCTGAATCCGTGCAATTCTCTCCGGGGAAAATGCACCGTTCCCGCGAAGGTCCGGGTTGCACGCTACGAGGAATCCAGTCAAAAATCCGCGCAGAACCTGGGTGACCTCCCCCAGAACAACCTCACCAGAATCCACACCATGCCACTGACCATCAAGCCCAAGTCCGAATGCGCCTTCGACCAGATTTCCCTTGGCGAAGTCATGCTCCGTCTCGATCCCGGTGAAGGCCGGATCCGCACCGCCCGCCAATTCTCCGTCTGGGAGGGCGGCGGCGAATACAACACCTCGCGCGGCCTGAGGAAATGTTTCGGCTACAAGACCGCCGTGGTCACCGCCTTCGTGGACAACGAGGTGGGCCACCTCGTCGAGGACTTCATCATGCAGGGTGGCGTGGCCACCGACTTCATCCAGTGGCGGGAGGACGACGGCATCGGCCGCAAGGTGCGCAACGGCCTGAACTTCACCGAGCGCGGCTTCGGCATCCGCGGCGCGGTCGGGAATCCGGACCGCGGCAACACCGCGGCCTCCCAGCTCAAGCCGGGTGACATCGATTGGGACCACATCTTCGGCAAGCTCGGCGTGCGCTGGTTCCACACCGGCGGCATCTACGCGGCTCTCTCCGAGACCACCGCCGCGCTGACGGTGGAGGCCGTGAAGGCCGCCAACAAGTACGGCACCATCGTTTCCTACGATCTCAACTACCGCCCCTCGCTGTGGAAAACCATCGGCGGCCTGGCCAAGGCGCAGGAAGTGAACCGCGAGATCGCGAAATACGTGGATGTCATGATCGGCAACGAGGAGGATTTCACCGCCTCGCTCGGCTTCGAGGTGAAGGGCGTGGACCACAACATCTCCACCATCGAGCTGGATGCCTTCAAGGCGATGATCGAGACCGCCGTGAAGGAGTTCCCGAACTTCAAGGTCGCCGCCACCACCCTGCGCGGTGTGAAAACCGCCACCGTCAACGACTGGTCCGCCATCCTCTGGCACGACGGGAAATTCCACGAATCCCGCAAATACCCCGATCTCGAAATCATGGACCGCGTCGGCGGCGGGGACAGCTTCGCCTCCGGCGTGCAGTTCGGTTTCATGGAGTTCAACGACGCGCAGAAGGCGGTGGAGTACGGAGCCGCCCACGGTGCGCTCGCGTCCACCACTCCGGGGGACACCTCGATGGCAACCCGCAAGGAGGTTGAGAAACAGATCGGCGGCGGCGGCGCGCGCGTGGTGCGTTGACGTGGCGGCCCTCACGGGCGTTGCGATTTCCTCCACATCCGGATGGCGTCCAAGAATGGCTTGGCGTAGCCCTGCACTTTCGCCGCGCCGATGCCGGGGACGTGCAGCGCCTCCTCGGCGTTGATCGGTTGGTAGCGGGCGAGCGCTTCGAGCGTCTTGTTGGAGAACACCACGTAGGGCGGGACGTCCTCGCGCTTCGCGATCTTCGCGCGGAGGTCGCGCAACATCGTGTAAAGGCGTCCGTCGTGTCCGTGGTCCTTGAGCGCGACCTCCTTGCGGCCCGCCTCGGGGTCCGGCCAGACGAGCTGATAGGTCGCCCCGCCGCGCATGACCTTGTCCCCCAGGGGCGTGAGCGTGACGAGCGGGTATTCACCGGTGACGGTGCAGACGAGGCCGGCGTCCGAAAGCGAGCGCATCAGGCCGTTGAGATAGCCCGCGCCCTTGTCGCGCAGGATTCCGTAGGTGCTGAGCCGGTCCAGTCCGGCGGAGACGATTTCCTGCGACTTGCTGCCGGCGAGCATCTGGACGATGCGGCCGCGGCCATAACGCGCTTCCCACCCGTCCCCGGTCCGGCGTGACATGCGGGCCACGCCGCTGAGCGCCTTTTTCACGATGACCTCCTCCTCCGCGTCCGGTGGGCGCGCGTCGCCCGCACCCTCCTCGCGGCACACGTCACAGGACCCGCAGACTCCGGCGTCCTCCTCGCCGAAGTAATTCAGAATCCACTTCTGGCGGCAGACGCGCGAGTAGCACATCTCGACCATGGCCTTGAGCTTTTCGCGGTCGCGGCGGTCTTTTTCCTCGATGGCCGCCTCGTCGAGCTGGATCTGGCGCGCGGAGAGGTCCGGCTTGAGCAGGCGCGTCCCGCGCGTCCGGCGGCCCGGCACGTCGAAGCGCTCGATGCAGCCGGCCCGCGCGAGCACGGTGAGCGCGCTGCCGACGGACATGGAGTTCTTCACGTCCGCGCCTTCGGCGATCTCGTCGAGCGTGCGGTGGATCTCGTGGTCCTTGTCCGCCTCGCCGAGCAGGTACTGATAGATCGAGCGGATGACCGCGGCGGTGGGGTTGGCGCCCTCGATGAAGAATTCCTGGGTGCGGGTGTCCGCGTAGTTGAAGAGCAGCTCGCAGACGGCGGACTCCCCGTCGCGGCCGGCGCGGCCGGCTTCCTGATAGTAGGCCTCCACGCTGCCGGGCACCTCGTAGTGGATCACGAAGCGCACGTCCGCGCGGTCGATGCCCATGCCGAAGGCGTTGGTGGCCACGGCGACGTCCGCCTGGCGGCGGATGAAGATTTCCTGGGCCTTTTCCCGCTCCTGATCGCCCATGCCGCCGTGGTAGGCCACGCATTTCAGCCCCCAGCTTGCGAGCGTCTCGGAGACGCTCTCCACCTTCTTCCGGGTGGCGCAATAGACGATGCCGGTCCGGTGCGCCGAGATGACGGCCTTCATCCGCTCGTCCTTCTGGGCGGCCTTCTCCACGGCGCTGATCGCCAGCGAGAGGTTGGGGCGGGAGAAGCCGCTGACGCGCTCGAAGGGATCGCGCAGGCCAAGCACGCCGATGATGTCCTCCCGCACGACGGGCGTGGCGGTCGCGGTGAGGGCCACGCACTGAGGGCGGCCGATTTTTTCCAAGGCCCTGCCTAGCCGCAGGTAGTCCGGCCGGAAATCATGGCCCCACTGGCTGAGGCAGTGCGCCTCGTCCACGGCGAAGAGCGAGATCTCGATGCCATCCAGCGCGTTGAGGAAACTCTCCGCCCGGAAGCGCTCCGGCGCCACGTAGACGAGCTTGTATTTCCCCTGCCGCATGCCGTCGAGCCGCTCCCTCTGCTCCGGCCATGAGAGGGTGGAATTGATCACCGTGGCCTCGATCCCGCGGGCGGCGAGCGCGTCCACCTGATCCTTCATCAGCGCGATGAGCGGGGAGATCACCAGCGTCACCCCGCCGAAACACAGCGCGGGGATCTGGAAGCAAAGCGACTTGCCGCCGCCGGTCGGCATGACCACCAGCCCGTCGCGACCGGAGGTGATTTCCGAAATCACCTCCTCCTGGCCGTCCAGGAATCCGGAAAAACCGAAATACCGCTTGAGCGCCGCATGGGGCGTCATCACCAAGGGTTTTGATTTCTCGGGCGAAGCTCGCATTTCCTGCGCGAATGAACATGGCGCGCGCCTGTGCGTCAATCCGGGATCCGTTCCGGCGGACGAGATCGGCAGGCTCCGGATAGGATGGAATCCTTGCGCATGAGCGGGCGGTCGGTCTTCGATGAGCCGGGCCTCGCCGCCGGAGCCGGTGGGCTGCGTGTGGCGAAGATCCCGCTCAAAGCGGATGGCTCAGCATCGCCGCCGCTGTCAGGCCCTCGGTATCGTATGTGATCCGGCTTGGCCCCACCTGTTTGGAGAATGACTGGCCGATGTCCACGCGCAGCAGGGTTTTGATAGACCAATTATGGTTCGCCGGAGTCCATTCAAGCGCGATTTGCGCGTAGAGTCCGGGTAGTATCCGGTCGCCGGACGACGTGTCGTGCCATTCGCCGATGACGGTTCTTGTTCCTTCCTGAAGGACGGAAAGTTGTTCCTGCTGGCTTGCCGACCAGCGCAGCCAGTGCAGTGAAACTCCAACGCCCGCCTCGAAGTTCCATCCCGCATCCAAAGGTCGTGCCATGGTCGGCCCGAAGGAAAACGTGGTGTGGTCCGCGCTGAAGCGCGTCGAAATGCGATTGCTCACGAAAGCGCTCTCCGAGCCGATCGGCACGGCCACCATGCCCCGCGAATCGGGAATGTTTTCCAGCAGGAAGCCGGGGCTGTCGGGAGTTCCCGAATACGGTGCCGACGGGATCAGCGCGCCGAAACCGCCGAGGTTGTAGTTGTCCGTCCAGTCGTGGCGGAAATCCTCCCGCGTCTGGCCGAGCGAGAAGTCGCTCCATTGGCTGTCGAAATCCACAGGGCTCCATGCAAGAAACACGCTGAACCCGGGACGCATGCCGGCGATTTCCCGTTTGTGGTGCGCATCGAACTGGAGAACCGGCGCGATGCCGCGCTGGGAGTCCTCATCCGAAGGCGCGGGGGCAACGTTTCGGAAATCGCCGCGAATGCTTTGGAAGCCGGTCGCATGAAATGAAATGCTGTCGCCCGCCAGATCGACCTGGCCGGAGTTCTGATAGCCCCAGTAGCTGGTCAAGCCGTCAACTCCGGTGCTGTTGTCCGTGGCGACGAAACCGTCGTCATAACTTCGCACGGCATAAGCATCCGCGGCACCGATGGGCGGTGTGACCAGTGCATTGTCCCCCACGAACGAAGGAATGGCGATTCCGGCGCTGCGCGAGCCCCCGGTGAAACCAAGGGTGCCTGAATGCCGCCATGCCGGCCCTGCCGAAAGGGAGAATTCCCAATCGCCCGTGGGCACCGCAGGAGACTTGGCATCGCCCGCGATGGCGGCGCACGGAAATGCCAACAGAAGCGGAATGGATCGCAAACGGATCATGGGAGATGGGGAGGGAGGATTCAGTTTTCAAGGCGGCGCACGCGGTAAAACCGTTGCGCGGAGGAGGATGGCGGGACGTCGGTCCATGGCGGCCCGCGGTCGATCCATTGCACTTTCGTTCCTCCCGCCCGGATGGGGACGGGGCAGGATTTCCAGTTTCCGACATCGGTGCTGTATTGGATGCCGTAAAGTTTTCCGGGAACCGCGTTGAACTCAATGACCACGCTGCCATCGGACTGTTTCACAAGGCGGTTCACCGCGAAGGCCGGCGCGGTTCCGGAGCGTGCCGCGAGGCTCTGGACTTGCGGCGTGGCGACTGCCGCGCTGATCACCGGAGAGGGAATCGTCCCGCGTGGCGAGGCGAAGTATTCGAGAACCATGGTGACCGATTCAGCCGCTTCCAACGGCCGGTGATAGGCGATGATTCCACCACCTTCACCGGTGCCTGTGCCATTATAGAGGCTCACGCCCGCGCGGAGTCCGGAAATGAAGAGATCGAAACCGGCGATCGCCCTCGCGGCGACGTTCGTGACGGTGATCTTCTGTTCGTACAAACCGGTCAACCGGCTCAGAGTCGGCATGGAATCAAGTGTGACCCGCGGGGCGGGAAGATCGGGGAGCTTGATTTCGACGGTCGTTCTCGCGGACTCCCCCGCCGCGTCCGCGACATCGATGGCAACGGTGGAGGTTCCGCTCACATAAGGGGCGAAAACCATGTCGAGAATTCCGTCATCGTTGATTCGCAGATCCGAAAAGATGGAGGGGTTGGAGTTGCCCGCAATCGACCAGTGATGGACATCCTTCTCGTCCGGATCGGTGAGGACGGTTCCCATGTTGAACTGGATGTCCTCGCCCTTGTCATTGGCAGCGATGCGGGGAGTGGTTTCCGGCAGCACCGGAGGGTCGTTGCGCCACAGGGCCGTGATCGGGAATTCCCTTTCTTCCGTCTGGTTCTGGGAGTTCACCGCACGCAGGACGATGCGATGGGATTCGCTGCGGTTGACCTGGTCGCCCGAGTCGGCTTCCAGAGGAGTTCCCCTGAGGACGCCATTGGAGAAAACCAGCCAATCCGGGAGAACCGGGGCGCTTACGGTGAGGGTTCCGGTGCCGAGCGTGCTCCATTCGAAGGCAGGCGTCCATGTGAATGGCGTGTCCTCCGCCGCCACAGGCGTGGAGATGAATGTGTGGATCACCTCGAGGTTTTGGTTGAGAAGCTGGATGCGCGGCACGCTTCTCTCCGTGGTGATGAGGGCGATGTTTTGCGCGTTCAGTGCCAACAGGCGGACCGGGGTGCCGGATACCAGTGGAAGTGAAGCCAGTTCAACCAGTGTTTTGGCGTCCCATCGCCGGATCTGCGTTCTCGCTCCAGATGCGTGAATGGTCAGAAGCTTTCCATTCCACCATTCCGCGTCGGTGAATGCCCCGAGCGGATCGGCAAAGCCGAAGGGCGTCGTGCCGAGTTTGGTCATGCCGGTGGTTTCGAATATGATGCCGCTACCGATCACAACCTTCGAACCATCAGGGCTCACACGGATCGGAGGAGTGACCGTGAATTCGCCATGATAGGGGGTTTCTCCTTCGCCGGTGATCTTGCCGGCGGCATCGATGGTTTCGTAATGGAGATCGTTCGGGCTGGTGTCGTCGCGGAAGAAATACATGCGCCGCTTGGCCGGATCCCAATCCCAGACGCGCGAATAATAGTTCCACTCGACGGACTGAAGCATGGAGCCTGAGGGAGAGAAGACATAGTGGGAGGACCAGGCCCCCGAAGGATCTGCGGCGAAGATGAACTCACCGGCCGTGGCGAGCCCGCTGGGTTTCTGGGGCAGGGAAAAGAGCGGGGTTTCCACGGGATCCGCCGCACCGAGGTCCATTTTGCGGACGATCTGCGATGCGTAGGCGAAATAGGCGCTGTGGTTCTGTGCCGAGTAGGCGGCGTAGTCGGGCACGCCGATGAGCGGGAAGCTGCCCGTATATTCGCGCTTGGCGGGTGACCAGCGGAAAAGGCTCAGTTGCGCCTTGCTGAAGAGCAACAGGTTGCCGTCCTTGTCCGCGAAGGCGTCGTCGATGGCATAGGGCAACCCGTTGGGATCGATCGGTGCTCCGGATTTCGGGGCCGCGAGTTTGGTGAGCGACACGGTTTCCACCCGCAGCCCGCGCGGGCTGGCTCCGTCAGAAATGAACACCACCGCGTCCTGGCCATCCACCGCCACTCGCAGTCCCGCCGCGGTGAGGGTGAAGCTGCCGGCCTCGAGCAGCGTGTTGGTGTAGGAAGTGAGCTTGTTGCCGCGCAGCACGATGGGAATGTCCGTGCCGTGGAAGGCGAGATCGGTGAAGGCGCCTGCGAGGCTGTTGGTGTAGGCCAGCGAGTCGGTGGAATAGACCGTGCCCGAATCATCGGCCACACGCGCTCCGTTGGGGAAGACGAAGGTGCGCGTGGCGGTGGGGTAGGCCCCGTGGTAGGGGCTGTCTTTGCCGGTGACGAATTTGCCGGCTGCGTCAAACTCAAGATAATGGATGTCTGAAGGGGAGACATTGGTGCTTCGGAAGTAAACGCGGTTGAGATTGGGAACGACGGAGAACCCGCTGCCTGTATACCAATAGCTGAAATTCGAGAGGAAAATGCCGGTGGTTTTGTTCAACGTGACGAAGTCCCCGCCGGAAGGCGCGAAGGCGAGAATGTTCTTGAGGGTGAAGAGGCTCTCCACGGTGGACTGGGCGTTGCCCATCGGGGTGCGGTTGCCGCCATCCGGCGAGAAGCGGACCACCGCGCGGTCCTCTGCGACGAAGATGCCGGATTCATCGACCCATAGCGCGGTGGCGGTGGCGTTGAGTGGAACGGATTGCAGCCAGGCGCGCGCCATCAGATCGTAGCGCTCGATGCGGTTAGGCCCGCTGCAAGCGAAATAATGAACATCGCCGGAGCGCATGGCGAAGCCGGTGAATGTTCCACCCAGCGCCGGAGTGGTGGCGGTGACGTTGCGGTAGCTGGAAGTCCCCGTGCTGTTGAAGGCGGCCACGCGATAGGTGTATTGGGTGTCTGGAGTGGCGGTGATGTCGGTGAAACTATCCGCATTGTACGTGACGCTGCCGAGCGGGGTCCATGTCGTAACGGGATTGGTGGAACGCTCGATCTTGAAGCCATCCTCGTTGGTGGAGGCATCGGTCCACTTCAAGCGTACCGAGGTCGGTGAAAGTGTCGAGGCAGTGAGTGAGGAAGGCTGGGCAGGGGCGGCGTCAGAGCTGCGGGTCGTGCCGCTGACCTGGGATGACAGGTCGCCGGTGATGGCTCCGTTTTCGATCTGGATGCGGTAGTAATAAGTGCTGCTGGCGGCAAGCCCGGTGCTGGTGAAGGAGGTGGCTCCCGCCGGCGCGGTGAACACGGTGGCCGCTCCATCCGCCGTGGTGGAACGGAGAATCCGGAAACCGGTTTCGTTGTCGCCGTTGTCCTGCCATTCGAGCGTGACGGAGTTTCTGAAGATGCGGGTGATGCGCAGGTTGTAGGGCTCGCCCGCCGGTTCATCGGGCGAGCTGAGGGTTCTCACCGTGACGCTGGATGAAGCAGTGGAATCGAGCGTGCCGGTGACGGCCAAGACCCGGAACTCGAAAGTCGTGTTGGATGGCAGGCCGGTGACGGTGGCGCTGGTTGCACCCGCACCCGCCGTGGCGCCGGTGTTCCATGCGCCCGCGCCGACCCGGTATTCCACGCGGAAGGAATCCTCGTTGTCCGAGTTGTCGGTCCATTGCAGGGAAACCGAATCCACCGTGCGGTCCGTGGCCGCGAGACCGGAGGGAGCCACCGGACGGGTCGGCGAAATAAAGACGGGGTTGAAAGCAGCATCGAGCAAGGTGAAGCGCGGGGCACCTTGGACGGACGTGATGAGCAGCAGGCCCTGGCTGGTGTTGAATATGCGCAGCGGGGTTCCATTGAACTGGCGGACGCCGGACCCCGGGAGAAATTGTGCGCCCTCCCATGTCTGGAGTTGGCTCAAGCCGTTGATTTCGCGCAGCGTGATGAGTTTTTCGCCCGACCAGACTGCATCCGTGAATCCGTTGGCGAGATTCGCCGCTTTGGTCAGGCCATCGGCATTGAACACCACGCCGCTGCCAATGACGACCTTCGTGCCGTCCGGGCTCACCCGGATCGGTTTGGTGGCGGAGAAATCGCCGTGATATGGAGTCTCACCGCTGCCGGTGATGGCTCCCGCATCACTGATGGTGTCATAGTGCAGGTCGTTCGGACTGGACCCGTCCCTGAAGTGATAGACGCGCCGTTTGACCGGATCCCAGACGTTGTGGCTGCCGTAGTAGTAGGTGAAGCCGCCGTTGCTGATCATTTCCCCCGAAGGAGTGAAGGTCTTGATGCCGTTGGCGACCACGTAGAGGTATCGCCCGGCGGTGGTGAGGCCGCCGGAAGCGGCGGGCAGGTTGAAGAGCGGAGTTTCCACCGGGTTGGCGGCGGCCAGATCGAGCTTGCGGACGACTTGGCTGGCATAGGCGAAATATGCAGCGTGGTTTTCCGGGGAGTAGGCTGCGAACGACGGTGCCCCGAGCAGTGGCACGGTGGGCAAGTAGTCCCTGGCCGTCGGCGACCAGCGGAACAGACTGAGTTGGGCCTTGTTGAACAGAAGCAGCGTCCCGTCGCGGTCCACGAAAACCTCATCCGGCGTGTAGGCAAGGCCGCGGGGATCAATCGCCGCACCGGGTTGCGGTGCCGAGAGCTGGGAGAGGGAAACGACGCCGACACCGAGGCCGTGGGGATCGCGGCCATCGAGGCTGAACACGACCGCGTCGTTGCCGTTCACCGCGACCCGCAGGCCGGCCGCAGGCAGTGTGGCTGAACCCGCTTCCAACAGGTTGTTCCCGTAAGCGACCAGTTTGTCGGCGCGCAACACGATCGGGATGTCGTTACCGTGGAAACTCAGGTCGGTGAACGCGCTTCCGAGGCTGTTGTTGTAGGCGAGCGCTTCGGTATCGAAGACCGTTCCCCCGTCGGCGGCGATGCGGCTGCCGTTCGGGAAAATTGTCAGACGGTTGTAGTTCACTGAGCCGCTGGTGTAGGCCGACTGGCCGGAAGTCACCAGTTTGCCATCGGTGCCAACCTCGACGAATCCCACGCCGTAGCTGCTGCGGAAATAGGCCCGCCGTCCTGAAGTGACGAAATGGTTTCCGTAAACGAAATACGGCCGCTCGTAACTGGCCAGAATGATGCCGGTGGTCTTGTCAACAGAGGTGTGTGAACTGCCATTTTGGAGAACCAGCGTGCCGCCGAGGGTGAAGAGGGCGTTCACGGTGGCTTCCGCGTTTGCCAAGGCGGTCCGCCCTCCGCCGTCCGGTGCGAAGCGGATCACGGTCCGGTCTTCGGCGGCGTAGATGCCGGCTTCGTCTGCCCACAGCGCGGTGGCGGCCGCTTGCAAGGTGATCGGTGGCAGCCATTTGCGGGCCGCCAGGTCGTAGCGCTCGATGCGATGCGGGCCGGTGAACGCGAAGTAGTAGCGGTCGCCAACGCGGATCGAATGGCCGGCGAATTCCCCTCCCAGCTTGGGTGTGGTGATCGCGACGGTCGAGTTCGAGGAAGCGCCCGCCGCGTTCCAAGCCCGCACCCGGTAACTGTAAGAAGTATCCGGTTGCACCGTGGGATCGGTGTGGCCGGTGATGTTGTAATCGACGCGTGAGATCTCCGTCCAGATGGTGGCGGGATTTCCCGAGCGCTCGATGATGAATCCGTCCTCGTTGGTGGAGTTGTCGGTCCAGGTGAGAGTCACGGCATTGGGACTGTCGGCTGTGGCCTTGAGGCCGTAGGGGGATGACGGGGCCGAGGCCGAGGAAAGGGTGCGGGCGGTTACCTGCGCCGAGAGATCGCCGGTGATGGCGCCGTTCACGACCTGGATGCGATAGTAGTACGTCGTATTGGCGGTTAGATTGGTGTCGGTGAAACTTCTTGCATTGGCTGGCGCATCCAGCGCCACGGTGGAGCCGCCCGCAGTGGTCGAGCGCAAGATGCGGAATCCGGATTCATTGTTGGCGTTGTCCCGCCACACGAGGGTGATGCGGTTGTTGAAGACGCGGGTGATTTCGAGCAGGTAAGGCTCGCCGACCGGTTCGTCAGGACCGCTCGTGGTCCGCGCGCTGACGATGGGGGACGGTTCCGACGCCAGCGTCCCGGCCAAGGCAACAATCCTGAACTCGTGCACTGTGTTGTAAGCCAGCCCCTTCACCGTGACGTTGGTGGCATCCGCCGGCGCGGTCGCGCCCTGCAACCAGCTTGAACTGCCAACCCGGTATTCGATGCGGAAGCCGTCCTCGTTGTCCGAAACATCCTGCCACTGCAGTGCAACGGATTGGTCATCCCGGGCGGTCACGAGCGGACCGACTGGCCTGGCCGGCTTGACCGGGGATTGATAGAGGATTTCCATTTGCTCGCTGAGTTGGATGAAGCGCGGTGCTCCGTCGTGGGATGTGACAAGCGTCAGCTTTCCCGAAGTTCCGAAAATTCTCAAAGGCGTGCCGTTGAACTGGCGCACTTCCGGGCCGGCGAGCAACTGGGTGCCCTGCCATGACTGCACTTGGGTGATCCCGTTGATCAGGCGGATGGAATAAAGCCTGTCGCCCACCCAGACCGCGTCGGTGAATCCATTGGCCAGGCTTGCCGTCTTGGTCATCCCGGTGGTCTCAAACACCACTCCGCTGCCGATGATCACCTTGCCGCCGTCCGGACTCACGCGGATCGGCGGACTGACAGTGAAGTCACCATGATACGGAGTTTCTCCCTCGCCGGTGATTTGGCCGGTGGTGGAGATCGCTTCCCAATGCAGGTCGTTCGGGCTGGAACTGTCGCGGAAGAAATACATCCGACGCTTCACCGGATCCCAGTCCCAAACCCGCGAGTAGCGGTTCCACTCCTCGGAATCCAGCAAGGCACCTGCTGGAGAGTGAACGTAGTGCGTGCCCCAAGCCCCGGAGGAGTCGTGGGAAAAGACGAACTCCCCGGCCGTGGCAAGCCCGCCGGGAGAGGATGGGAGATTGAACAGGGCGGTTTCTTTGGGAGTGGCGGAGGTGAAGTCCATCCGGCGGACAAGCCCGGAATCATAGGCGAAATAAGCGGCCCGGCCGGTTTTCGAGTAGGCGGCATACTTGGGAATCCCGACCAGCGGGAAAGTGCCGGTGTAGCTTCGCTCAGAAGGCGACCAGCGGAACAAACTCATCGCCGCCTTGTTGAACAGGAGCAGGTCTCCATTTTCATTCTGGAACGAATCGTCCACCACATAAGCCAGCCCGTTCGGATCAATCGGCGTGCCGGGCTCGGGGGCATTGAGCGAGGACAAGGGGATGACCTGAAGGGTCGGAACGGTGATGCCTGGCGAGAATACGAATGCTTCGCCGCCGGCCACCTGGATTTCCCCACCCGTGGTCGATCCTGCTGGCGCGCGCCCGGTTTCCACCAGGGTGTTCGTGAACGCGATCACCTCTCCGCCGCGCAGCACGATCGGCACGTCTCCATTGAAGGCGATGTCCGTCACCGTTCCCGCAAGACTGCCGACATAAGGAAGGCCTTCGGCGCCGTAAACAGTTCCCGAGGAATCAACCACCCGCGATTCGTTCGGAAAGACCCACGTTTTCGCCGCACCCGGATAGCTGCCGTGATAGGGACTGCCGACCACACCCGCCACAACTCCCGCATCGGTGTAGCTGGAGGAAACGATGTCCGCCGGGCTGATCCCCTGGGTCCGCCCGTAAAGACGATTGGCTTGCGGCGCGTGGCTGGCACCATACATCGAATCCACATAGGCCTCTCTGGTCGAGAGTTGTGCGCCGGTTGTCCGGTGAAAGATCGTGATGCGCGCATACAGTCCGGACGAATGCACCGCGATCACCAGATTCCCATCAAGGAACAGGGACTGGATGGCGGATGAAGTGGTTCCGGTGGCGGCTTCATTCGTAAAGTCCGGGGCGTAGCGATAAATTGTCGTTCCGTACGCCACCATCGCTCCTTGACCATCGACAGCCATTGCGGTGGCGCCGGCGCGAGGCAGGGCGATGGAAGGCAGCCAAGTCCTGCCCACAAGGTCATAACGCCGGATTTGACTGCCGAAAAGGAATCTTGCCTCGTTTCCGGTCCGCTGACTGTCCACCCATGTGCTCTGTCCGTTCGCGCTGCACATCATGAAGGCCAGGGCGGACAACACCAGTTTGTAAAAAACCGCTGAAATTATGGGTTTCGTGATGAACATGGACGGTCTGCCTATTGGAGCATTGTGGCGCTTGATTGCTAATCATCAATGGAAGTGCCGACAAGCTCTAAACTCGTCTGATTGGGCGTGCGGGCATCCCATCCCTGTTACGGCTGCAATGCAATTTTGAGGAACGGCGCGGTCCGAGATTTCCGCGAGGTGATGATTTTCTCCGGCGGGCCTTCGGCGACGATTTCCCCGCCGCCTTGGCCGGCTTCGGGGCCGAGATCGAGGATCCAATCCGCCTCGGCGGCGACGGCCATGTGGTGTTCGATGACGATGACGGTGTGGCCTTCATCGACGAGGCGATGGAGGATGTCGATGAGGCGGCGGATGTCCTCGTGGTGGAGGCCGACGGTGGGTTCCTCGATGAGGTAGAGATTGTGGGTCGTGGATCGTGGATTGTGGATCTGCGCTTTCGCGCTCCTTCCCTTGATGAGTTCGGACACCAGTTTGATGCGCTGGGCCTCGCCGCCTGATAGAGTGGGCGAGGGTTGGCCGAGCTGGAGATAGCCGAGGCCGGTATCGGCCATGAGTCTGAGCGGTGCGGCGATGCGCGGCTGGCTTTCGAAGAAGGTGGCGGCTTCATCGATGGTCATGGCGAGGACCTCGCCGATGTTCCTGTCGCGGAAGGAAACCTCGAGCGTGGCGGGGTTGTAGCGTTGGCCGTTGCAGGACTCGCAGTGGACCCAGGTGGACGGCAGGAAATCCATCTCCAGTTTCACACGGCCGTTGCCTTTGCATTCCGGGCAGCGTCCACCATCGGTGTTGAAGGAGAAACGCGAGGCATCGAAGCCGCGCATGCGGGCTTCCGGAAGCTGGGCGAAGAGGGCGCGGATGTGATCGAAGACTTTCACATAAGTCGCCGGGCAGGAACGCGAGGTTTTGCCGATGGGGGATTGGTCGACTTCGTAGGTGGATCTGATGGATTTCTCGCCGGTGACCTTGGCGAAGGACTTCTGTTTGGCCTGGCGGTTGAAAACCGCCGCCACGCACTGGTGCATGAGCGTGGATTTTCCGGAGCCGGAAATTCCGGTGAGGACGGTGAGGCGGCCGAGCGGGATGTTGGCAGTGACGTTTTTCAGGTTGTTTGCCGCGCACCCGGTGATGGTGAGGAAGGGGTGGGACTTCCTGATCTCGCGCCTGGAGCCGCGGGTGGGGTGGGTGAGTGGGTTGGTCAGAGCGCGCAAAGTCGGGGAAGTGCCGAGTGCCGGGTGCGAAGTGAGAAGTGATTGCTTCGCGCTCTTCGATCTCTTTCCACCTCTCACTTCGCACTTCTCACTCGGAACTTTGGGCGGAACGCCCTGATAGACGATTTCGCCGCCGAGCCGTCCGGCTCCGGGGCCGAGGTCGATGAGGTGGTCGGCGGCGGCGATGGTGTCTTCGTCGTGTTCGACGATGATGACGGAGTTGCCGTGGTCCCGGAGGTTGACGAGGGTTTTGAGGAGGGCGGCGTTGTCGCGCGGGTGGAGGCCGATGGTGGGTTCGTCCAGCACGTAGAGCACACCGCGGAGGTTGGAGCCCAACTGGGCGGCGAGGCGGATGCGTTGGGATTCCCCGCCGGACAGGGTGTTGCCGGAGCGGTCGAGCTGGAGATAACCAAGTCCCACCTCCTGAAGGAAGGAGAGGCGCTGGCGGATTTCGGGAAGAATGTCGCGGGCGATGAGTTTCTGGCGATCATCGGAGAAGTTGAGTTTGGTGAAATGTTTGGCGGCGCTGGAGATGGAAAGAGAGGAGAGTTCCGAAATCCGGAATTTGAAATTCGAGACCCCGGATCCCGCGAGTCGGACGGCGGATGCGGTGGGATTGAGGCGGCTGCCGTGGCAGGCGGGGCACTCGATGAGTTCGGAGTCTTCCATGCGCTCGATGGCGCGGTCGGCGTCCAGCTCGGCTTCGAGCACGGAATCGAAACGGGCGGTGTCGAGGTGATGCCGGCGTTTCGGCACGCGGCCGTGGCCACGGCATTCGCCGCACCAACCGTGTGGGGAATTGAAGGAGAAGAGGCGTGGATCGAGTTCTTCGAAGGATCGGTTGCAGGAGGGGCAGCTGGATTTGGTGGACAACAAGATGAGTTTCTTGTCGGCGGTGAGGATCTTGATGAGGCCCTTGCCGATGTCGATCGCGCGGGCGATCGAAGTGCCGAGTGCCGGGTGGGAAGTGTGAAGTGATCGCTTTGCTCCCTTCTTTTGACTTCTCACCTGGCTCTTCTCACCTGGCACTTCCGCCACGACCACATCGATGTCATGTTCCTTGAATCGTTCGAGGCGGGTGAAGCCTTCGGCGTCGCGGAATTGCTTGTCGACTAACAGGCGGGTGAAACCCTGTTTGAGCGCCCATTCGGCGACTTCGGTGTGGTAGCCCTTGCGGCCGCGGATGACGGGGGCGAGGAGGGTGACGGGGCCTTTTTTGAGGTGAAGCGAGATCGTGTTTTCGATGGCGGCGATGGATTGTTTCTCGACGGGGATCTGGCAATCCGGGCAGTGGAGGGTGCCGAGCTTGGAATACAGAAGGCGGATGAAGTTCCAGAGTTCGGTGACGGTGGCGACGGTGGATTTTCCGCCTCCTTGGGAAACGCGTTGTTCGATGGCGACGGTGGGCGGAAGGCCCTGGAGTTGGTCGATCTCGGGCTTTTCGAGTTGTTCGGCGAACTGTCGCGCGTAGGCGGACATCGAGTCGAGGAAACGGCGTTGGCCTTCGGCGAAGAGGATGTCGAAGGCCAGGGTGGACTTGCCGGAGCCGGAGAGGCCGGAGATGACGACGAATTGGTCGCGCGGGATGTCGATGGAGATGTTCTTGAGGTTGTGGTGGCGGGCGCCGCGCAGGCTGATTGCTGGAGTGCCGGGTGAGAAGTGAGAAGTGAGAAGTGAGGACTTGGCGGATGCTCCACGCTTGGAGCTTGTGACGACAGGAGTGTCGTCACTTCTCAGGGCTTTTTTGAGGAAGGTGCCGGTGGGTGTGTTGAGTGTGGCGATGAGTTCGGGCGGTCCTTGGGCGACGAGTCGGCCGCCGTGTTTGCCTGCTTCCGGTCCGAGGTCGAGGATCCAGTCGGCGGACTTGATGACCTCGAAGTTGTGCTCGATGACGAGCAGGGTGTGGCCGGAATCGACGAGTTTCCGGAAAACCGCCAGAAGGCGCTCGATGTCGGAGAAGTGGAGGCCGGTGGTGGGTTCGTCGAGGATGAGGAGTTTGGATTTTGATGGGACAGGATGCCCCTTCGACGGTCTGGGACTGGAAGTCCCAGCCACGGCAAGGAGCTGGCAGAGCTTGAGGCGTTGGGATTCGCCGCCGGAGAGGGTGTTGAGGGGTTGGCCGAGCTTGAGATAGCCGAGTCCGACTTCGGTGAGGGGGGAAAGGAGTTTGATGATTTGCTCGTGGCGTTTCGCGTGGGCCGTTGGGATTTTCTCCAGGTCCGAGTAGAAATCGATGGCCTCGGTGACGGTGGAGTTGAGGATGTCGTGGATGGACTTGCCACGATATTTGAAATCGAGAGTGGATTGCTTGTATCGTTTTCCCTCGCAGTCCGGGCAGGTGACGTAGAGGTCGGAGAGGAATTGCATTTCCACTTTTTCGAAGCCATTGCCGGTGCAGCGATCACAGCGGCCATCGCCTGAGTTGAAGGAAAAGAAGCCGGTTTGGGCACCGATGGCTTTGGCTTCCGGTGTGCAGGCGAAGAGCTGGCGGATGGGATCGAAGGCTCCGAGGAAAACGGCGGGCGTGGAGCGGGGGGTGCGTGCGACGGCGGATTGATCGATGAGTTCGACGGAGGAAAGGTGCTGGCTGCCCTTGAGCTCCCTGACGGGTGCGGGATCGCCTTCGGCTTCCTGGCCGAGCTTGCGGGCGAGGTTCAGATAGACGACGTCATGGGCGAAGGTGGATTTTCCGGAGCCGGAAACGCCGGTGAGGCAGAGGAAGAGGCCGAGCGGGAGGTCGGCATCGAGTTTCCTCAGGTTATGGCGGGTGGCTCCCTTGATGGAGAGGACGGGTTTGCCCGGTTTGCGGCGGGTGGTGGGGACGGGGATGGAACGGGTGCCGTTGAGCCAGGGCAGGGTGCCGGGTGCCGAGTGAGAAGTGAGAAGTGGGGGCTTCGCGCTATTCCTGTGCTTTTCACTTTTCAGTTGGCGTTTCCCGCCCGGCACTTGGGAGGGCGAACCCTGATAGATGATCCGGCCGCCGTGCTGGCCGGCTCCGGGGCCGAGGTCGATGAGGTGGTCCGCGGCCTGCATGACGGCTTGCTCGTGCTCGACGACGACGAGGGTGTTGCCCTTGTCGCGAAGACCGTGCATGACGCCGACGAGGCGCTCGATGTCGCGGGCGTGGAGCCCGACGGTGGGCTCATCCAGGACGAACATGGT
>Ga0114938_1000657_pt1 | contig 25188 bp, 27 predicted proteins | sample AshMeaBigSpring_FD_88675 | JGI IMG/M metagenome (GOLD analysis project Ga0114938, IMG submission 88675) | Groundwater microbial communities from Big Spring, Nevada to study Microbial Dark Matter (Phase II) - Ash Meadows Big Spring | ecosystem: Environmental > Aquatic > Deep subsurface >... | reverse complement strand
TCAACCGCCGCGGCGTGTTCCGTTCGCGCGTCGTGCGTGACGTGTTCCGCGACCCCCACCTGGCTTCCAGCCAGCGGTGGGAGCAGTCGCCGGCGGGCCAGCACATCGAACTCGGCATCGCGGAGAACAACCTCTTCCTCCTGCTCGGCCAGCTCGGGCTCGCGGCCGACTTCTTCGGCGCCCGCCTGCTGCCGGTGGGCACGGTCTACGACCCGTTCATCAATCGCGGGCTCGACGCGCTCAACTACGCCTGCTACCAGGGCGCGCGCTTCATCCTCGCCGGCACGCCGTCCGGGATTACGCTCGCCCCGGAGGGCGGCGCGCACCAGTCGATCGGAACGCCACTGGTCGGCATGGCGCAGGATGGCCTCGTCTATTTCGAACCCGCCTACGCGGACGAACTGGCCGTCATGATGGAGTGGGCGTTTTCGCACTTGCAGGCACCGCACGGCGGCTCGGTGTACTTGCGCCTGTCCACGCGCGCCGTCGAACAACCCAGGCGCGAGCTCGACAAGTCGGCGGAACTCGAGGTGCTGCGCGGCGCATACTGGCGTGCGGCGCCGGATGCGGGCACGGAACTCGCCATCGTGTACTGCGGTGCCGTGGCGCCGGAGGCCTGCGCAGCCCATGCGGCCTTGCTCGAGGACCTGCCTGCCACGGCGCTACTCGCGGTGACCTCGCCCGACCTCCTGTACCAGGACTGGTGCCGCGCCCGTCGCGCTCGCGCGGAGCACCTGCCGGCCGATGCGTCGCACGTCGAGACCCTGCTGGCCGCGCTGCCCGATCGCGCGGGCATCGTCACGGTGCAGGACGGCCATCCGGCCACGCTCGCTTGGCTGGGCGGCGTGCACGGGCATCGCGTTTCAGCGCTCGGCGTGACGCACTTCGGACAGTCTGCCGATCTTCCCGACCTCTACCGCCTGCATCGCATCGACACCGACGCGGTGCTCGACGCCGCGGCCGCTCTGCTGGTGCAAAGCCGTGGCCGCTGACACTGTGACCACCGACGTGCTGCTGCCGAGCCTCGCGCCGTCCATGACCGAGGGCCGCCTCGGCAAGTGGCTCAAGCAAGTCGGCGAAGCGGTGCGCTCTGGCGAGCCGATCGCTGAGATCGAAACGGAAAAGACCGTCACGGAACTCGAGAGCCCGGCCGGCGGCTATCTCGTGGAAATACTGGTGCCTAGCGACACCGACGAGGTGCAGGTGGGCGCGGTGCTCGCACGTATCGCAGCACGCCAGCCGGCGATGGCTGTGGCCGAACCTCCGGCGGCCCGCACCGAGCGAACCTCCACCTCGCCGATGGAGACAGCCGGCGCAGCGCCCACCGCGCCTCCTCCGCGCCCGGAGGCAAGGTCGGCACCGACCGACGTCGTCGCCTCGCCGCTCGCGACGCGGGTGGCACGACTGCTCGACCTTGATCTGGTGGGCCGGGCGGGCAGTGGCCAGAGCGGGCGCGTTCTACTGCGCGACCTGCCCGTTCCGCGCGCAGCGCCGGCACCGGCCGCCGCGTCGGTCTCGAGCTCTCCGGCGCCACCGGCCCAGGTGGCCGCCGTTGAGGTCGGCAGGCGGACTCTCGTGCCGCACAATGTGTTCCGGCGCGTCACGGCCCGCCGCCTGACTGAATCCAAGCAGCGCATTCCGCACTTCTACCTTCAGGTCGACGTGGTCGTGGACCGGCTGCTAGAGCTGCGAGCCGAAATCAATGCGGCCGCCGGCCGCAGCGATGCGCCCAAGGTCTCGATCAACGACTGCGTGGTGCGCGCGGCTGCGCTCGCGATCGCGCGATTCCCGGCGTGCAATGCATCTTGGACCGAGGACGGCATGCAGCCGAATGCAAGCGTGGATATCGCCGTCGCCGTGGCGACACCGGACGGACTGGTGACGCCCGTGCTGCAGCGGGCTGACACGCTGTCATTGCTCGAGATCGCACGGCGGACGACAGCGCTCGCCGCCCGGGCACGCAGCAACGCGCTGACGCCGGACGAGTACCAGGGTGGAAGCTGCACCATCTCGAACCTCGGCATGTACGGCGTCGATGCGCTGTACGCCATCGTGAACCCGCCGCAGTCCTTCATCCTCGGCGTAGGACGGGTCAAGCCGACCGCGGTGGTACGTGACGACGCGCTCGTCGCCGGCAGGGCCCTGCTGTGCACGCTGTCCGGCGATCATCGCGCCATCGACGGGGCGACCGGTGCGCAGCTGCTGGGCACCATCCGCGAACTGCTCGAGAATCCACTGCAGCTGATCCTGTGATTGGAGTAGAGATGTCCCTAGACGGTCTGCTCGACGATCTCACCCCGCGGCTGATCACGGTGCGGCAGGACCTGCATGCCCACCCGGAACTGGCTTTTGCGGAGGAGCGCACCGCCGACGTGGTCGCCGGGTTCCTCGAGGAAGCAGGGCTGGAGGTGAGTCGGGGCTTGGCGGGCACGGGCGTGGTCGGTACGCTGCGGGCCGGCACGGGCCGCGGCGCAATCGGCCTGCGCGCGGACATGGACGCGCTGCCGCTGCAGGAACTCGGGGACTTAGCACACCGCTCGCGCCACGCCGGCCGCATGCATGCCTGCGGCCACGACGGGCACGTCGCGATGCTTCTCGGAGCGGCGCGAGTACTGGCGACCACGCGCAGCTTCTCCGGTACGGTCCAGTTCATCTTCCAGCCCGCCGAGGAGATGGCCGGCGGCGGCCGCGCCATGATCGAGGACGGCCTGTTCGAACGCTTCCCCGTGGATGCCGCCTTCGCTCTGCACAATTGGCCGGGGCTCGACGTCGGCCACCTCGCCGTTCGTCCCGGGCCGGTGATGGCCGGCGCAGACCTCTTCGAGATCCGTGTGCGCGGCAAGGGCGCACACGCCGCCATGCCCCACCAGAGTCGCGACGCCATCCTCGCCGGCGCAGCCCTCGTGCAGGCGCTGCAGTCGCTGGTCGCGCGCAACGTCGACCCGCAGGACGCCGCGGTAGTAAGCGTAACCCGGTTCCAGGCGGGTCACGGCAACAACGTGCTACCCGACGAGGCAGTGCTTGGCGGCACGGTGCGCATGCTCGACCCTGGCGTCCGGGAGCTGCTACGCACGGGCCTGGAGCGCGTGTGCCGCGGTGTCGGCGCGGCGCACGAGGTCGACATCGACCTAGACTACAAGGCCGGCTACCCACCCACGCTGAACGCCGAGGCACCGACCGCGCTCGCCGCCCGCGTCGCCAGCCAGTTGTTCGGACCCGACCGGGTGCACGGCGGACTTGCGCCCTCCATGGGCGCGGACGACTTTGCCTTCATGGCCGAGCGCGTACCCGCCTGCTACGCGTGGCTCGGCAACGGGCCGGCCGAGGGTGGCTGTGTGCTGCACAATCCGCACTTCGACTTCAATGACGAGATCATCCCGCTCGGCGTGCGCTATTGGGTGCGGCTGGTCGAAACGGCGCTGTCGATCGATGACTGAGGACCCCTGGCTGCCATGCCAATGAAACGAGCGCTGGCGGTTCTGGCACTTGGCAGTTCGATGCAACTGCAGGCACCGCCCGCACTCGCGCAATCGGCAGATCAGCAGCAGGCCGACCCTGCGTTTCGCGCCGTGGTCACCAGCCCGCTCCATGCGCCCGAACGGGGGCCAAGCGTCTGTTTCGATCACGCGCATCACAACTTTCACCGACTCGACGGGCGCTTTGCGGCGTTCGGCAACCTACTGCGCGCCGACGGCTACCCGCTGGAATCGATTGACGTGCCGTTCGACCGCCGCGCGCTCGCACGCTGCCGCCTGCTCGTGATCGCCAACGCACAGCCCGGCGACTGGCCCTGGTCCGAATATCCCTATCCCACACCGCCAGCCTTCGACGCGGCGGAGGTGCGGGTCGTGGATCGCTGGGTGCGACGGGGCGGGCGTCTGCTGCTGATCGCGGATCACATGCCGCTCGCTGGCGCCGCGGCCTCGCTGGCGGCGGTGTTCGGAGTGGAATTCAACGACGGGTTCGCGGTCGAGGACTTCCGCACCGAAGCGGAAGGATACGCCGCGTTTCTGCGCCCGACCCGCTTTGCGCTCGACGAAGGGACGCTGCGTCCGCATCCCGTGACGCGTGGCCGGCGGGCGGAGGACGCGGTGGACCACGTGTACACGTTCATCGGACAGGCGTTCCAGGCCGGGCCGACGGCCAGCCCGCTGCTGGTGCTGCCGGACAATTTCGTCGTACTGATGCCCCGTGTCGCGTGGGAGTTCACGCTCGAGACACCGAAGCGACCCGTCGGTGGCTGGCTGCAGGGCGCCACGCTGGCGCACGGGCGCGGCCGGGTGGCCATCTTCGGCGAAGGAGCGATGTTCACCGCCCAGATTTCGGCGGACGGCCGAGCCATGGGCATGAATGCCCGGGAGGCAGACCAGAACGCGAGGTTTACCCGCAATCTCGTCGACTGGCTGACCCGGGACTAGGTGTGATGTTTCAATAGTGTGTTCCTTCCCACCGGGAGGGAGAAGCTGATGTCGCCAGACGTCAGCGCCCCACGATCACGACGGCGGCGGTTCGGGCAAGGGTGGCACCGGATCATTGTTCGTGAACGGTGAAAGAGTCGGCGAAGGACGCATCCCTCACATGCAGGCGGGCATATTCTCCGCCGACGAGACCGCCGACGTGGTCAATCCAGCCCCGACACAGGAGTAGTAGAATTCCCGTCAGTCTCCAGCCTAAGGACGAAGGAGAACAACATGAAAACGACGCTTTTCCGTGCATCAGCCTGAGTGGCGTGCGCGGCCACGGCACTCACCCTCGTCGCCGTGCCGCCGGTGCAGGCCAAGGACGCTCCGCCGCAAGTCACGGAGGATGGCCTGCAGCTCACCAAGAGCACCAAGACCCGGCTCGTGTGCGTGAAGCCGGGCGCGACCTTCTCGCAATACGATCGCGTGGCGATCCTCGATTGCTACGTCGAGTTCGAGAAGGACTGGCAGAGGGACTACAACGCGAGCCGCGCGGGACTCGAGGGGCGCGTCAGCGACAAGGACGTCGAGCGCATCAAGACGGACCTGGCGGCCGAATTCAAGAAGGTGTTCGTCGACGAACTGCAGAACAAGGGCGGTTACCAGGTGGTCGACGTCGCCGAATCCGACGTGCTGCTGCTGCGCCCGGCGCTGCTCAACGTCGAGGTCAACGCGCCCGACATCATGACCGCTGGAATCGAGCGCACCGTAGTGCGCTCGGCAGGCCAGATGACCCTCTACCTCGAACTCTGGGACCCGTCCACGAACACCGTCCTGGCCCGGGTGATGGACGCCCAGGAGGATGACCAGGCGTTCGCGCAGATGGCGAACCGCGTCACCAACAAGGCGGCCGCCGACCGCATCCTGCGGGAGTGGGCCGAAGAGCTTCGCAAGCGGCTCGACACGGTGAAGGGCAAGTCCGACCAGTGAGCGAAGCGAGCCTCAAGGAGCGGGCGCGCGAGGACCCGCTGATCGCGTTCAAGGAACTCCGGCAGCGGAAGATCCTGTAGCCAGGCTGCGTGCGAACAGGTCGATGTCGATTCCGGGCAGCCCCGAGTAGCGCAGCTTCCTTTCGACCGAGAATCCGAGCTTGGTGACGACGCGCGCGGACGCGACGTTGTCCGGGTGCACCATCGCCACGAGCCGATCCAACCCCAGCCTCGAACGCGCGAACTCGATCGAGGCTGCGCCTGCTTCCGTGGCCAGGCCTCGGCCCCAGAACTCTGGCAGGAAGCGGTAACCGAGTTCGGTGTCCTCGATCTCCGGCACGTACTTGACGCCGCTGAACCCGATCACTTCGCCAGTCGCCTTCCAGACGCAGGCAAAACGTCCGTAGCCGTAGGTCGCGTAGTCGTGGAACGGCGCTGCCTTCATGAAATCGAGAGCCTGCTCGCGCGAAGCCAGCGGCTCGGCTTGCGCATAGCGGATGATCTCTGGCCGCGAGCCGAGCTGGTAGAAAGCCTCGAGGTCGTCGGTCGTGAACCGCCTCAGCAGGAGGCGGCCGGTGTCGATCACGGTATCCATGGCGGGCATTCTCGTCGATTGGCAGCACGCCGCACACCTCCGCCGCCCACTTGATCCACGTCAGGGCAGCCGGCGCGCACGAGGGTGAAGATCGCGGCGTCACCCTGGCGACCGCCCCATGGCACACCACGACCTGCGATCCTTTCTCGGCCGGCTTGAGGCGACCGGGCAACTCACACGCGTCACCGAGCCGGTGGATCCTGTGCTCGAGAGCACGGCCTTCTGCTTGCGCACGCTCCGTGCTGGCGGTCCCGCGCTGCTGTTCGAGCACGCCGGCGCCTCCTCACATGCCCTCCTCGGCAACCTCTTCGGCCATCGCGCACGCATCGAGGCGGCTTTGGCCGGCCGGCCCCTGTCGTCGCTGCGCGAACTCGGCGAGCTGCTCGCAGCCGTGAAGGAGCCGCGCTGGCCCGGCAGCCTGCGCCAGGCGCTCGCGGCCTGGCCGGAGTTCGCGCAGCTGGCGCACGTCGCGCCTCGGCGCGTAGCCGAAGCTGCGTTCCGCGACGAAGTACTGTCGGGCGGCGACGTGGACGTGACCCCGCTGCCCATCCAACGCTGCTGGCCAGGCGACGCCGGGCCGCTCATGACGATGGCGATGGTGGTGACGCGCGGCAAGCGGCACGACCGCCAGAACATCGGCATCTACCGCCAGCAGGTGCTCGGCCCCAATCGCGTGATCATGCGCTGGCTGCCACATCGCGGCGGCGCGCTCGACTACGCGGACTGGCGCGCCGCGCATCCCGACCGGCCGTTCCCCGTGCTGGTCGCGATCGGCGCAGACCCGGCCACCATGCTCGCGGCCGTGGCGCCCGTGCCGGACACCCTGTCGGAGTACGAATTCGCGGGACTGCTGCGCGGCGAGCGCACGCGCATCTGGCAAAGCAGTCTCACCGGCCTCGATGCACCCGCCGGCGCCGAGATCGTCCTCGAAGGCTTCATCCATCCGGGCGACACGGCGGTCGAGGGGCCGTTCGGCGACCACACCGGCTACTACAACGCCCAGGGCGAGTTTCCGGTGTTCACGATCGAGCGCATGTCGATGCGGCGCGACGCGATCTACCACGGCAGCTACATGGGCCGCGCACCGCACGACGAACCGTCGGTGCTCGCCATGGCGCTGAACGAAGTGTTCGTGCCGATCCTGCGCAAGGTGTTCCCGGAGATCGTGGACTTCTACCTGCCTCCGGAGGCCTGCTCGTACCGGGTCGCCGTCGTGAGCATCCGCAAGCAGTACCCCGGCCACGCGCGGCGCGTGATGATGGGTGTCTGGTCGTACCTGCGGCAGTTCACCTACACCAAGTTCGTGATCGTCACGGACGAAGACATCGACGTACGCGACTGGTCGCAGGTGCTATGGGCGATCTCGACGCGCGTCGATCCGGCGCGCGACTCGCTGATCGTCGAGAACACCCCGATCGACTACCTCGATTTCTCGAGCCCCACGCCGAACCTCGGGTCCAAGCTCGGTCTCGACGCCACCCACAAGTGGCCGGGGGAGACGGCGCGCACCTGGAGCAAGCCGATCGTGCTCGACGGCGAGGTCGAGCGCCGTGTCGATGACCTCTGGGGGCGCGTGTTCGCCCGGTGATCTGATTCAGGTCAAGGCGGACGGGCCGCACGGCGGCGACGATCCACCGACGGCCCACCCGAGGAACCCCGATGCGTCTCGTCTGCCCCGCCGGCAGTCCGCCGGCACTCATCACCGCCATCGATCACGGGGCCGACGCGGTGTACGTCGGGTTTCGCGACCAGACCAATGCACGCGCCTTCCCGGGGCTCAATTTCACCGAGTCCGACCTGTCGAGCGGCATCGGCTACGCACACGCGCGTGGCAGGCAGGTCTACGTCGCACTCAACACGTATCCCGGGCCCGCCCGCTTTGGCGATTGGCAGGCTGCGGTCGACCGAGCCGCCGCGCTCGGGGTGGACGCCATCATCTGCGCGGATATGGGCGTGCTCGACTACGCGGCCAGGCGGCATCCCGCCCTGCCGCGACACCTCTCCGTGCAGGGATCCGCCACGACGCACGCGGCCCTGCGCTATTACCACGAGCGCTTCGGAATCGCCCGCGCCGTGCTGCCACGGGTGCTGTCGGTGCAACAGGTGGAGCGGCTCTGCGAGCAGGACGTGGTGCCGATCGAGGTGTTCGCGTTCGGCAGCCTGTGCATCATGGTCGAGGGCCGCTGCCAGCTGTCGAGCTACGTCACCGGGGCGTCGCCCAACCGCCATGGCGTGTGCTCGCCCGCGAAGTTCGTGCGCTGGGAGGAAGGGCCCGGCGGCCAGCGCAGCGTGCGCTTGAACGACCGGCTGATCGACCGCTTCGAGCCCGACGAGCCCGCGGGCTACCCGACTGTCTGCAAGGGCCGCTACGACGTGCGCGGCGAGGTGTTCCACGCCCTCGAGGAGCCCACCGCCCTCAACACGCTCGAGCTGCTGCCGCGGCTCGCCGCCGCAGGCGTCGTCGCGCTCAAGATCGAAGGCCGCCAGCGCGGCCAGGCATACGTGGCGGCCGTGACGCGGACGTGGCGCGCGGCCATCGACCGCTTCACTTCGCGTCCCGACGACTGGAAGCCTGACCCGCAATGGCTGAGCGAGCTGTCACGGCACGCCGAGGGCCACCAGACGACGCTCGGCCCCTACCACCGCTCGTGGCACTGAGGCGCAGACCATGCGACTGACGCTCGGACCGCTGCAGTACTTCTGGCCGCGCGACCGCGTGCTCGCCTTCTACCGCGAGGCGGCGGGCTGGCCGCTCGACGTCATCTACCTCGGCGAGAACGTGTGCAGCAAACGCCGCGAACTCACGACGCGCGACTGGATCGCGCTCGCCCACGAGATTGCCGACGGCGGACGCGAGGTGGTGCTCTCCTCGCTCGCGCTGCTCGAAGCCGAGTCCGAACTCGCTTCGCTCAAACGCCTGGTCGAGAACGGCCGCTGCCGCGTCGAGGCCAACGACCTGTCGGCTGTGCAGATGCTGCGCGAGCGCGGACTGCGCTTCGTCGGCGGCCCTTCGCTCAACGTCTACAACCACGAGACGCTGCGACTTCTCATGGATGACGGTCTCGACCGCCTCGTGCTCGGCGTCGAGCACGGCCGCGCGCTCATCGAGGAATTCCGCGCACGCGGTGACCAGCTGCCCGAATTCGAGATCGCGGTGTGGGGGCGGCTGCCACTGTCGTACTCCGCGCGCTGCTTCACCGCGCGGGCGCTCGACCTCGCGAAGGATGACTGCGGCTTCCGCTGCATCGACTACCCCGACGGCCTGCCGCTCGCCTCGCGCGACGGCCAGCCATTCCTGACCATCAACGGCATCTCGGTGCAGACCGCCGGCCATTGCGACCTCGGGCCCGAACTGGGGGAACTCCGCGCCGTCGGAATCGGACTCGCCCGCATCTACCCGCAGCAGGATGGCACTGCGGAGATCGTGGCGCGCTTCCGGGAAGCCATCGACCGTGGCACCGCGCTCGCGCGCCTGGGCGAGGAGAACGGCTACTGGTACGGAACCGCTGGAATGGACCTGGTCGGGTCCACTCAGCCGTCCGTGCCGCGATAGGCAGTGCGCGCCGCTCGCGCGAACCGGGCCCCGCGGTTGAGCGCGATGCGTAACGCCAGCGGTATGGACTCCCAGGGCAGCTGGTCGAGCAGGTTGCGCAGCGCGAGACCGAGCTCGACGTCACCCGTGAGTTGCAGGCGGCGGTGGAAGAACAGCGTGTCGGCATCCTCGAGCCGGCTTGCGAGCAACAACAGGTCGGTTGCCGTTCCGCGAACTGTCGCCTCGGCCGCCTCTGACGAATCCAGGACTTCCACCCTGCGTTCACCGATGGCAACGATCCAGCGCAGGCCGAGGTCCGTCACGTCGACCCCGATGCGTCGGCCGGCGAACTCGTCGAGCCGTCCGTCCGCGAGTGGCACGGCGAGGGCCTGCTCGATGATCTGCAGCGAGCCGAATCGCAGCACCGCATCGGGCACGAGGCGCAACGGACCAGCGAGGCGCCCCGGCGGCGGCAGCCAGCGGAGCGGACGTAGCGCGAACTGCGGCAGGTCATTCGGCATGGGGATCTCCGGGCATCGGACGCGGCATTTGATCGCTTGCGATACGATCGCGCGTTGATTCAGGTCAAGAACGCGCGGCGCGACGCGCCTGAGACGAAGGAGGATTGAGACTTGGTCAATTTCACGCAACTGATGGTCGGGCTACCGGTCGGGCTCGCCCTGCTCTGGGCCGTGTGGCTGCTTCACCGCAGGATGTTCCGTCGTCCGGGCGAGCGCCTGTCGATCCTGGACGTCGCGGTCCTGGTCGTCATGGGCGGGATGGCTCTGCTGCTCGCGCTATCGCTGGCAACAGCCGTGGGTTAGCCACGGCCGTCCCATGTGAGCACTGGCCAGAGCCGTACTGCGAACGCGGCCAGTCCGGCGAAGGCGAGCACGCCACCGAGCAACGCCAGAGACCGTGCTCCGGCGATCGCCTGCATCACCAGAAGCACCAGCCCGGCATGTGACAGCGACTGCTGCATCCACGCCATCCATCCGCCGCGGATAGGTGCGCCGATGAAGCGCGGCAGCATGTGCTCCGCGAAGCCAAAGACGGCGAACGTGACGAAACCGAGTCCGAACAGGTGCACGGTTGCAGCCCGCCACGGCGGGACACCCGCGATTCCATCACCGAACACGAGACCCGCTCCGGCCAGCGCCAGGTACAGTGCCGCTGCAGCAATCGCCCAGCGACTGGTCACCCCGAGCGTCATGCCGACATATTCGGCCTGGCGTGCCGACCGGTCCGGCGCCGCCGCCACGAACTCGAGTGCCTGGGCCAGGGTCGGGATGCCGACGTGGCGCAGCACGTCGTCAACCACGCCGGCCGGCACGGTCTTGACCGCGTGCTTCGCGACGATCGTGCGACCCTCAGGCTGACTGACGTCGAGCACCTCGAACACGAAGTCCTTGCGCTGCGCAGCCTCGCGCCACACGGCTTCTGCTCCGCGGCAAGGCTCGCACCATTCCGAGACCAGCAACTGGACCCTTACAGTCATTGAGTGCAACGCATGCACTGCAGGTCGTACTTGTCGATCCAGGACCTGAGGGCCTCGACGGCACGCTCGCCCGTGGCGAGATGGGCGTAGACCGACTGCTCGTCGTCCGGCCGCAGGACCATCAGCCATGCGTCGGTGTATGGCGCCACGTTGACGAGCCCCGGATCGTTCTCGACGGCGGGATTCACACGCTCGATGGTGCCATCGAACGGGGCGGGAATGCCGCCGACCCACTTGCCCGACTCGAGCGTGCCGAGGTGTCGGCCCGCGCGACGGTGCGTGCCGGGCTTGCGGAAGGTGGCAGCCACGACGCGCCCCGCCATCGTTTGCGCCGGGTCGGTGAGGCCGATCGTGAACGTGCCGTCGCCGTTCGGCCGCGCCCACAGGTAATCGAGATCGTACCAGAGGTCTTCGGGCAGTTCGCAGCCGCGGTATTCGGTCATCGCAGTCACCTGCGCGCCCACGGTCGCACGGTGCCGATCACGTTCACCGCGAACGCCAGGAAAGCGGCCCACAGCAGGACGCCGCCGAGTCGCGCGGTATCCATGCTGCCGACCAGCCAGCCGAGCACCATCAACGGCAAACCAAGGTTGGCGAGCGCGAAGACCGCGTCGGCCAGCCGCTCCGACAGCAGGGCGCGGCCGGTGAAGCGCGGCAGGACGTGCAGCGCGATGCCGAAGATCATCATGCCGACGAACCCAACCAGCATCAGGTGGGCATGCGCGCGCAAGGCGAGTCCGGGCAGCAACCCGGGCCAGCCGAGCCACGCCACCCCCACTAGCCCGCCGAGCAATGCGTAGAGCAAAGCGGCGGCGATGAACCACCGGTTACGCGGAAGCACACAGCCGATCATAGGCCGGTGTCCGCGCGGCACCTTGATTCACATCAAATGAAGACGGGAGGCTTGACGCGCGTCTTTATTTCGATAATTCTGGAAACGTGGATACCAAAGGCGCCGTCCGTTCCCTTGCAGCCCTCGCGCAGGCGAGCCGGCTCGACGTGTTCCGCCTGCTCGTGCAGTCCGGCCCGGAGGGCCTGGCGGCCGGTGAGATCGCCGACCGCCTCGGGATCCCCGCCAGCACACTGTCGTTTCACATCAAGGCCTTGTCGCACGCCGGCCTCGCCGAGTCGCGCCAGCAGGGCCGGTTCGTCTATTACTCGGCCAACTTCTCCGCAATGAACGCCTTGGTCGCGTTTCTCGGCGAGAACTGCTGCAACCGCCGGGCCTGCCTGCCCGCGGGAACGTCGGGCCGAAGGAAAAGCGCACCATGAACCGTCACGGCATTCGTCCCGCCACCCCCGATGACTTTCGGGCGATCCTCGCGCTGCTGGACGAGGCATCGCTGCCGACGCAGGACCTGGGCAACGCCCGTCCCGTGCATTTCTGGGTCGCCGAGTGTGATGGCCGGATCGCCGCTGCAGGCGGGCTCGAGCAGTATGGCGACGCGGGCTTGCTCCGTTCACTCGTGGTGACGCACGCCGCACGCGGCACAGGCCTCGGGATCGCGATCGTGCAGACGATCGAAGACGCGGCTGCCGCGATGGGGATCTCGCGTCTGGTGCTCCTCACGCGGACCGCGCGCTCGTTCTTCGAGCACCGTGGCTATTCGGTCATCCCGCGCGAGTCGGCCCCGGACGCCGTGCGCACCAGTGCGGAGTTCCGCGTGTTTTGCCCGGCACCGGCAGTCTGCATGACCAAGTCGATCGACCGCATCGGCGCCACGGTGGCGTGAGGGACCGAGCATGTCCGCGGAAGCGGTGGCTACTTCTCAGCGCCTGGCGCCGTCACTGAACGACGGGTGCCAGTGCATCTGGCTCGACCGCGACAAGCTGCAGCATCAGCTGGAGCAGAATCTCGGCGACACCGTCGGTCTCCTGGCATCGCGGCCCGGTATGGTATCGGGCAGTGTCGTGTTCGTGGATGCCCAGGACGCGGCCGCCATGGACCGCACCGTGCAGTTGGTGCACCTGGCGCTGTCGAGCCCGGCTTACCGGCGGCGCATCGACGAACACGCTCCGGCCATTGCACGCGCCGCTCAACCGGCAGACGGCGGCATCCTCGGTCTCGACTTTCACCTGGGCGGAGCGCAGCCGCAGCTGATCGAGATCAACACCAATCCGGGCGGCTTGCTCATCAATCTCGAACTCGCACGGGCAGTGACTGCTGCCTGCGATTGCATGGCGGAGCCGCTGGCCGGCCTCGCCGCGGGCGGCGTCCCGCTCGCCGACCTTCCACGGCACGTTGCCGCCAGCTTCGCCGCCGAGTGGACAGCGGCACGCGGCGCCGCAACGCTCGGCAGCATTGCGATCGTCGACGACGACCCGGCGAACCAGTACCTTTATCCGGAGTTCCTGCTGTTCCAACGATTGTTCGGGCGGACGGGATGGCACGCGCGCATCGTCGACGCCGCGGCGCTCGAGTATCGTGATTCGGGACTCGCCGCCGATGGCGAACGCATCGACCTCGTCTACAACCGCCTCACCGATTTCTACCTCGCGGACCCGCTCCACGCGGCACTGCGCCAGGCGTACGAAGCGGGCTCTGCCGTCGTCACACCGCACCCTGCGGCCCATGCGCGCTGGGCCGACAAGCGGTTGCTGGCATGGCTGCGGGACGAGTCGCTGCTCGAGGCCGCAGGACTCAGCTCGGAGGAGCGATCACACCTGCTGCTATCGATCCCGCCGACCGAGATCGTCGATCCGCGTACGGCCGACGAACTCTGGCGGCGCCGCAAGCAACTGTTCTTCAAGCCGATCGACGGCTACGGCAGCAAGGCGGCGTACCGCGGCGACAAACTCACCCGCGCCACGTTCGATCACATCCTGAGTCATCGGTACGTCGCGCAATCCTTGGCTCCCACGTCCACGCGGCGCGTCGTGGCCGACGGCGTGGCGTCGGATCTCCGGGTGGACATCCGGAATTACTCCCTGGCGGGCACGACGCTGCTGCGTGCCGCCCGCCTCTACCGCGGCCAGACCACCAACTTCAGGACCCCAGGCGGCGGGTTTGCGCCCGTCCTGACGCTGCCGGCATCCATACGTCATTGACGTACGTACGCCAACGGCGTACTTTGCGGCAGATCGAGGCGACGATGGCGAGCACCGTGACGATCGATCGCGAAACGTTCGAGATCCTGCTCGAAACCGCGCGGGTCCTGCGGCGCAAACGCCGCGAGCGCGTCGCGCGACTGCTTGGCGCGGGCCGGTCCACCGCACGCGCCGTGCCTCCCGCAGCCGTTGACGTGCGCGCCGTGCGGCAACTGACCGGACTGTCCCAGGCCGATTTCGCTGAGCTGCTCGGCATCGAACTGTCCACGCTGCGCAACTGGGAGCAAGGCCGCCGGCAGCCCACGGGCCCGGCCCAGGCGCTGCTGCGCGCGATCCGCAACGACCCGGTTGCAGTCATCAAGGCCCTGACCGGCTGACAGGAGACCCGCCGATGCCCGGCATCACACGCACGCATGTATCCGATGCTCGGGGAGCCAGCCGCTTGCTGCTCGAAGGGTCGGCCAGCGTCGTCAACGTGGTCGAGCGCATGCACCGCACGATCCAGCGCCGGCCGTGGCCCGTTGGGCAGCCGGTGCAGGAGGCTACGCGCGGCATCACCGGCTTCGTCTACCGCAGCATCCGCGGCAGCATGCACTTGCTGGCGCGCGGGCTCGACGCGAGCCTTGCCCCGCTCGAGGGCCTGCTCCCGGCGGGCGAGCCGGCGCCCAGCCGCGAGGCGCTCGTCTCGATCGTCAATGGCGTGTACGGCGATCATCTCGCGCGCACTGGCAATCCGCTCGCGATCGAGATGACCCTTGTCGGTGGCGGCGAGGCGTTCGATGCAGCGGCGCCGACGGGCAAGCTGCTGGTCCTGGCGCACGGGTTGTGCATGGGCGTGCAACAGTGGACGCACGAAGGCTACAGCCACGGCGCGGCGCTCGCGGATGCTCTCGGCTACACCCCGCTATACCTGCGCTACAACAGCGGCCTGCACATCGCCGAGAACGGCCGCCTGCTCGCCGAGCAGCTGGAGAAGCTGGTCGCGCAATGGCCCCGCCCGGTCGAGGAACTCACGATCCTCGGCCACAGCATGGGCGGCCTCGTGGCGCGCAGCGCCTGCCTCGCCGCCGCGGAGCGGCAGCATCGCTGGCTCGGCGCGCTGCGCCGCCTCGTGTTCCTCGGCACGCCACATTACGGTGCGCCGCTCGAACGCGGCGGCCACGGCCTCGATTACCTGCTGGGCCTGAGCCCCTACTCCGCGCCGTTCACCCGATTGGGCAAGGCACGCAGCGCCGGCATTCAGGACCTGCGCCACGGCACCCTCACCGCGGGCGGACATCAATCGGTGCGGCTGCCAGCGGGAGTCGCCTGCTACGCCGTTGCCGCGACGCTCGGCGAGCGACGCGCTCCGCTGGCTGATCGCGTGGTCGGCGACGGCCTCGTGCCGCTCGACAGCGCACTCGGACGGCATCCGGATCGCTCGCGTGCACTGCGCATCCCCAAGGCGCGCCGCTGGATCGGGTTCCAGATGGGGCACCTCGAACTGCTGCATCGGCCGGAGGTGTACTCGCAGCTGCACGATTGGCTGGCGACGCCAGTGGCATGAGCCCGATCACTTACGAACCGATCACGCCCCCCGGCAGGCTCGACCTGCTGCAGGAATTGCGGCTGCCCGTCGATGCCTTGGGCTGGGTGCCCTCATGGCTCGCGACGAAGGTACGGCCGGCGAAGCGGCCACGGTCGGTGCTGCTGCTGCCCGGGTTCGGAACCGGGCCACGCGCCCTGCGTGTGATGGAATCGTTCCTCCGGCGCCACGGCCACCGCGTGCGGGACTGGGGCCTCGGCCAAAACAACGGCGAGGCTCGGCAGTTGCGCATCGCGCTCGAGCCGGTCGTTCGATCCGTGATCGACCAGCACGATGAACCCGTCGTGGTCGTGGGCTGGAGCCTCGGCGGCTTCATCGCCCGCGAGTACGCCCGCGAGCATCCCGGGCACGTGCGCAAGGTGATCACGCTCGGCACTCCCGTGATTGGCGGGCCGCGCTACACCGCAACGGCACGGCATTACCGCGCACAGGGGCACGACCTCGACGAACTCGAGCGTGCGGTGAAGAGCCGCTACGCGACGCCGCTGCGGACACCCGTGACAGCGATCTACTCGAGGCGCGACGGCGTCGTGGCGTGGCAAGCGTGCATCGACCAGTGGTCACCCCACGTGAGCCACGTCGAGGTGGACGAGACGCACGTCGGACTGATCCTCTCGCCGCACGTACTCGAGATCGTCGCGGAAGAGATCGCCCGCAACTGAACGGGCACCGCCCCCCACGCCCGCTCAACGCGCCGGCCGAGCCTCCGGAAACGTCCAGCGGCCGTCGAGGATCTCGGCCCGCGGCCGGTACAGGCGCACGATGTAGTTCCAGCCCGGCATGATGCGCAGGAAGTTGCTGGCACTCGGGTCGCCGCCGAAATGGATCGTCATCGATCCATCCTCGTTGCGCTTACCCGTGACATTGTTGACCGAGATGGCGTTCTCGGGCGCCTCGTAAAAGCCCTTCGCGTTATAGACCGTGATCGACCAGAATCCGTCCACGGGCACGTCCTTCACCGTCAGGACGTACGGCGTGTTGCTGTCGTTGTTCGGCACCGCTCCCATCACATACTTTGCGTCTTCGATCGGATTGCCGCCCCAACCGGCCGCGGTGCCGATCAGGTGGCGAACCGGGTCCACCTTGTCCTGGGGCCCGAACATGCCGCGGCTGTCACCCGCGAACCCCATCAGGCTCGCCAGGATCCCGCTCAGCTTTGCGCGCTGGTCCTGGTCCCAGTCGGGGATCTCGAACCTGCCCGGACCCGCCTGGCTCACCTTGATCGCGTCCTGCGCCGCGTGCGCCGCCGCGACGTCCTTCGGGTCGTTCGGGTCCATGAACGTGCGGAACAGCACCGCCACGTAGCGGCTGCCCACGCTCTCCTGCGTGAGCGTATAGGTGCCGGGCGCGTAGGCGATCAGCGGGTTGTAGTGGTCCTCGCTGATGACGAGCATCGATTGGAAGCGCTTACCCGTGTCGGGCTTCACGACGGTCAGCGGCGTCGTCAGGTCGAAGATGCCCGCCGTGTACGGCGTGTCGCGGTTCATCCGGATCACGTTCTGCGCGTCGACCGGAGGCGGGCCGCGGTCGCTGCAGAGCTTGCCGAAGCAACCCTTCGCGACGTACTCGTTGAAGTAGTGATGGGACTCCGCGCGACGGAAATTGTCGATCGTCACCGGCTCAGCGGCCAGTGTCGGACCGGCGCAGAGCACGAACAGCAACAGGTGGATCGAGCACGCGTGACGGTTCGTGGACATCCTCGCCTCCTTGTTCGCCGGCCTGTGCCGGACGCGGCGTGAAGTCTGCCGCGAAACGGACGGGCGTGCCTGACATTTCGCGCCAGGCGGCCGACATTCCGAGCCAGTCGGCCGGCACTGGCCGACGCCGGGCGCGGAACCCTCATTCATACCGTCTATTGATCTCATTGAATCAATCTTTCGAATCGATCGTCTTGCTGCCCTATCATCCCCTCTTCCAAAACCGTTCCGTAGGATGGAGGGATTCCGTATGCAGGCGAAACTGACGACGTTGGCCGTGGCCGTCGCGCTGACCGCGATGGCATCGCTGCCGGCACAGGCCGCCAACACGGCCGGCGCGCCGATGCCGAACAAGTTCTGGTGGCCCGACCAGCTCGACCTCTCGGTGCTGCGCGCGCACGACGCACGCTCGAACCCGCTGGGGGAGGACTTCGACTATGCGAAGGAGTTCGCCAAGCTCGACCTGAACGCCGTCAAGGCGGACATCAAGCAGGTGCTGACCACCTCGCAGGACTGGTGGCCGGCCGACTTCGGCAACTACGGTCCGTTCTTCATCCGCATGGCCTGGCACAGCGCGGGCACCTACCGCACGCTCGACGGCCGCGGCGGCTCCGATGGCGGCCAGCTGCGCTTCGACCCGCTCAACAGCTGGCCCGACAACGCCAACCTCGACAAGGCCAAGCGCCTGCTCTGGCCCATCAAGCAGAAGTACGGCAAGAGCCTGTCGTGGGGCGACCTGATGGTGCTCACCGGCAACGTGTCGCTCGAGACGATGGGCTTCAAGACCTTTGGCTTCGCCGGCGGACGTGCGGACGACTGGGAGCCGGACCTCGTTTACTGGGGCCCGGAGCAGAAGTTCCTCGCCGACGAGCGCTACAGCGGCGACCGCGACCTGAAGCGTCCGCTCGCAGCCGTGCAGATGGGCCTGATCTACGTGAACCCGGAAGGCCCGAACGGCAACCCGGACCCGCTGGCGGCCGCGAAGGACATCCGTGAGACCTTCGGCCGCATGGCGATGAACGACGAGGAGACCGTCGCGCTGATCGCCGGCGGTCACACCTTCGGCAAGGCGCACGGCGCGCACAAGCCCGAGAACTGCGTGGGTCCGGAGCCTGCGGCGGCCGGCCTCGAGGAGCAGGGCTTAGGCTGGCGCAACAAGTGCGGCACGGGTCACGGTGCCGACACGGTCACCAGCGGCCTGGAGGGCGCCTGGACGGGCAACCCGACCGCGTGGACCACGCAGTACCTCGACAACCTGTTTGCGTTCGACTGGGTGCAGACCCGCAGCCCGGGCGGCGCGATCCAGTGGATCCCGAAGGACGGCCAGGCGGCAAACATGGTGCCGGACGCGCATGACCCGACGAAGCGTCACGCGCCGATCATGTTCACGACTGACCTCGCGCTCAAGTTCGATCCCGAGTACCGCAAGATCTCCAAGCGCTTCCAGGAGAACCCGGCCGAGTACCAGCGCGCGTTCGCCAAGGCGTGGTTCAAGCTCACGCACCGTGACCTCGGCCCGCGTGCCCGCTACATCGGCTCCGAAGTGCCGAGCGAGGTCCTCGCGTGGCAGGATCCCGTGCCGGCGGTCGATCACAAGCTGATCGATGCGAACGACGCGGCGGCACTGAAGGCGAAGATCCTCGTTTCGGGCCTCACGGGTCCTGAGCTGATCCGCACGGCCTGGGCGTCGGCGGCCTCGTTCCGTGGCACCGACATGCGCGGCGGCGCCAACGGCGCGCGCATCCGCCTCGCGCCGCAGAAGGACTGGGCGGTCAACGACCCGGCCGAGCTCGCCAAGGTGATCGCGCGCCTCGAAACCGTGCAGAAGGACTTCAACCGCTCCCTGACGGGCGGCAAGAAGGTCTCGCTCGCCGACGTGATCGTGCTCGGCGGCAATGCCGCGATCGAGGAGGCCGCGAAGAAGGCGGGCTTCAACGTGCAGGTGCCGTTCACGCCGGGCCGCACCGATGCGACGCAGGCCCAGACCGACGTCGAGTCGTTCAAGGTGCTCGAGCCGGCGGCGGACGGCTTCCGCAACTACTACACCAGCACTGCAGGTGTGTCCCCCGCCGTCGCGCTGGTCGATCGCGCGAACACGCTCACGCTGACGGTGCCGGAGATGACCGTGCTGGTCGGCGGCCTGCGGGCGCTGAACGCCAACGCGGGCGGCTCGACGCACGGCGTGTTTACCTCGCGCCCCGGCACGCTGACGAACGACTACTTCGTCAACCTGCTCGACATGGGCACGAAGTGGAGCAAGTCCGCCAAGGCTGACGGTCTCTACGAGGGCCACGATCGCAAGACGGGTGCGGCGAAGTGGACTGCCACTCCGGTGGACTTGGTGTTCGGCTCGAATGCGGAGCTGCGCGCCGTGGCGGAGGTCTACGCCTCGGCCGACGGCAGGGACAGGTTCGTGAACGACTTCGTCAATGCATGGACCAAGGTGATGAACCTCGACCGCTTCGACCTGCGCTGAGACTGGGCCGGCTCCCCCAGGGCCGGTGACGAACGGACGGCGGCGCGACGAGCGCCGCCGTTCTTTTTTGTGCGCCTGCCTATTGCGGCGATACAGACAACGCATTGGATCGCTGGCTTCCAAAGGTCTATCGTCGAACTCGAACACCACTGAAAATGGAAGGAGCAAGCCATGTCGAATGAAGCGAAGTGCCCGTTCGCCACGATGCACGGCGCACGCACCCACGCCGGCGCCCAGTCGAACAGCGACTGGTGGCCCAACCGGCTCAACCTGCAGATCCTGCACCAGCACTCGGCGAAGTCGAACCCGATGGGTGAGCAGTTCGACTACGCCGAGGAATTCAAGAAGCTCGACCTGGCCGCGCTCAAGAACGACCTGCGTGCATTGATGACGGACTCGCAGGACTGGTGGCCGGCGGATTGGGGCCACTACGGCGGCCTGTTCATCCGCATGGCCTGGCACAGCGCCGGCACCTATCGTACGACCGACGGCCGCGGCGGCGGCGGCACCGGCAACCAGCGCTTCGCGCCGGTCAACAGCTGGCCGGACAACGGCAACCTCGACAAGGCACGCCGGTTGCTCTGGCCGCTCAAGAAGAAGTACGGCAATCGCGTCTCCTGGGCCGACCTGATGATCTTGGCGGGCAACGTCGCGCTGGAGTCGATGGGCTTCAAGACCTTCGGCTTCGGCGGCGGCCGCGTGGACATCTGGGAACCCGAAGAGGACATCTACTGGGGCAGCGAGAAGACCTGGCTGAGTGACGAGCGCTATACCGGCGACCGCCAGCTCGAGAACCCGCTGGGTGCCGTGCAGATGGGCCTGATCTACGTGAACCCGGAGGGCCCGAACGGCAACCCGGACCCGGTGGCTTCGGGCCGCGACGTTCGCGAGACCTTCGCCCGCATGGCGATGAACGACGAGGAGACCGTCGCGCTCGTGGCCGGCGGCCACACCTTCGGCAAGGCGCACGGCGCGGGCGATCCCGCCCTCGTGGGCCGCGAACCGGAGGGCGCCCCGCTCGAGGAAATGGGCCTCGGCTGGAAGAATGCCTTCGGCACCGGCAGGGGCGTCCACACCACCACGAGCGGCATCGAAGGCGCGTGGAAGCCGAACCCCACGCAGTGGGACAATGGCTACTTCGACATGCTCTTCGGCTACGAGTGGGAACTCGTCAAGAGCCCGGCCGGCGCGCACCAGTGGATGGCGAAGAACTGCCGGCCGGAGCACATGATCCCCGACGCGCACGACCCGTCGAAGAAGCATCCGCCGATGATGACCACGGCCGACCTGTCGCTGCGCTTCGATCCGGCCTACGAGAAGATCTCGCGCCGCTTCCACCAAGACCCGCAGGCATTCGCGGACGCCTTCGCCCGCGCGTGGTTCAAGCTCACGCACCGAGACATGGGCCCGCGCGCCCGATACCTGGGGCCCGAGGTGCCGGCCGAAGAGCTGATCTGGCAGGACCCGATCCCGGCGGTCGATCACGAACTGGTCAACGACCAGGACGTTGCGGCGCTCAAGGCGAAGGTTCTCGCGTCGGGCCTGACCATTCCGCAACTCGTGCGCACCGCGTGGGCCTCGGCTGCGACGTTCCGCGGCTCGGACAAGCGTGGCGGCGCGAACGGCGCACGGATCCGCCTCGCGCCGCAGAAGGACTGGGAAGTGAACCAGCCTGCCGAGCTCGGCGCCGTGCTCGCGAAGCTCGAGGCCATCCGCAAGGAGTTCAACGGCGCACAGGCCGGCGGCCAGAAGAAGATCTCGCTGGCGGACCTGATCGTGCTCGCGGGCTGCGCCGCGGTCGAAGAGGCCGCACGCCGGGCGGGCCACGCGGTGCAGGTGGCGTTTGCGCCGGGGCGCACGGATGCCTCGCAGGCGCAGACCGACGTCGAGTCGTTCGCGGTGCTCGAACCGCTCGCCGACGGCTTCCGCAACTACCAGCGCCCAGGCATTACGACGCCCGCAGAGGAGATGCTGCTGGACCGGGCGCAATTGCTGACACTCACAGCGCCGGAGATGACCGTGCTGGTGGGCGGCATGCGCGCGCTGGATGCCGGCAGCGGCAGCACGAAGCACGGCGTCCTCACGAAACGGCCGGGCTCGCTGACCAACGACTTCTTCGTCAACCTGCTCGACATGGGCACGGAGTGGCGTCCGTCAGCGACCGACGGGATCTACGAGGGACGTGACCGCGCCTCGGGCCAGGTGAAGTGGTCCGGCACGCGGGTCGACCTGGTGTTCGGCTCGAATTCCGAGCTCCGGGCGCTGGCCGAGGTCTATGCCTGCGACGGCAATGAGCGCAAGTTCGTGCAGGACTTTGCCACGGCCTGGGCCAAGGTGATGAACCTGGACCGGTTCGATCTCGCGTAATCGGCACGGACACGTTAGTCCGAAGCACCCTGGCGCGTCGTGGCCGGGCGGGGAACCCCCGCCCGGTCGCGGCGGCGCGATACCTGGCTACTCGTGCGCGATCGGCTCGCTCGTGAAGAGGTAGTCTTTCAGCTCCTTGTCGAACGCCGCGTCGTTGCGCCGAATCCACTCGAGCACCATCGCGGCGTGTTCCTTTTCCTCGTCGCGGTTGTGGGCGAGGATTGCCTTGAGGTCCGGGTCCCGGCAGGCATCCACGCGCTGCTGGTACCAGTCGACAGCCTCCAGCTCCTCGATCAGCGAGACGATTGCGCGGTGCATGTCGAGCGTCGCGGGCTTCAGTTCGTCAGCGGATTCGTGCAGTACTTCGTGGCTCATGCGAAATGCCTCGCTTCCCGGATCGGGCCGCGGCCGACGCAGCGCCGGAACGCCGGAAGGTGCCTCTCCTGCGACGCGTCCCGCAGGTTCGCAAACACCGCGAGCAGGTCCGGGCGCGACGTGCTCGCCATCAGGCGTTCATAGAGGGCCGCGTTGGCGATCTCCGCCTCCACCGCGTCGTCGCAGGCATCGCGCACACGCTGGTAGCGCTTCACCTTGCCGGACCAGCGGTTCGCGGGCGGCGGCACGCCGTAGCGGTCGAACAGGTTCAGCAACGCGTCGATGTGGCGCGCCTCCGCGCCGCGGACGTTGATGAAAGGCCGCACCTCACCAAAGTCCGCGACCACCTGGTCGTAAGTCGAGAAAGCGTGGTACTCGTCGTCGAGCGCCTCACGGAGCGCGGCGATCTCGCGATCATTCAGTCCGGTCATGGTCATGCTCCGAGTCCGAGGAACGCGGGGGGCGCTTTGTGCGCCGCCCCGCATGGATCAGGTCACGCGACCTTCTGGCAGAAATACCAGTCGGTGCACTCGTACCCTTCGGACATGCGCTTCTGCGCGGCCTCGACGGTGGCCGGCGGCGGCACGATCACCTTGTCACCGGGCTTCCAGCCCTCCGGAGTCGCGACAGCCTTCTTGCCGGAGGTCTGCATGGCCTCGACGAGCCGCAGGAACTCGGGCACGGAGCGGCCGTTGCTCATCGGGTAGTAGACCATTGCGCGCAGCACGCCCTTGTCGTCGATGATGAAAGTGGCGCGCACCGCCGAGGTGTCGCTCGCGCCCGGCTGGATCATGCCGTACGCATTCGCCACGCGCATCGACAGGTCCTCGATGATCGGGAACGGGATGTCGACGCCGAACTTCTCCTTGATGTTGCGCACCCACGCGATGTGGGAGTGCACGCTGTCGATCGACAGGCCGAGCAGCTCGCAGTTGAGCTTCTTGAATTCCGGATAGGCCTTGGCGAACGCGACGAACTCGGTCGTGCAGACCGGCGTGAAATCCGCCGGGTGCGAGAACAGCACGAGCCACTGGCCCTTGTAGTCCTCGAGTTTCTTGACGCCGTGTGTGGTCTTGGCCTCAAAGGCCGGGGCGGGCTCGTTCATTCGGGGCAGCCGATACTCTTTGACTTCGCTGTTCATGGTGAACTCCCGGGTCGGGTCGACCGACCCTTGTCGATGAATCAGAATGGTTCGGGTCGCCGGGTGAGGTCCGACGAGGGTGGCAGGACGGGTAGCGTCAACACCGGCTGGTCCCCGGTCAGCGCCTTCAGGAACGCCACGATCTGTGCGTTCTCCTCGGCGCTGTACTCCCGGCCGAGTTGCAGGCGGCCCATCACGTCCACGGCCTGCGTGAGCGTGTCCGCCCCGCCGTCGTGGAAGTACGGATAGGTTAGCTCGACGTTGCGCAGCGTCGGCACCTTGAAGCTGAACCGGTCTGCGTCCTTGCCGGTCACGGCGATGCGGCCTTCGGCGGAAACGCGCGCCCTGTAAGGAGCCACGACGCCCATCTTCTGGAAGGTGGTGCCGCCGAGGTTCGCCCCGTTGTGGCACGACACGCAGCCGCTCTCGTTGAACAGCTGGTAGCCCGCGAGTTCCGCCTCCGTCATCCAGCCGGCATCACCCGCCAGCCAGCGGTCGAAGCGCGAGTTCGGCGTGACCAGCGTCTCTTCGAACGCGGCGATCGCGTCCGTGACCTCGTCGATGGTGATCCGGTCATGGCCGTACGCTGCCTTGAACTCGGCCACGTACTGCGGGATCGAATTCAGGACCTCCACGGCCAGAGAATGCGTGAAAGCCATCTCGCCGGGGTTCGCGATCGGTCCGCCCGCCTGCTCCTCGAGGGTCGCGGCGCGCCCGTCCCAGAACTGCGCCACGTTGAGCGACGAGTTGAGTACCGTCGGCGAGTTGATCGGCCCCTGCTGCCAGTGATCGCCGATCGACGTGGCCAGGTTGTCGCCGCCGCCCATGCTGAGGTTGTGGCAGGAATTGCAGGAAATGAAGCCGGACTTCGACAGCCGCGGATCGAAGAACAGCTTCTTGCCGAGTTCGACCTTGGCCGGGCTCTTCACCTCGGGCGCCTTGATCGGTTGGTAGAGCGCCCGATACGGGTCGTCCGCCGCGAGAGCCACCGTGGCCAAGGCCAGCGTCGCGCCGGCGGTGGCGATGGCGATGGCGATGGCGATGGCGATGGCGATGGCGAAGCGTCCCAAGGTACGATTTGCCGGGTTCATCAATATCACTCCTCGTTGCTTCCCATTCCCCTCAGTGGCAGTGGCCGCCGCAGGAGCAGCCGCCGTCGTGCGATCCGTGATCCTCGCCGTGACTGTGGGCGTGGGTCGCGCCGAGCGGCAGGCAACCGGCCAGCCAGGCTTTCACGGCGCGCTCCGGGTCCCGCTCGGTGGTCACGAACGCTTCGATGCCGCGGCGGGCGAGACGCATGCGCAGACCCTCTCCCATGCCTCCCGCGATCAGCACCTCGACGCCGTCGAGCGGATGCGGCGCGTGGGGCTAGTTATCGTGGATCGACGGCTGCTTCGGGAACTCGACGAGGGCGCTGTCGAGGATGAGCCCGTCGTCCACGTCGTAAAACCAGAAGTTGCGGCAACGACAGGAGTGCTCGGTGAT
>Ga0114938_1000656_pt1 | contig 25205 bp, 19 predicted proteins | sample AshMeaBigSpring_FD_88675 | JGI IMG/M metagenome (GOLD analysis project Ga0114938, IMG submission 88675) | Groundwater microbial communities from Big Spring, Nevada to study Microbial Dark Matter (Phase II) - Ash Meadows Big Spring | ecosystem: Environmental > Aquatic > Deep subsurface >... | reverse complement strand
GTAATGAGTAAGAATGCTAAAGAAGTGTGGGAAACAGAATTAGACACAAACAGTTATACAAGTTATCCATTTACTTTCTTCGAAAAATACGATTTCTCTGCACCCTTTGCCTCAGGGTCTGCTAAATTTAATACCATGATTGTTGCACCATGTAGTATGGGAACATTGGGTAGAATAGCAAGTGGTGTAAGTGATGATTTGGTAACAAGAGCTGCTGATGTAATTTTAAAAGAACGTAGGAAACTAATTTTAATGGTGAGAGATACACCTTATAATTTGATTCATATTAAAAATATGGAAACTGTAACGTTAGCAGGTGGTATTATTTGCCCTGCTACACCTTCATTTTACAGTAAACCTCAATCATTAGAAGAAGTAGCTGCTACAGTTGTAGATAGGGTTTTAGATTTAGCAGGAATTGAAATAAACACATATCGTTGGAATTCGAAATAGGTTGTTGTTTATTTCTTTTTTACATACAATTGTTCATACAAGTCAATCCATTCTTTTACGGTCATCCTATGCATTAATTGAGCAATTAAGTCAAAAGGAATTTCATCTATTTTTTTAAAACGTATACAACTTTTTCCCATATCTAATTTTTGTTTAGAATGCTTTGGAAATTCTTGCACAAACCAATCTAATAATTCGGGTTTGCTATAAATACCCATATGGTATAAAGCAATGAAATTTTTTTGTGAAGCAATGCTAATAAACGGCAGAGGTAATTCTGGAGAACAGTGATAACCTTTTGGATAAATAGAATGAGGTACTACATATCCTATCATCCCATAACTCATTTGTTCCTCTAAATCTTTTGGTAAATTCGAAAGAATTGTATTTCTCAGTTTTTCGAATGCTTCTTTTTTTTCAATAGAAATCTCATTTATATAAGCTAGAACAGTTTGGGTAGATGATTGCATGATTTTTGTTTAAATATACAAAGTATTTTATTTTTTAATTGTTTGTTTTTAATGGTCAAATATTAAATATTTCGAAAATTGTTTTATAAAAGCATAAAGAATGTGAAGATAAAAATTGGGTTTCTTTTTTTGATTGAATAGCAAAGTAAACTTTCTTTCTTATTTAAATTTATACAGTAATTAATAGCATAAGTTTAATGTTTTTCTAGTTTCGGTAATAATTCTTCAATAAATTCAAATAAATCTGCTTATTGTTTTATATTTTTACAAAATAATTTTGTTTACAACTGTAGTTGAATACAATCGTTTTTGATATAAAAAGTTAACTACACCGATAATAAGTTACTTTTGCGGCAAATTTTAATTATACATGATGACTTTTGAAGAGTTGGGTTTAGATGCAAGATTAGTGCAGGCTACCACAGAGTTGGGGTATGTGAACCCAACACAAATACAAGAAAAAGCAATTCCAGTATTGCTTTCAGGTACTAAAGATTTTATAGGTTTGGCTCAAACAGGCACCGGTAAAACCGCTGCTTTCGGTTTACCTTTATTAAATGTTATTAATGCAGAAGATAAGTTTCCACAAGCATTAGTTGTTTGTCCTACAAGAGAACTTTGTTTACAAATTGTAAACGAAATCGAATTGTTTAAAAAGCACATGAAAGGAATTGCAGTAGTTGCAGTTTATGGTGGTGCTAGTATTGGTTTACAAATTAGAGATTTAAAACGTGGTGTTCAAATAGTTGTGGCTACACCAGGCAGATTAATTGATTTAATTGAGCGTAAAGCCATTAACTTAGAACAAATAAAATATGTTGTTTTAGATGAGGCCGATGAAATGTTAAACATGGGCTTTAAAGATGATATTGAATTTATTTTACAAAATACACCAAAAAGGGAAAGTACTTGGTTGTTTAGTGCAACAATGCCTCCAGAAATTAGAAGGGTAAGTAAAAAATACATGAACGAACCTTTTGAAGTTACTGTAGGTAAAGTAAATAGCGGCAACAAAAGTATTGATCACCAGTATTACGTAACACAAGCACAACACAGATACGAAACATTAAAAAGATTAATCGATTTCAATCCAGGTATCTATGGTATTATATTTACTAGAACAAAGGTTGATGCACAAGATATTGCAGAAAAATTAACAAGAGAAGGATACGATATTGATGCTTTACATGGAGATTTAACCCAAGCTCAAAGAGATAAAGTAATGGGAGAATTTAGAGATAAATCACTTCAATTATTAATTGCTACTGACGTTGCTGCAAGAGGTATCGATGTACAAGGAATAACTCATGTAATTAATTTCGAATTGCCCGATGATACAGAAGTGTACACACACCGTAGTGGAAGAACAGGGCGTGCAGGAAATACAGGTATTTGTATGAGTATTGTGCATGCAAGAGAATTATACAAGCTAAAAACTATCGAACGTTTAATTCAAGCACCATTCAATAAAGCCGAAATACCAACAGGTAAAGATGTTTGTAGAAAACAGTTTTATGCTGTTATGGATAAATTGTTGCAAACAGATATTAGCCATGGCGATTATGAAACGTATATGCCAATGTTGCAAGAAAAATTTGCAGATGTAAGCAAAGAAGAGATTTTAAAAAGAATGGCAGCTTTAGAATTTGATAGATTTTTGAAATACTACGAAAACGCAGAAGATTTAAATATCAGAGAACAAGGTGGTCGTCAACAACGTTCAAGAGAGTACAACAACGATAGAGGTGGAAATCAAGATCATAGAGGTGGAAGAGATAGAGAAAGAAGAGATTTTGGAAGAAATGAAGGTGGAAGAGGTCGTAACGAAAATGGAGATTTTGCCCGTTTGTTTGTAAATCTCGGAACAAAAGATGGTTTTTACAAAGCAAGCTTTTTACAGTTTATACTAGATATGAGCGATTTGAAAAAAGATGTTTTAGGCAGAATTGATATGAAAGATATGAACAGTTGGGTAGAAGTAGAAAAAAGTGTAGCAAGCCAAATGATTCGTTCTTTAGATGGAAAAAATTATAAAGGAAGAAGAATTAGAATGAACGATGCAAATAGTAGATAATAAACCTGTTTGTAGTCGTATAACAATCACATCCTGTAATGCTCTAGACCACAATGTGTCGTCTTTACAAGGAACAAAACAACAGAAATGGAAGCAACAATTGCAGCCCCAACAATGAAAGAGGTTACACAAACCGCTTGGAACAAACGTCCATTAATTATTAGTGGTCCGTGTAGTGCAGAAACAGAAGAACAGGTAATGGCTACAGCCACAGGCTTAGCCGCTACAGGTAAAGTAGATGTATTACGTGCAGGAATTTGGAAGCCACGTACTCGTCCTGGAAGTTTCGAAGGTATTGGTACTAAAGGTTTACCATGGTTACAAGCTGCTAAAAAAGCAACGGGTTTACCAGTAGCTGTAGAAGTAGCTACAGCAAAACAAGTAGAAGATGCTTTACATTTCGATGTAGATATTCTTTGGTTAGGTGCTCGTACAACTGTTAACCCATTCAGCGTTCAAGAAATTGCAGATGCTTTACGTGGTGTTGATGTGCCCGTTTTAATTAAGAATCCATTAAATCCAGATTTAGAATTATGGTTAGGTGCTGTAGAACGTGTTGCTAAAGCAGGCATTCAGCAAATTGGTTTAATTCATCGTGGATTTAGTAGTTATGGAAACACAGAATACAGAAATGCCCCTATGTGGCATTTAGCTATTGAAATGAAGCGTCGTAATCCTCAACTGATGATGATTAACGACCCTTCTCATATTTGTGGTCGTAGAGATACTTTAATGGATGTTGCTCAAAAAGCAATCGATTTAGATTTTGATGGTTTAATTATCGAAAGCCACGTTAATCCAGACGAAGCTTGGAGCGATGCTAAACAACAAGTTACGCCAACTCGTCTAGGTGAAATGATTAGTAGTATTAAATGGCGTACAGAAGATGTAAATTCAGAAGAATTACATGCCAATTTAGAAAAATTGCGTCAACAAATCAACCAGTTAGACGACGAGTTAATGCAAATTTTAAGTGCTCGTATTAAAGTGGCAGAAAAAATTGGTCAATACAAAAAAGACAATAATATTACCATTTTACAAACCAATCGTTGGAACGAAATTTTGGAAAGAGCTTATTCAAAAGGCGAAAAATTAGGTTTAAGCAAAGAGTTTGTAACCAAATATTTTGATGCAGTACATATGGAAAGTATCAATCATCAGAATAAAATTATGAATTCATAATTTCAAATCCTTGAAGGTTTTTAAAAATCTTCAAGGATTTTCTTTTTTCTATTTATGTAACCAACGTTCTGTTTTTCAATTCAGCATCGTTGCAAGTTCATACTGAGTTTACGAAGTACCACTTGTATTCTTGATGCATTTATCGGCTTAATTTATCAGTCGTACTGTTTTTCATTTTTCAGTCTTCTTTGTTACTTTGAGTGAAACAAACCATGAAAAAGCAAACTTTTCAATTTACAACTGCATCAGTAGATTATTATTTCAACGCTTCTATCAAGCAATTAAAAGAAATAGTAAATCCAATACATGCAATTATTGTTACCGATGAAAACATCCATAAACTTCATGCGGCTAAATTCAAAGGTTTTAAAACCATAGTCATTCCTGCAGGAGAAAAGTACAAAAATCAAGCAACTATAGATTCCATCATTCATCAATTAATTTCTTTACAAGCCGATAGAAAAACTACTTTAGTTGGAATTGGTGGTGGCGTTATTACTGATATTACAGGTTATACGGCAAGCGTTTACATGCGTGGAATTGCTTTTGGTTTTGTACCCACAACATTACTAGCAATGGTAGATGCTAGTATTGGTGGAAAAAATGGGATAGATGTTGGTGTATATAAAAATATGGTTGGTATTATTCGCCAGCCTAAATTTTTGTTGTACGATGTAAGTTTATTAAAAACTTTACCATTGGCAGATTGGAGTAATGGCTTTGCTGAAATTATTAAACATGCTTGTATAAAAGATGCAGCCATGTTTAAGTTATTGAAAGAAAATACCTTAGCTAAGTTTCAAAAAAACAAAGAACTGCTAGCCAAATTGGTAGAACGGAATGCTAAACTGAAAACCAAAGTTGTTCAAAACGATGAGTTTGAACAAGGTGATAGAAAGTTATTAAATTATGGTCATACATTAGGTCATGCTTTAGAAAATCAATACGAATTATATCATGGACAAGCAGTAGCAATTGGTATGGTTTACGCAGGTATTATTTCTAAACAGCTTTTAAAGTTTAAACAAGCAGAAGCAATAGTAGAAGTGATAGCAAAATATGGTTTGCCAACCCAAATGGAGTTTGATAAAACAAAGGCTTTGGAGATATTAAAAATGGATAAGAAAAGAGAAAAATCTACTATTAATTATATTCTGTTAGAGAAAATTGGTAAAGCTGTAATTAAGCAACTACCATTAACTGAAATAGAACAAATCATTCAATCATTTTAATCATTTTATCAATGATTGCAACTATAGAGCCATCAACATTAACTGGAAATATTACAGCACCTGCATCTAAAAGTTCTATGCAAAGAGCTTGTGCAGCTGCTTTGTTACATATTGGTAAAACCATTATTCAAAATCCTGGCACTTCAAACGACGACCAAGCTGCTATCAAAATGATTCAAGACTTAGGAGCTACTGTTGAATTTTTGAATGATACAATGATAGTAAACTCGAAAGGTATTCAACCAGTAGCAAGTGGTGTAAATTGTGGCGAAAGTGGATTAGGAATTCGAATGTTTACCCCAATTGCTGCTTTATCAAGTGAACAAATCACCATTAATGGTAAAGGAAGTTTGCTAACAAGACCAATGGATTTTTTCGATGAAGTTTTGCCACAAGTTGGTGTAAAAATTTCTTCTAACAATGGTAAATTACCGTTGCAAATTCAGGGGTCACTTCAACCTAAAAATATTACTGTAGACGGCAGTTTAAGTTCTCAGTTTTTAACAGGTTTATTGTTTGCTTTTGCTGCATCTACAACAGAAGATGTAACGATACAAGTAAATGACTTAAAAAGTAAACCGTATATCGATTTGTCTTTAAAGGTTTTACAAGATTTTGGTTACAGAATTACCAATAACAATTACGAAAGTTTTGTTATTCACCCATTTACCTCAACCGTAGATAATATAAACTATACTGTTGAAGGCGATTGGAGTGGTGCTTCATTTTTGCTTGTAGCAGGTGCTATTGCTGGTAACATTACAGTTAAAGGATTAGATGTATTTTCTACTCAAGCGGATAAAAAAATACTAGAGGCATTGCAAGATTCTGGCTGTCGTTTATCAATTCAAGAACATCAAATTGAAATTGGTGTAGCTCCATTAAAAGCGTTTCAATTTAACGCTACTGATTGTCCAGATTTATTTCCACCTTTAGTTGCTTTAGCTGCTTATTGTGAAGGAAAAACAGTAATAGAAGGTGTAAGTCGTTTAGCTCACAAGGAAAGTGATAGAGGTATTACTCTTCAAGAAGAATTTGGTAAATTGGGATTGGAAATTGTTTTGCAAGACGATTTAATGATTATTCATGGAGGTAAAGGATTGACTGGAGCAAAAGTTCACTCAAGACACGACCATCGTATAGCTATGGCTTGTGCAACTGCAGGTTTAAGAACAAATGGTAATGTAATTATTGATGAAGCAGAAGCCATCAACAAGTCGTATCCAGATTTTTATAAGCATATTGAAAAATTAGGGGCTAAGGTGTCAGTGTTGTAATAATTGGTAAATTTGACAAAACACTTTATTATGTCAGTAGAAATATTGGAAAATGAAATAGTGGTAAGAATACCAAAATCGCAATACAATAGTGATGTTCAAAAATTAATTGATGCCATTGAAACACCAAAAAAAGAGTCTGCTTTTTTTTCAGATGTAGAAGAAGATTCTGAATTGGAAGCTTTGTTATTGGAAGTGAAAAAGGAAAGACGTTCCTATACAAATGAGTTTTTAAAGCAGGCAGGAATTGAACAAAAATGAAAATAGTTTTAGATACAAATATCTTGTTCAGTATATTAATAAAACCAACTGGAAAAACCTATCGGTTATTTGAAGCATTATCTATTAAATATTCTCTTTTCATTGGTGCAAGAACCTTAGTAGAGCTGCTAGAACATCATCAAAAAATATTGAGACTTTCTAGGCTACCAGAACTTGAAATTTTAGCCTTAAAGGAATCCTTGCTAAGTAGATTGCAAATAATTTATGAAAGTTCGTTACCCTCAACAGTAGTTAATCTTGCATTCAATTTAGTACATGATATAGATGTTGATGATGCAGTTTTTATTGCTAGCACCATTCATTTAGATGCTTTTTTATGGTCAAGCGATAAACCTTTAAAAGATGGATTAATTGCAAAAGGATTTACTAAAGTGTATGATTCTGCTGCTATTCAAAATTTATTATAATGATTTTATGAAGTGTTTTTATTCGTCATTAAATTATTTAAATCAACACAATCACAATTAATGAATTCATTCGGACGCATATTTAGAGTAAGCATTTTCGGCGAAAGTCATGGAGAAAGTGTTGGAATTAATATTGATGGCTGCCCTGCTGGTTTACATTTATTAGCAGAAGATTTATTGCCAGATTTAGAGCGTAGAAAAGGTGGTAAAGGAAAAGGAACTACACCCAGACAAGAAGCGGATTATCCTTTCTTTAAAAGTGGTGTATTCAACGGTAAAACCACTGGTTTTCCCATCACTATTTTGTTTGAAAACAACAATACTCGTAGCGAAGATTATCAAAAACAAAGAAGCTTTCCAAGACCTGGTCATGCAGATTTTACGGCACATGAAAAATTTGGTGGACATGAAGATTTTAGAGGTGGTGGGCATTTTAGTGCAAGACTTACAACAGGTTTAGTTGCTGCAGGTGCTATTGCTAAAAAACTATTACAACAAATTTCAATTACTGCAACCTTAACAGAAGTAGGTGGTATAAAAGATATTGAACAAGGCTTACAAAAAGCTATCGATGCTAAAGATTCTGTAGGTGGTATTGTAGAATGTGTGGTAGAAGGATTGCCAATTGGTTTGGGTGAACCATATTTCGACTCTTTAGAATCTACATTGGCACACATGATGTTTGCTATTCCTGCAGTAAAAGGAATTGAATTTGGTAGTGGCTTTGCAGCAGCAGCTATGTTTGGAACTGAACATAACGATGTAATTGAAAATATGACTGGTAAAACTACCACAAACCATGCTGGTGGAATTGTGGGCGGAATTAGCAATGGCAACGATTTAGTTTTTCGATTAGCCATAAAACCAACTTCATCTACGCCAAAAGTGCAACATAGCCTTAATTGGGAAACTGGAATGATGGAAGATTTTTCAATTAAAGGTCGTCATGATTTGTGTGTAGCTTTAAGAGCTCCAGTAATTGTTGAAGCTTGTACAGCTATTGTTTTAGTGGATAATATGATGCTAGAAAATCGAATTCCTAGAGTGTTGCCTGCCGGATTTAATCAGGAAACAATTTATCATATTACTTCGGCAGAAGCTTGGGAAATTGCAAAAGAAAAAGGATTTTACGAAGCTAGTTCTCTTGTAGATGAAGGTTTTATACATTGTAGCATAGCAGATCAGGTGAAAGATACATTGCAACGTTTTTTTCTTGGTCAAACTAATCTGGTAAAATTGGTTATTGAGCCAAGTAAACTTCAGCATCCATTAAAATACGAAATTGCTCCTTCACTCAATATCGCATTTCCGCATGTTTATGGAGTAATTAATTTAGAAGCAGTTACACAAGTGTTACCAATAACAACGTACGAATAAATTTCAGTTATGCATTCATTTATTATAAACGCATCTATTCAAATTATTCCAGTTGTAACCGACAAACATCCTTATGAGTGGGTTGATGAAGCCATAGCGGTTATACAACAGTCTGCCAATATCAAGTACGAAGTTGGACCATTTGCCACCGTTATTGAGGGTAAATATGATGATGTAATGCTTGTAATTCATAAAGTGAACGAATATTTATTTAACCGTGGTTGCAGTGAATGGATTACCAACTGTCAAATTCAAATCCGTAGTAATCAAGATATAACTGGAAAAGAAAAGACGGAAAAATTTTTATAAAGGTTATAACCTGAAAAACAGACAAAAATCAATGTCTGTTTTTTAAAATTAAATATGCAATCGATTGCTATTTTACGTATACAAACCCTACTTTTGTTCTAGTAGAAAATTTAAAACAAATATTAAATGTCTAACGTCATTGCTTCTCCTTCAACAATACAGCTTCCTCCAGTTATTTTTGGCACAAGTGGTTTGGGTAATATTTATGAGGCCGTTCCTTATGAAACAAAGTTGGCAATTGTAAAAGCTTGCGTTGAAAATTCGCCAGGAATTCCTGTTTTTGATAGTGCAGGAAAGTATGGAGCAGGATTGGCATTAGAAGTTTTAGGCAAATGCTTGTCAGACTTAAATGTAGATCCAGATAAAGTACTTATTAGCAATAAACTTGCTTGGTATCAAGTGCCTTTAACAACACCTGAACCAACTTTTGAGAAAGGAGTTTGGGTAGATTTAAAAAATGATGCTATCCAAAAAATTAGTTATGATGGTATTTTAGAATGTTTTGAGCAAGGAAACAATTTATTGGGAAAATATAATTCTCAAATGGCATCTGTACATGATCCTGATGAATATTTAGCTGCTGCTACTGATTCTGTTGATGAGCAAAAAAGATACAATGATATTTTAGATGCATACAAAGCATTAAATGAATTGAAGCAAGCTGGTAAAGTAAAATCGATAGGTGTTGGGGCTAAAAATTGGCGTTCAATTGAAAGAATATCCAAAGACGTGCATTTAGATTGGGTAATGTTTGCCAACAGTTTAACCATCCATTCACATCCAAAACCATTGTTAGATTTTGTTGCTGAACTAAATAATCAAGGTACCACAATTATAAATTCTGCTGTGTTTAATGGAGGATTTTTGGTAGGTAAAGATTATTACAATTATGCATTGGTAGATAAAAACACAGCAAGTGGTATGGCTTTATATCAATGGAGATCCGATTTTTATGAATTGTGTAAAACATTTAATTTACTTCCAGCTGAAGTTTGTGTGTATTTTGGTTTACATGCAAAAGGTGTACAAAGTATTGCCATGAGTACTTCTGTTCCTCAAAAGGTAAAAAGCAATATCGAATTGGCGAATAAAAAAATTCCATCTGAATTTTGGCAAGCAATGCATGATAAGCAACTTTTGGACATATCTTTAATTGATTTCTAAATTAAAGATATAATCAAAAATTATTCATGAAAAAGTATATCAAATTAATATCGCTTTCATTTTTGTCTTTGGTAATGTTAGCTTTTGGTAAATCTCAAAAAAAGAAAAGAGTAGTATTTTTTGGTGATTCAATCACACAAGCAGGAGCAAGGCCAGGCGGATATATTGTTAAATTAGATAGTTTACTGCAACAAAAAGGGATTACCAATTACGATTTGGTAGGAGCTGGAGTTAGCGGAAATAAAGTGTACGATTTGTATCTACGTTTGGAAACCGATGTTCTAGAAAAACAACCAGATATTGTAGTAATCTATGTAGGAATTAATGATGTTTGGCATAAAGCCACGAGTGGAACAGGAACAGACGCCGACAAATTTGAAAAATTTTACAAAGCCATCATTAAAAAGCTAACCGATAAAAATATTAAAGTTATCGTTTGCACACCAACAACAATTGGTGAACGATACGATAATTCTAATCAACAAGATGGTGATTTGAATAGATATAGTTTTCTGATTAAGAATATTGCTAAAGAAACGTCTTTACCAGTTTGTGATTTAAGGGAAATTTTTCTAGGCTATTTGAAAAAATACAACACCAACAATGCTGAAAAAGGTATACTTACTACGGATAGAGTACATTTAAGTTCTGCTGGAAATTTGTTGGTAGCACAGTCTATTTGTGATGTATTGCAGCAGTTGCAATAAAAAGTGTTAGTTGTACACTTATAGCTATATATTTATGCTAAAATTCCTCTAAACTTATTTATATGAAGGCTTTAGTATGCAGCACTCCACATCAATTAGATTACATAGATGTTGACTTACCTGTTTTACAATCAAGACAAACCCTTTTGAAAATTGAACGAATTGGTATTTGTGGAACAGATTTACATGCCTTTGAAGGAACACAACCATTTTTTAATTATCCTAGAATTTTAGGTCACGAATTAGCGGCTACTATTGTTGAAACAGATGCTTCTGGATTTTCTGTAGGTGAAAAGGTAACCTTTATTCCTTACTTTAATTGTGGTGTTTGTATTGCTTGTAGAATGAATAAACCCAATTGTTGTACTACTATCAATGTTTGTGGTGTACATGTTGATGGTGGAATGAGAGAATACATAACAGTACCTGATTACAGTTTAATTCATGGTGGTGAATTAAGCTTTGATGAATTAGCATTGGTAGAGCCACTTGCAATTGGTGCACATGGTGTAAAAAGAGCGAATGTTGAACCCAATGAATTTGTTTTAGTAGTTGGTGCAGGGCCAATTGGATTAGGAACAATGGAGTTTGCTAGAATTGCAGGAGGAAAGGTTATTGCTATGGATATTAACGATGATCGCTTGCAATTTTGTAAAGATAAACTGCAAGTAACTGATACTGTAAATCCATTAACCGAAAATGTTTTAGAAAAATTAGCGGCAATTACCAATAGTGATATGCCTACCGTAATTATTGATGCCACAGGAAGTTTAAAAGCTATAAACAATGCCTTTCAATATTTAGCTCATGGAGGCAGATATGTTTTGGTTGGTTTGCAAAAAGGCGATATAAATTTTAATCATCCAGAATTTCATAAAAGAGAAAGTACTTTAATGAGTAGCAGAAATGCTACAAGAGCCGATTTTGAACATGTTATTGCTTCTATGAAACAAAAGCTTGTAAATCCTACAACTTACATAACACATAGAGTTCATTTTAATGAAGTGAAGGATAATTTTGAAACATGGTTAAATCCAGCAAATGGTGTTATAAAAGCCATGATTTCCTTATAGATTTTCTACAATTTTAAAGAAATAAAAAAACCGTCTTTCTGCGAAAAAAGACGGTTTTTTTATTATTTGCTATACAATTATTAATTGAGTTTAACTACCACAAGCTTCACAAGCTTCAGGATTGTCAAGTGAACAGCTAATTTGGGCAACTTGCTCATCTTTTGTTTGATTTAAAACAGAAGCATCCACTGTAAACTTAATGGCATCTGCAGCAGCTTTTGTTCTTAAGTAGTACATACCTGTTTTTAATCCTTTTTTCCATGTATAAAAATGCATGGAAGAAAGTTTTGCAAAGTTTGGTTGTTCTACAAATAAATTCAACGATTGAGATTGACAAATAAACGCACCTCTATCTGCTGCCATATCTATTACGTTGCGTTGCTTAATTTCCCAAACTGTTTTGTATATTTCTTTTAATTCTGCTGGAATTTCTTCAATGTTTTGAACCGAACCATTTGCTGCAATAATTCTTTGCTTCATGTTGTCGTTCCAAATACCCAAGTTCACTAAATCTTTCAATAAATGTTTGTTTACAACTGCAAACTCACCACTTAAAACCCTTCTATTATAGATGTTAGATGTGTAAGGTTCAAAACATTCATTATTCCCTAAAATTTGAGAGGTTGACGCCGTTGGCATTGGTGCCAATAATAATGAATTTCTTACACCAAATTCTTTAATGCTGCTTCTTAATTCTTCCCAATCATAGCGATCGCTTGGTTGAACATTCCACATATCAAATTGAAAAATACCATCACTTAATGGAGAACCTTTAAAAGTAGTATAAGCTCCTACTTCTTTCGCTATTTCGTTTGAGGCAACCAACGCACCATAATAGATAGTTTCAAAAATATTTTTGTTCAGCATTTTTGCCATATCACTTTCAAATGGCAATCCTAACAACATAAATACATCTGCCAAACCTTGAACACCAAGACCAATTGGTCTATGACGGAAATTACTAGTTTTTGTTTCTTCAATAGGATAGTAGTTGTTGTCAATAACCTTATTCAAGTTTCTTGTAACAATTTTAGTAACCTCAAGTAATTTCTCAAAGTTGAAAACTTTTCCTTCAACAAATCTTGGTAGCGACAAAGAAGCTAAATTACAAACTGCTGTTTCTTTTTCGTCGCTATATTCAATGATTTCAGTACATAAATTGCTACAACGAATAGTGCCTAAATTTTTCTGATTGCTCTTAGCGTTTGCAGCGTCTTTGTATAAAATATATGGCGTTCCTGTTTCTATTTGCGATTCAAGAATTGCATTCCACAAATCTCTTGCAGGAATGGTTTTTCTTGCTTTTCCATCAGCCTCATATTGTTCGTATAGTTTCTCAAATTCTTCACCATGAGTAGTGTGTAAATTCTGAGCTTCATTTGGGCAGAACAAACTCCAAACACCATCAGTTTCTACACGTTTCATAAATAAATCAGGAATCCACAATGCCAAGAATAAATCTCTAGCTCTTAACTCTTCTTTACCATGATTTTTTCTCAATTCTAAAAATTCAAATACATCGGCATGCCAAGGTTCTAAATACACAGAAAAAGCACCTTTACGTTTTCCGCCACCTTGGTCTACATAACGAGCTGTATCGTTAAATACACGTAACATAGGAATAATACCATTACTTGTTCCGTTTGTACCTTTAATATAGCTTCCTGTTGCTCTAACGTTGTGAATGTTTAAACCAATACCGCCAGCTGATTGCGAAATCATGGCACAATCTTTCAATGTGTCATAAATTCCTGAAATGCTATCATCTTTCATGCTTAATAAAAAGCAACTACTCATTTGTGGCTTTGGTGTGCCTGCATTAAATAACGTTGGAGTTGCATGAATAAACCATTTTTCACTCATTAAATTGTAGGTTTCAATAGCAGCTTCAATATCATGCTTATGAATGCCTAAGGCTACACGCATGAATAGATGTTGAGGACGTTCAACAATTTTTCCATGAACCTTTAATAAATAAGATTTTTCTAGTGTTTTAAAGCCAAAAAAGTCGAAATGATAATCTCTTTCGTAAATAATTGAAGCATCTAATACATCGGCATTTTCTTGAATAATTGCATAAATGTCGTCTGCTATTAACGGGGCTGCTTCTCCTGTTTTTTTATCTATATAATTGTATAAAATGCTGGCGGTTTCTGAAAAAGATTTGATGGTATTTTTATGTAAATTACTTACAGCTATACGAGCCGCTAACACCGCAAAATCTGGATGTTTTGTAGTAAAAGATGCAGCTGTTTCAGCGGCTAAATTATCTAATTCTGTAGTGGTAACATTATTGTAAATACCAGCAATTACTTTCTTAGCAATTTCAATAATAGCATCAGATTTCAAATTAAGTCCATAACTTAATTTCATTACTCTCGATGTAATTTTGTCGAAATGTACTGCCTCTTTCTTCCCGTTTCTTTTAATTACTTGCATAGTTCAGTGATCGTTAAAATGTAAAATATTTTTGGTTTGGTTTTTAAGTTGGTTAAATGCTAAAAGTCTTCATCAATAGAGAATACTTTAGAATTTGTTTCATTCATTACACCTGCTTTTTGATATTCACCCACTCTTTTTTCAAAGAAGTTTGTTTTTCCTTGTAAAGAAATGAGTTCCATAAAATCAAAAGGATTGGTTGCATTATAAATTTTATTACAGCCCAATGCTACCAATAATCTGTCGGCAACAAATTCTATGTATTGGCACATTAAATCTGCATTCATACCAATTAAACGAACAGGCAAAGCACTGCTTACAAATTCTTTTTCAATTTCTACTGCATCTTTAATAATAGCGGTAACAACATCAATGGGTAACTTGTTTTGTAAATGATTGGTGTACAGTAAACAAGCAAAATCGCAATGAAGACCTTCATCTCTACTAATCAATTCGTTGGCAAAAGCCAAGCCTGGCATTAACCCTCTTTTCTTTAACCAATAAATGGAACAAAAGCTACCGCTAAAAAATATACCTTCTACAGCTGCAAAAGCAACTAATCTTTCAGCAAACGATCCTTTATCAATCCATCTTAAAGCCCATTCTGCCTTTTTCTTTACACAGTCTACTGTTTCAATAGCTCTAAGCAATCTATCTTTTTCAACTGCATCTTTGATATAGGTGTCTATTAATAATGAATAAGCTTCACTATGAATATTTTCAATCATTACCTGAAAACCATACATGCATCTAGCTTCAGGATATTGTACTTCTTGTAAAAAGTTTACTGCAAGGTTTTCATTAACAATGCCGTCACTAGCAGCAAAAAAAGCAAGTACATGTTTTATAAAATAGCGTTCATCTTCTGTAAGTTTTCCAACCCAATCTTGTGTATCGGTTGATAAATCAATTTCTTCTGCTGTCCAAAAACTAGCTTCAGCTTGTTTATACATTTTCCATATATCTTGGTGTTTAATGGGAAAAAGTACAAATCTGTCTTTGTTGTCTTGTAAAATCGGTTCTGTTTGCATATGTCAATCCTTTTTGCTTGCTTCATTTTATCCGAAAAGTTTAGGGGGTTCTTTGTCCTGTAAATTTCATTTACAGTTGATACCTTTATTCACTTTTCAAAAGTTTTGTTTTTGTTATTTAGGTAAAATTTAGCTTGTGTTTCAACCAAGTTGTGTTTACATATCAAATAGATAAAATAGCATTTCTATGTAAATATTTTGGCTTTTTAGCTGTAGAGAAACCGCTTAATGATGCAGTATTTTCTCTTGAATAAATTTGGATATTGGCAGTTAAAAACCCGAATAACAGTACAATAATACCCTTGAAATTTTGGCGTACAGAATTATGTTTTTCACAGAATGTTCACAACATTTTTCTAGTTTTTTACAATTCAATTATAGCAAGCATTACAGCTATAATATTAATAAATAATTAATTTTAAATTATTTTTTTGTGACACGAATGAATGCCAAAAGTTAGCGTTCTTATAGAATTTTTTTGAAGAAAAATAGCATTATTTTTTTGTTGAAGAAACGTATAATTGTATGTGGTATAAAGTAGACAAAGATTATTTATTTTGATATAAATATATGATAATCAATTTTGTAAATGTTAAATTAATATATAAACTTTGGTTCTTTTGGTAAAGGAACAATTATTTTTTTACTTAGGGTTGGTAGTATTTCTCTTATTTCATCTGCATTTCTACCAATTGCATCTAAGAAGGTAAAATTAACACCACCATCGGTTGAAATTCCAATCAAATAAGACGTGGCCAATAATTTGCCAACTTGCATTTTTGTTTGAATAGTACATGGTATGATACACTGCATTTCTCTACCTTCATTTACCATTGAAGATATTTTATCTAATTCAATAGATTCTACTTTTATTTTTCGAATTATTTGTTCTTCATCTGCTTTTTTAAGTGTAGCAATCATTCTAATTTCACCACCTCTTTTTTTCAATTCATTTGGATGCGTAAATTTTAAAATGGTTGCGTAATCTTTTTTTAAAATTGCATCTACCTTTTGTTTAGCTTGAGTTGTTGCATTGGTTAAATGATGTACATACTGAGCATATGAAACATTGATAATTAGCAAAAGACTTATTAATGTACAAAAGGGGTAAATTCTTTTTTCGTTATTCAAGTTATTCGTTTCTATTTGTTTATGTATTAAAAACTTCATTTGTAAAATACGGTTCCTATTCCATCCATTAATACAATAATTGCATTCAGCATTGAATGTTGTTTTGTATTAAGCTATTGATGACATGAAAATACAATTTTTGATATAAAATAATTATTGCTATTGTAAAATTTAGTTTGCATTTTGAATGATTGTTAAATCATATTCTCATAACGAAGCGTTAAGCTATTCATAAATGTAAAATTGATTTGGTAATAAATTTCATTTTTCAGAAAATTAAGTTTTATATTGCGTAAAATTCAAACGATTGAATAATATGAAAAAATATGTAATACATATATTGATGTGTAGTTCTTTTTTATGTTCTTTTTTTTATGTGTCATCTCAAACTGGATCATTATTTATAGATTCTCTTACAAATAAGATGAGTTGGTTTTCTAAAAAAACATCTAGCAGTACCATTTACTCCCATTTTGACAAAAACGTATACTCTCCTGGTGAAACCGTTTGGTTTGCATCTTACGTTTTAAACCCAATTACATCTATCCAAGCCTATCAAACAGTTTCTATTGCAGTTGTAAAAAATGAGGATAAAAAAGTTTTTCAAAATCAAGAATACGCTTTATTCAATGGTATTGCAAGAGGTAATATCATATTGAGTGATTCTTTAAAACCAGGTGCATATAGCTTAATGGTTTATACTAATCTTTTAAAAAATGGAATGCCAGAAGATGTATTTATTCAGCCTATCACTATTCGTCAATCTGGTAATCCTGATATGAAAATTATTTTAAAAAATCTAGAAAGTAAAAATATTGACGATAGTATTAAAGTAGAGGTAAAATTAGTAACCAATTCTATAGCACCGATTACCAACCAATTTGTGAATTATGTTTTAGGAACAGGAAGTTCTATGACAACCGGAAAAGTAAAAACAGACGGTAAAGGAGAGGCGATTATTGCATTGAAAAAAAGTATTACCAACATAGAAAAATCGCTGTTAAAAGTATTCGTTGAAAAAGGTTTTGATTATAGAGAAAGCTATATACAATTGCCTAAATACGAAGAAAATGTAAAAGTTACTTTTTATCCAGAAGGAGGTACTTTGTTAAGTGGTCTAGTAAACGTTATTGGCATAGAAACCAAAGATGTCTTGGGAACGCCAATTGCTGTAAAAGGTGGAATATATGAAGGCGATAATTTAGTTGAAAAAATTGCTACATCTGAAGAAGGCATGGCGAAATTTTCATTAAATATCGAAAATGGAAAACAATATTATTTTAAAGTAGAAGATAAACAGTATGCAACATCAAGTAAAACAATGCTACCCAATGCATTGTCTAAAGGGTATGGTCTACAGATTAAAAATTCGGTATGTAATGATACTTTAGACTTAACCATTTTATCTACAGATATTGATAAGAAAGTAACAATAATATTACACAACTATCAAGAGGTGTACTCAAGTGTAGATGTGGTGTTTAAAAAAAATATTAGAAAAATTAAGTTTCCATTAACTACAGTTCCTAAAGGTTTGCTAGCAGTAACTTTATTAGATGAAAATAAACAACCGTGGGCTGAACGCTTATTTTTTGCAAACTATCATAAACGATTACAACTTTCTATTCAACCAATAGAAAACAGAGTAAATGTAAGAGGTAAAGCAACTGTGAAAGTGAAAATAACTGATAGTGAAGGCAATCCTCAACAGGCATATTTTTCATTTGCTTGTGTACAAGATAACAAAGTTGAAAATAAAAAAGCTACCGATTTAGAAAGCTATTTTTCTGTTGGTAATCATATATCTAGTATGGGTGTTGGTTTATCCGAAGCTTTTCATAAAAACAAACAATCTTTCGATTTACATTTATTAATTAAAGGATGGCGTAAATACAAATGGCAGGCTATGTTAGAAACTGTTGCAAGCGACACTCTATCTAAAATAGATTATATTAGGTATAAAGCAATAGCAAAGCCTGCAGTAAAAGCTTATAATCCATCATACACTATGCAATTACTCAAAGAAGAAAAATTTGAATTAGTGCAAAGCAGTACCGACGAATTTGAAGTAGAGCCCTCATTTTTACACACTTTTGGGAAGAAAATAATGGTTTCATTACAAGATAAACGTAAAGACAATATTCCATTTTCGTTCGAAAATCCATTCAAGCCCGTTGCTCAAAAATTTACAAAAGAAAACTCATTTTTAGGATCTGATTATGGTTTTGCAACTTTTAAAAAACAGCCTATAACCACTATAGCATTAGAAGAATCTGTTAATCAATTAGACGAAGTAATTGTAACCACATATGTAAAATGTACAAGACCGACCGAACGAAATGCTTGTGGAGATTATGTATGTAAAACGTTAGCATTAAATTGTCCAGTTCATGTTACTTGTGGTACACCAGCTATAGATGGTCAAAAATATTACATGACTATAGGTGGCAAAATGCAACTGGCTGTTTATAATTGTTTTGGAGCTAACAAAGCAATTGGTGCTAACTTTTTATCAATAGTAGGTATTAAAAGAGAAAAAGTTTTTTATGGTGTTGATTATGAACTAGATGGTAAAGATGATCAAATATTTCTAACCACGCTACATTGGAATGGTGGTAATGTAACCAATAGTACGGGTGAAGCAGAAATTACTTTTAACACAAGTGATTTAGTGGGTAAGTTTAAATGTATTGTAAATGGAATAACAGCTAATGATAAGTTTAGTGGTTCTACTATTTTAACAGTTGTAAAGCCTAAAATAGATAATTAATTAAAAAAATAATGCTAGTATCGGTATTATATTTTTCTGTTACAATTGTTAGCTAACGAATTGAAATCTTGAAGTAAAAAGATTTGTATAACTCTAAAGAATTTCTTTAACAAAAAGAAAGTTTTCTGATAAACGAATTTTGATGATTCGGATATGAAAATTTCTTTTAGACATTTAAACAATTAAATATGACAAAAAAAATTGCGATTGCCATCTCATTTTTGTTATTTACCTTCTTAGCTCAATCTCAAGATATTGACGTATCAAAATGGATTCAACCAGTACCAGCATCATCAAAATTTGGGTTAGATAGTTTTATGGTTTGGTGTGGTAGTGCTGTAAAAGGCAACGACGGTAAATATTATTTGTTTTATAGTCGTTGGCCAAGAGCTTCAACACATCAAGCATGGGTAACACACAGTGAGGTTGCTGTTGCAGTTTCAAATAAACCTACAGGCCCGTTTAAACATGTAAAAGTTGTATTGCCTAAAAGAGACAAAAAATATTGGGATGCCGATGTTACACATAACCCAACCGTGTACAAATTCGGTAAAAAATATTATCTGTATTATATGGGTAATTATGGAAATGGTGAATGGTGGAATCACAGAAATCATCAACGTATTGGTGTAGCCGTTGCCAATAATCCATTAGGGCCTTGGAAGCGTTTTGATAAACCCATTATTGATACTTCATACAAAAGTTTCGATCATTTAATGGCGGCAAATCCTGCGATAGTGAAAAGACCAGATGGTAAATATTTGATGATTTATAAAGGTGTTGGTGAAGGTAAAATGCCCTTTGGTGGTGTGGTTTTACATGGTGCTGCTATAGCCAATAATCCTGAAGGTCCATTTGTAAAACAACCGAATAGGATTTTTGTAAAGGATACTGTAAAGTTTGCCGCTGAAGACCCCTTTGTTTGGTATCAACAGGGTAAATATTGGGCCATTGTAAAAGACTTTAAAGGATCATTTACAAAAGCAGGTTTAAGCCTTGCTTTATTTGAGTCTTCCGATGGATTAGACTGGAAGCCTGCAAAAAATACATTAGTAAGCACTGTACAAATTCCTTGGGTTGATGGTGTTAAAAAAGTAACGAAACTTGAACGCCCTCAATTGCTTATTGAAAACGGTATACCAACTGTATTATTCTGTGCGGTTTATGATGGTGACGATAATTATAACGTAGCAATACCATTAAAAGCAAACTAGTATGAAACATGTACTGCTAGGTGTTTTTTTTCTTTTTTTAATTAGTAACAAACTGTGTGCGCAGCATCTTTTTCTGCTTGCTGGGCAAAGCAATGCCAACGGCCAAGGTGATAGCAAGAAAAGTAATTTATATAGTTGTGATTTGGCTTTTGAATACGATATTTTGTTGGACACTGTAAAGCCTTTAAAAGATCCGGCAGGTCAGAAATGGCAGCTATTAGAGCCTGCAAATACAGGTACTATTTTGCCAGCATTTACCAAAGTATTTACTAGTATTACTAAGCAAAGTGTAACAATGGTTACTGCATCTAGAGGTGGAAGTTCTTGCAGCCAAAAAGCTGAATTGAGTAACTATGATACTTGGGATGAAAAGGGAAATTTGTTTAGCCAAGCAATTGAAAAAACAAACCACGCCATTGCTAAAACAAAACTACAGTTGAACGGTATTATTTGGATGCAAGGCGAGCGTGATGCAAATGCTATCAATGATGGTAAATTAAAGGCTAGTGAGTATCAAATAGCTTTAATTGGTTTAATAAGGCGTTTTAGAAAACAGTATGGTCGTAAACTGCCATTTTATATTATACAAACAGGCTATCAATCGGCTAGGCCTAAAATTGGTAACGATAGTATTAGAGAAGTTCAATTTTTGGTGTCTAAAAAACTTAAACACGTATTTGTCGTATATGATAGAACAGACACTTTTTTTGAAAAAAAATGGATGAAAGATAATGTGCATTACAACCAAGAAGGGTTAAACGATATTGGCGAAACTACTGGTGCTGTAATCGCAAAGCAGCACATTTAGGCATTTCGTTATCTTGTTATTCAAACGATTGAATACTGCGTTAATTTTTTTATTTTTTGCTTTATGAAATACATTGTAGCACTACTTTTTGTTCTCTTATATAGTACTATTTCTTATGCACAACCTCCTGCACATGCTTTATGGAAACTCTCTTGGAGTGATGAGTTTAATGGCATCAATGCAGATTTAGATACCGGTTGGAATTCTTCTAATGGTGGCTATTTAAGTACATCAATCAACTGTAGCCGCTGGCGTAGAAATGCTGTTGTAAAAGATGGTACTCTAAAAATGTACTATCGAAAAGAAAAAACAAGTGGCGGCTCTGGTGCAACAGCATGGAGCTATGATTGGACAGCTGCTTCTATTTCTACAAAGCGAAAGTTTAAGTTTGGCTATTATGAATGTCGTTATAAAATTGCAAGCTCAAAAGGTACCAACAATTCTTTCTGGCTTATTTCTAGTAAAAATGCCGACACTTCCATTAAAACTTTCGAAATTGATATCAACGAAGGACAATTTGCTAGAAATTCTACTGATACTTGGCATCAAATAAGAACCAATGTTCACAATTGGTCTGATACTTTTAGAAACAGTTCAGGAACATTAACACATCCAACTGCTACGTTCCATACCAATCCGTCACCTTGGTACAATACAGGATACGAATACCATACAATGGGGCTTGAATGGAATGAAAAAGAATTGATTTGGTATGTTGATGGAAAAATCATTCGTAGAACACCTAACGTGAATGCGTATAGATCTGCCGTAAACTGTTTTGATGAAGCACCAGTACTATTAAGCGGTGCTACCATACCTTGGATGAGTGGTATAAATGGCGTAATTCCAGACTCGGTAGATGGTAAGTTTATGGAAGTAGATTATGTAAGAATTTACGACAAAATTACGCAGCCTGAAACGAAAGTAATTTGTAGGGGTGATGAATTTTCTTTAACTGCATCACCAGGTATTCCTGATGCAACTACTTATAGATGGCAGGTGAGTATTTTTAGTAATGGCAGCTATTTAGATTGGACAGACATTGTATCTGGAACAATAGGCACAACTACTGCTTTAGGCATTGGTGCTAACTATTCTGGTGTAACTACCAATACATTAACTGTACGAAACGGCCCCAATAGTTTGCAAAATGCCCGATTTAGATGTAGATTAACTACCAATACACTTAGTACAACTGCTACTGTACCAAGTGGTTCTGTAGCTTATACAGCACCTTTTGTAAGGTTTAGCGATACTGTTAGCATTACCATTAATCAACCTGTTGTAGCCACTGTTAATTCTATTAATTCAGTAAACTATTTAGGCTCTACAGTGCGTTTAAACGCTACTGCTACAGGTGGTTCGGGTGTTTTTAATAATTATAATTGGTTTGGTCCAAATAGTTTCACTTCTTCCAGTCAATTAGCTTTTATAAGCGATTTTGGTGTAAATAACAACGGTACTTACAGTGTAATAGTAACCGATAGTTTAGGCTGCAAAGACACGGCAAGTATAAATATTACAGCAATTAGCTCAAACAATCCTCCACTATTAATTTCAACTACAACACCTACAACAATTACAGCATTTGATAATTTAAATTTGGTGGCTAATCCTAGTGGTGGTAGTGGTATTTATTCGAATTTTAGTTGGATTGGTCCCAACAACTTTGTAGCTAATTCTCAAAATCCTATTATCAATGCTGCAACTGCTGTAAACAGTGGTGTATACACCGTTTTTGTAACTGATAATGCTGGCTTTACTGCCAGTAGAAGTATTCCTATTACGGTAAACAAGCGTACGCAAAGCATTAGTTTTACTGCTATTTCAAATCGTACTTATTCAGGTTCAGAATCTACTGCAATTCCATTAGTTGCTACTGCTACTTCTAATTTACCAGTAAGTTATAGAAGTAGTAATACTGCCTTGATAAGTATTGTTGGTAATACATTTATAGCCAATAGAAAAAGACCCGATTATAGTATTGAATTACCATCAACCATATCTACCAATAAGGTTAGAATTTACACCACACAAACTGCTCATTTTCATATAAGAGAGTTTAGAGTTTTTGCACCAAATGCCAATGGATATCCACAAAGCCCATTGGAAGATAATGCAGATTACGAAGTTGATGGTTTAGAAAATTATGCTGAAAGAAGTACAACCACCGTCAATGTTAGTGGCACTTTTGATGATACCAATTTTGCTTTTCAAGCAGGCAATGCAAATGATGGTATTGTTTCTACAAGTTGGGTGAGCCAAACAGGTAGCACACCTAAGTTTATTGAACTAACTTTCAATACTGTATTGCCTATAGGTTGTGTGCAGTTTGTGAATGGTTTTTTTAGTTCGAATGTTTGGCAAGGTTTAATGACAAGCTTTAATGTTCAATATTGGAATGGCACTGCTTGGGTAGATATATACGATTGTAACACTACCATCACAGCTATGCAACCAGGCGACGATAATACACTTGCAGCAACAGCTATACAAAGGCTTTGTGTAAATATTACGAATAGGTCTATCACCAATCAAACTAATACGCTACCTGTAGATATTACAGCATTTACGGTAGAAGAAAACAATAAAACAGTTGCTTTACAATGGACGGTACAAAATGAAGTTAATGTAGCGTTTTATGAAGTGCAAAAAAGTATTAATGGACTTTCTTGGCAAGTAGTTTCAAAGGTTAATGCAAGCAATGCTTCTCAATACGCAACTATCGATTATCAACCATTTTTATTGGCAAATAAGGTATTCTATCGATTACGAATGGTAGACAGTGATGGTACTTTTAAATTTTCTAAAGTGCAAAGTATTGAGAAACTAGCCAACCAATTGAGCTTGCAAGTATTCCCTAACCCAACAACAGATGTTTTAAAGGTTTTGTTAGAAAATGCAAGTACTATTTCTATGCCATTTGAAATTTCTGTTTATGATTTACTTGGCAAAAAAGTAATTTCTAAAACATCAAATAATGTATTAACCACCATACATACAAATACACTAAAGGCAGGTTGGTATGTTGTAGAAGTACACACAGTTGCACAACATTTTAGACAAAAATTTTTAAAACAATAGTATAAGAATACGCTAATATTTCACAATTATGCTGTACCAAAAAAAACTATGTTTTTTATTCGCTTTAATTGCAACAACTTTGATTCACGCCCAAAACGTATTGTATAAAGCAACTGCAACAGCAACAGGATTTTCACAAACATTTGGTACAAATGTGTCTGCTACACGTTCTGCTAGATGGTCTACAACTACAGCTAATACATGTGGCATACCTACTAGTACTTTTACCGATACTGCTTCTGTTTTTGATAAAGGAAGAGCTGATGGAGGTTCAGGTAATTACAATAATTTCAACTTTGTAATTGAGCCGAGTAATGGTTTTAGATTTAGGATAGATTCTATTACTTTTAAAATTTCTGGTGACTCTGCCAATGGCGTTACTTGTCGTGGTGGCTTAAGTTTTCATGACCGATTTAATAGTTCTGTTATAAGCCAGCCTTTTTTCCCTACAAATATTAATTGTACCAATCAAACTGTAGCTACTTACAATGCATTGTCTACCTTACGAAATTGGATTCCTGACTTTAATAATTATGGCAGCAACACTGTAGATTCTTTTGCCAACATTTATTTGTTTTTTTATGCTGCTAAAACAAGCAGTAGAATTAGAGTTTCAGAAATAACCGTTTGGGGCTGTGTTACTAGTATGTCTGCTACTAAAGATTGCAATAATCAACCTATTTTATCTAGAAGTCCATTTGATTATAGCAAGTATCAATTG
>Ga0114938_1000655_pt1 | contig 25242 bp, 20 predicted proteins | sample AshMeaBigSpring_FD_88675 | JGI IMG/M metagenome (GOLD analysis project Ga0114938, IMG submission 88675) | Groundwater microbial communities from Big Spring, Nevada to study Microbial Dark Matter (Phase II) - Ash Meadows Big Spring | ecosystem: Environmental > Aquatic > Deep subsurface >... | reverse complement strand
GAAAAGGCCATGCCCAAGACCGACATCGAAGACGAGACCGCGGAGACCTTCGGCCTGGGCAAGGTGAGCGAGCTGAACTGGAAGAACGTTCTCAATCTCTACGCCTGCACCGAGTGCGGCCGCTGCGAGGAGCAGTGCCCCGCCGCCCAGACGGGCAAACCCCTGTCGCCGAAAAAGGTGATCCACGATTTCAAGCTGGACCTGCTGGCCCAGGCCGAACCCGTCCTGGCCCGGTCCAACGACGCGGTGAAGCCGATCGTTCGGGAGGACTCCCCGGTCAACCCCGATGTGATCTGGTCCTGCACCACCTGCCGGGCCTGCGAAGACATCTGCCCGGTCAACATCGAGCAGCTCGATTTCATTCTGGAGACCCGCAGGCACCAGGTGCTCATGCAGGCCAGCTTCCCGCCCGAGATGCAGGAAACCTTCACCAATCTCGAAAACCAGGCCAACCCCTGGGGCTTCAGCGCCGACACGCGCGCCGACTGGAGCAAGGGCATGAACGTGCCCCTGATGAGCGACCGCCCCGAGGCCGAGCTGCTCTACTTCGTGGGCTGCGCCGGCTCCTTCGACGACCGCGGCAAAAAGATCGCCCAGGCCATGGCGCGGGTGCTGCAGCGGGCGGGGGTCGACTTCGCCATCCTGGGACCCGAGGAGGCCTGCAACGGCGACTTGGCCAGACGGGCGGGCAACGAGTACCTGGCCCAGATGCTGATGAAGCAGAATGCCGAGGTGCTCAACCAATACCGGCCGCGCCGGATCCTCGCCGGCTGCGCTCACTGCTTCAACATCCTCAAGAACGAATACCCGCAGTTCGGCGCCGCCTACCCGGTGGTCCACCACACCGACTACTTGGTCGAGCTGCTGCGCCTGGGGCGCCTCAAACTCGACGGGAAGCGGTTGGAACGGCTCACGTTCCACGATTCCTGCTACCTGGGGCGTTGGAACGGCATCTACGACGCGCCCCGTCAACTGCTGTCGCGGTTGACGAACGGGGGCGGCCTCATCGAAATGCGGCGGGCGAAGGCCACCGGTTTCTGCTGCGGGGCCGGCGGCGCGCGGATGTTCATGGAAGAAACCATCGGCAAGCGCATCAACCACGAGCGGGCCGAGGAGGCGATCGCCACCCGGGCGAAGACCCTGGCCGCCGCGTGTCCGTTCTGCATCACCATGCTGCGCGACGGCCTCCTGGACAAGGGCTCCGACATGCAGGTCAGGGACGTCGTCGAACTCATCGACGAGGCCGCGTCGTGATTCGGCAGGCGGGGCGTCCCCGGGCAGCGTGTCCAACGGAAAGAGAGGGGTGTCATGAGCGACAAGGCGAATGAACTGTTCCGGCGGGGCCTGGCCAGCGAGAAGCGATTCGATTTCGAGTCGGCGAAGGCGACCTACCAGGAGATCGCCGTCCATTTCGGCTTAACTCCGGTCGCATTTCCGGCCGCATCGCGCCTCGAAGACATGGACGATCTGATGGCCGAAAAGCGCCTCTACGAACGGATCGATGCCAACGCCCGAAGGGTGCTGAGCGAGATCGGCATCAACATCGCGGACAGCCCGGAGCTGATGCAGATCCTGATGGACGCCGACGCTGTGGATTTCGACAACAGCACGGCGGTTTTCGTTCCCCTTAAAAAGGAATACGTGCACGACCGCCTTGCGATGGTGCCAAAAAAGCTTGCCTGCGACCCGGGGTTGAACGCCTTCGGGACCGGCGCCACCCCGCCCTTCCTCAAGCGGCCCTTCGACGACCAGCTGCGCGCCGCCAGCCGCGGGGAATTCGAAGAGATCGTCAGGGTCGTGGCGGACATGGCGGATGTCGTGCGCATCTTCAGCCTGCCGGTGGCCACCGACCGCAGCATCAGCGACTACGAGGTGGCCCGGGCGATGGAAAAAGGGTTCCCCGGGCTCAAGATGACCGCCACCAAGAACATGGCCGACCCGGAGGTGGCCTTTCTCAGGGGCAAGGACCATTGGCTGGACGGTACCAGCCTGATCACTTCTCTGGCCCCGATGCGCTCGATGGTGAAGCCCTTTCTGAGAAGCGTCCGCACGGGCAACATCCTGCTGCTGCTAGACCTCACCATCGCAGGCGCCTCCGGCCCGCAGAGCCCCGAGGCGCTGCTGACCCAGATCCACGCCCAGGTGCTGTTCATGATGGTGCTGGCGCAGACGCTCAACCCGGGAGTCGCCTGCGTGCACGGCGGAATCCCCGGCGTGGTCGAAGCCGGCGGCGATCTGTCCTACAGCTCCCCGCACCAGCCGCTCATCAACGCCGCAATGGCGCGCGTCAACCTGTGGGTCGCCGGCTACCCGTCGGCCCAATCCGGGGGCAGCACCAGCCTCACCGAGGTCAGCCAGGACGCCCTGAGCGAATCGGAGCTTTCCCGCAACACCCTGCGCAAGTACGGCGTCCACATCCTGCGGCACGCCATGGGCGCCCTCGGTAGCCTGAACTTCTTCAGCCTCCAGAAACTGGTCGAAGACTGCGAAAGGGAAAGACGGTCCGAAAAGATTTTCCTGGAAAACCAAGCCAACAAGGGGGTAATCCCGCTTTACTTTCCCGCGGACGACGCCGCCCTGGAGGGCATCCGCGAGATCGCCGAAAAGGGCAATCCCAAGAACGCCGACCACACCCTGAGGAACGTAGAGGCCTTCATGAAGTGGGAAAAGCGGATCAACGACGCCGCCCGGAAAAAACTCTACTACCCGCAGCTGAACGACACGGTGATCGAACTGATCCGCCGGGGAGACTTCACGCCCTGACGGAGAGCGCATCCCCGAAAACCCTTTGCCCGTGGAGGACATGATGACCCCCGAGGAGAAAATCATCGGCATTCTCAAGGAGAACAAGATCGCCTACGAGGTGTTCGAGCACGAACCCGTCTACACCAATCCGACCATGGCGGCGGCCTTGAATGTGTCCGAAGCGGAAACCGTCAAGTCGCTGGTGCTGATCACCAAGGAGAAGGCGATGGTCGTTCTGGTGCTGCCCGGCGACAAGAAGGTCGATTGGAAGCGGGCGGCGGCCGGGATCGGCACCAAGAAGGTCGGGTTTGCCAAACCCGAGGAAGTCCTGGAGAAAGTCGGCTGCGAGGTGGGCTGCGTCCCGCCGTTCGGCCAGCTGGCGGAGCTTCCGATCTACATGGACGCCGACATCACCAAGAAGGAATACGTCTATTTCAACCCCGGCGTGCACCACAAATCCTACAAGGTCAAATCCTGGGACCTGAAGAAGCTCTGCCGACCCAAGATGGTCTAACCGGAGAAAGGAGGTCCCCGTTGGAAGTCCCGGTCAAGAAAACCGCACTGCACGCATGGCACCGCGCCCATGGCGCCAACATGTCGACCTTCGGCGGCTACGAGATGCCGCTGTGGTATTCATCCGCCAAGAACGAGCATTTGTCGGTGCTCACGGCCGCGGGGCTGTTCGACACCAGCCACATGGCCGCGCTGCTGCTCGACGGCCGCGGGGCCCACGGTCTGCTGCAGGCGGCCTTCACCCAGGACCTGGATGCCTGCATCGGGGCCGGCCGGGCGCCGCTTTCGGCGGGGCGCTGCGTCTACGGCGCCTTCCTGAACGACGACGGGCATGTGGTCGACGACAGCATCGTCTACAAGCTGGCGGCTGGAAATTACATGGTCGTGGTCAACGCCGGCATGGGGCCGGTCGTCGCGCGGCTCCTGGAAGACCAGCGCGAGGGCCGCGAGGCGCACCTCCAGGACCTGAGCGACCGGCTCGGCAAGATCGACCTCCAGGGCCCCCTCTCCGCGAAGATCCTCGGCCGGCTCGTCCGGGACCCGGACCGGGCCTTCGGCCGGCTGCCCTACTTCGCCTTCCGGGGCCATTTCGATCCCGCCGCCCCCGGGGCCGACCCCGTGGTCCTGCGCAACGGCGCCGCCGTCCTCCTGTCGCGCACCGGGTATACCGGTGAATTCGGGTTTGAAATCTTTCTAGACCCGTCAAAGGTGGTGGACACCTGGGAACTGATTCTGGAAGCCGGCCGGGCGGCGGGGCTGATGCCTTGCGGCCTGGCGGCGCGCGACAGCCTGCGGGCGGGGGCGGTGCTGCCGCTTTCCCATCAGGACATCGGCCCATGGCCCTTCGTCCGCCACCCCTGGCGTTTCGCCCTGCCGTGGAGCGGGGAAAGCGGCGCGTTCACCAAGACGTTCCGGGGCGCTGCGGCCCTGCTCGGCCGGACCCAGGCCGAATCTACCTATGCCTTCATCGGGCAGGACCCGCGCAAGGTGTCGACGGCCGAACCGACGGTCGTTCTGAACGGCCAGGGCCGGGCGATCGGACGGGTGCTCACCTGCGTCACCGATATGGGCATCGGCCTCGTGGGGGAGCGGGTGGTGAGCATTGCCAGCCCCGACAAGCCAGAGGGGTTCGTTCCAAAGGGTTTGTGCTGCGGGTTCGTCAAGGTCGCCGAGCCCCTGCAGCCCGGTGACCGGATCCGGATCCAGGACAGCCGCCGCACGCTCGAAGTCCGCATCGTCAACGACATCCGCCCCGACCGCACGGCCCGGAAAGCGATAGCGGATATGCTTTGAAGACGGCCCGGTCCGCCGGCCCAACCCCATAACCACCATCTTCTACAGGAGTCAGGCATGAAAGCGATCAGCGAACTGAACTTTCCGGAAGGCGTCTATTACACCGAAGACCACGAGTGGGCCCAGGCCCGGAACGGCAGCGTGCGCATCGGCATTTCAGACTACGCGCAGGACCAGCTGGGGGACATCGTTTTCGTGGAGCTCCCGGCCATGGGGGCTGCGTTCAAAAAGGGGGCCGCCTTCGGCAGCGTGGAATCGGTCAAGGCGGTGTCGGAGCTCTACATGCCGGTGGCCGGCAAGGTGACGGCCGTCAACACCGGCCTGGAAGCCGCCCCTGAAAAGGTCAACCAGACTCCGTACGGAGACGGATGGATGATCGACATCCAACCCGGCGATCCTTCTGAAATTCAAGCCCTCCTCTCCAGGGAAGCATACCTCGAAAAGCTGAAAGGACAATCCTGATGCGCTACCTGCCGCACACCGACAATGAAATCGCCGCGATGCTGTCTGCCGTGGGAGCCCGCGATCTGGAGGCGCTCTTCAGCCACCTGCCGGCGGACTGCTGTCGCAGCCGGCCGATGGAGCTGCCGGAGGCCATGACCGAATGGGAGCTCGACCGGCACATGGACACTCTATCCGGGCGCACGGCCACGTCCCCCCGCTACAGGGTCTTTTTGGGGGCCGGCAGCTACCACCACCATATCCCGGCCAGCATCGCCTACCTGCTGGGCCGTTCGGAATTCTCCACGGCCTACACCCCGTACCAGCCGGAGATCAGCCAGGGCACGCTGCAGGCGATCTATGAATACCAGACCCTGGTCACCCGCCTGCTGGGGATGGACGTCGCCAACGCCTCGATGTACGACGGCGCCTCGGCCCTGGCCGAAGCGCTTCTGATGGCCATCCGCATCACCCGCCGCACCACGGTAGCCGTCTCCAAGGCGATCCACCCTCACTACCGGGACGTCGTGCGGACCTACCTGCGGCCTACCGGCTATTCCGTTGTCGAGCTCGATTACGGACCCGACGGCCGCACCGATCTCGGCGGCACGGCCGGGATTCCGGAGCCGGCCGCCATCGCCATTCAATCGCCCAACTTCTTCGGCTGCGTCGAAGACCTGCAGGCCGCCGCCCGTACCGCCCACGCCGACGGAAAAGCGCTCCTGGTGGCCTGCTTCACCGAGCCGCTCGCCTTCGGCCTGGTGAAAAACCCGGGCTCTCAGGGAGCCGACATCGCCTGCGGCGAGGGCCAGAGCTTCGGCATCCCGCGTTCGTTCGGCGGACCGGGCCTGGGCATGTTCGCGGCCAAGAAGGATTTCATGCGCAGCATGCCGGGCCGGCTCGTGGGCAAGACCACCGACCGGAAGGGCCGACGGGGGTTCGTCCTGACGCTCTCCACCCGCGAGCAGCACATCCGCCGCGAGAAGGCCACCAGTAACATCTGCTCCAACCAGGGTCTGTGCGCCACCACTGCGGCCATGTACATGGCCTCGCTCGGCGGCACCGGCCTGAGGGAACTGGCCGAGCTCAACCATGACAAGTGCGGCTATCTCAAGGCCGGCCTTGCGGCCGCCGGCTTCCGCCTGCCTTTCGGCGCGCCGACCTTCAACGAATTCGTGGTCACCTTCCCGGCGGATCCAGACCGGGTTTACCGGCGCCTGCTCCGGCGACGGATCGTGGCGGGCCTGCCCCTGGCCGCCTGGTATCCGGAACTCGCCGGCAGCTATCTGCTGTGCGTGACCGAGACGATGACCCGCCAAGACCTTGACGACCTGGTGAAGGAGGTGAGCGCATGAACGCATCCATCGGTACCCGCGGACTGATCCTGGAGGAGCCCCTGCTGTGGGAGAAGGGGGCCAACGGCCGCCGCGGCATGTCGCTGCCGCGGCGGGACGTCGAGCGCATCGCAGTGTCCGAAAGCGTCAGAGGCGACCAGCCGGATTTTCCGGACCTCTCCGAGGTGGACGTCGTGCGCCATTATACGCGCCTGTCCCAGTGGAATTTCGGAGTGGACACCGGCATGTACCCGCTGGGGTCCTGCACCATGAAGTACAACCCCAAGACCAACGAGCGCCAGGCCGCGCTGGCCGGCTTCGCCGGCGCCCACCCCCTGCTGCCGGCCCCGCTAGCGCAGGGCATCCTGGAACTGCTCTACCTGCTGGAGCGGTACTTGTGCGAAATCACGGGCATGGACGCGGCATCGCTGCAGCCGGCGGCCGGTGCGCACGGGGAGCTGGCCGGCATGCTGATCTGCCATGCGCATCACCGCCATCAGCGGCGGGCCCGCTCCAAGATCCTCATCCCGGACACGGCCCACGGCACCAACCCGGCGAGCGCCTCGCTCTGCGGGTTCCAGAGCATCCCGGTCAAGTCGGGACCGCAGGGCATGCTGGAGCCGGCCGAGGTTGCGGCCCTGATGGACGAGCAGACCGCCGGGATCATGGTGACCAATCCCAACACATTGGGCCTGTTCGAGGAGAACATCCGGCAGGTGGCCGCGATCGTTCACGCCAAGGGCGGACTGGTCTACTGCGACGGCGCCAACATGAACGCCGTCATGGGCATCGTGGACATGCAGGCCTTAGGGGTCGACATCCTGCATCTCAACCTGCACAAGACGTTCTCCACGCCCCACGGCGGCGGCGGTCCCGGCAGCGGCCCGGTGTGCGTGACCCGCGCGCTGGAGCGTTTCCTGCCCGTGCCGCGCGTCGTGAAGCGCCGGGGGCGCTATGTCCTCTCCGAAAATTTTCCGGACACCGTGGGCCGGCTGCACGCCTTCTGCGGCAACGTCGGCGTGCAGCTCAAGGCCTACAGCTACATTCTCAGCATGGGGGCCGCCAACCTCAAGCGCGCCAGCCAGATCGCCGTTCTGAACGCCAACTACATCAAGGCCAAGCTTACGGGCGCCTACCACCTGCCCTATGACCGGCCCTGCATGCACGAGTGCGTTTTCACCGACCAGATCCAGGCGGCCCATAAGGTGAGCACCCTTGACATCGCCAAGCGCCTGATGGATTACGGGTTCCACCCCCCCACCGTCTATTTTCCGCTGGTGGTCAGCGGCGCCATCATGGTGGAGCCCACGGAAACCGAGCCCAGGGAGAACCTCGACGGCTTCGTCGAGGCCATGCGCGCCATCGCCGCCGAAGCGCGCGAAAACCCGGAACTGCTGCACCAGGCGCCGGTGGCACCCAAGCTGACTCGGCTGGATGAGACCTCGGCGGCGCGCAGCCCGTGCCTCAGCGATTGAACAGGAAACAAGCCATGAAAATAGTGGTCGGATACGAAGGGTCCAAGGCGTGCCTGAAGGCGTTGAAAGTGGCCGTGACCTACGCCAAGGCGTTTCAGGCCACCGTGCTGGTGGTCAACTCCCAAGTGGGCGGCGAATACAGCCCCAAGGAGAAGATCATCGAGGCCCAGGAGCAGCTGGGTTTCGCCGAAGCGCTTATGGCCAAGAACCGGGTCTTTTGTGAGACCCACCTGCTGGTGCGCGGCAACATGCCCGGAGAGGATCTCGTCGAGTTCGCCGACGAACAAAAAGCGGATCTGATCATCATCGGCCTCAAGCATTTGTCCAAGCTGGGCAAACTGGTCTTCGGGTCGAATGCCGCCTATGTCGTCCTGAACGCCCGCACCCCGGTGTTGACGTTGAAGTAAAGCGGTCCGCGCTTTTGCCAGACGGTTCGCCCGCATTCGCCGACAGGAGAATTCGTATGGGGATGACGACCGACGTGTTGTTTTTCAAACCGCGCCTTCAAGTCATCAATTCGGATCAGATCGGCCAGATCCACACGGCGACCCTGGACGTGCTGGAGCGCACCGGGGTCAAGATCACCCATCCGCGGGCGTTGGAGATCCTTTCGGGCGCCGGCGCCCGGGTAAAGGTCGACCGCGTGAAGATCCCCGGCTACCTGGTGGAAGCGGCGGTTCGGCAGGCACCCTCCCAGATCGTGCTGGGCAGCCGCACGGGCCGGCGCTGCGTCTTTCTGGAGCGCGACAAGAGCTTCTTCGGCCCCAGCCTGGACTGCGTCGATTACCTGGACCCCCGAACGCATGTGCGCAGCCGGTTCGTCAGCGAAAACGTCAAGGCGACCGCGGCGCTGTGCGACGCGCTGCCCAACTTCCAGTGGTGCATGACCATCGGCATGGCCGCCGACGTGCCGGCGGACATCGCCGACCGCGTGATCGCCCGCAACGTGATGGAATATTGCGAAAAGCCGCTGGTCTTCTGCTGCAAGGACGCCGACAGCGTCAGGGACATCTACGCGATGGCGCTTTTGCTGTGCGGCGGCAGGGAGAACTTCGCGCAAGCGCCCACCATCGTGCAGTACACCGAGCCGATTTCGCCGCTGGTCTATTTCGACCCGGCGGTCGAAAAGCTGATTTACTGCGCCGAACAGGGCATCCCGCTGATCAACTTCCCGGCGCCGCAGTGCTGCGGCTCCGCGCCGGCGACCCTGGCCGGCGCGATCGTGCAGGCGAGCGCGGAGTCCCTGAGCGGGCTGGTGCTGCACCAGCTGGTCAACCCCGGGGCGCCGTTCATCTACGGGGCGTTCGCCACCATCATGGACATGCGCAGCACGATTTTCTCCTACGGGGCGATCGAGATGAGCCTCATGACCGCGGCGCTCGCGCAGATGGCCCAGCACTATGGTCTGCCCTTCTTCGGCACGGCCGGGGCGACGGACGCCAAGTTCTGCGACGCCCAGGCCGGGGCGGAAGCCGCCTGGCAGTGCCTGGCGGCTGCGGCGGCCGGCTCCGGACTGGTGCACGACTGCGGCAGCTGGCTCGACCACGGCTCGCTGGCCAGCCCGGAGTTCATGCTGCTGGTGCACGACATCGTGGACGCCGTCCGGCATTTCATGGAGGGCGTCGAAGTCTCCGAGAGCACGCTGGCCCTGGATCTCATCCACAAGGTGGGGCCTGGCGGCCACTACCTGCAGGAAGACCATACCCTGCAGAACTTCCGCCGGATCAAGTATTCGGACCTCTTCGAGCGCATGCTGCTCGCCCAATGGGAGGCCGCCGGTTCGAAACGCTTCGAGCAGCGGCTGCAAGAGCGGACCCTGGCGAAGATGGAACATCGGCCTGCTCCCCTTTCAGCGGAGCAGATGAAAGAATTGGAGAACATGCAGAAAAGCTGGAAATAGATTATTTTTGCAAAACGCATACGGGAGGAAAAGATGGCGATCCAGGACATTTACAATGCGGTGTTGGCGTTCGACGAAGGCAAGGTCAAGCAACTGACCCGGGCGGAGGTGGCGGCCGGGACCGACGTCGGCGCCATCCTCAACCAGGGGCTCATCGGCGCGATGGACACGGTGGGCGAGAAATTCAGCGCCGGGGACCTCTTCGTGCCCGAGATGCTCAAGGCCGCCATGGTCATGAAGGCGGGCCTGGAGATCCTCAAGCCGCTGCTTTCCGCCGGCCAGGCCCAGGCCAAGGGCACGGTGGTCATCGGGACGGTGAAGGGGGACCTGCACGACATCGGCAAAAACCTGGTGGCGATGATGATCGGCGGGGCCGGGTTCGAGGTGATCGACCTGGGGGTGGACGTCCCCAGCGAGAAGTTCGTGCAGGCTGCGGCGGAAAAGAAGGCCGACGTGATTGCGCTGTCGGCGCTGTTAACCACGACGATGCCGGCGATGCAGACCACGGTGACGGCGATCAAGGAGGCGGGACTGTCCAGCCGCACGATCGTCGGCGGGGCGCCGGTGACGCAGGGGTTCGCCAACGAGATCGGCGCCGACGGCTACAGCCCGGATGCGCCCGGCGCCGTCAGGCTGGTGAAGCAGCTGGCCGCCTGATCCGACTGCACCCAAGGGAAGCCGAAGATGGGAGAAAGCGGAGATGATCATCATCGGAGAGCTGATCAATGCCAGCCGCAAGTCGATCGGCACGGCCATCGAGGCCCGGGACGCCGCGGCCATTCAGAAGGTGGCCAAGGCGCAGGCCGAGGCCGGCGCGGACTACATCGACGTGAACGCCGGCCTTTTCGTGGGCAAGGAGGCGCAACATCTCAAGTGGCTGGTGGAGACCGTGCAGCAGGTGACCGACACGCCCTGCGCGGTCGACAGCCCTGACCCGGCGGCGATCGAGGCGGCGCTGTCCGTGCATCGCGGCACGGCGCTGATCAACTCGATTTCGCTGGAGAAGGCGCGCTACGAAAACCTTCTGCCGATCATCGCCGGGACGGATCTGAAGGTGATCGCGCTGTGCATGAGCGACGCGGGCATGCCGCAGACGGTGGCCGACCGGCTGAAAATTGCCGACGGCCTGGTCAACGGCCTGCTGCAGAAGAATATCCGGATCGGCGACATCTTCGTCGACCCGCTGGTGCAGCCGCTGTCGGTGGACAACCGCTTCGGCGCGGCGTTCCTGGATGCCATCGATCAGATCGGGGTGCGCTTTGCGGGCGTCCACACGGCCTGTGGGCTTTCCAACATCTCCTACGGCCTTCCGGCCCGGCCGTTCCTCAACCGGACCTTCATGGTGATGGCGATCGCCAAGGGCCTGGACGGCGCGATCGTCAATCCGCTGGACAAGCAGATGATGGCCGCCATCACCGCCGCCGAGGCGCTGGCGGGCAAGGACGAGTACTGCACGAGCTTTCTGAAGGCTTTTCGCGCCGGAGCCTTCGAACGCTGACGCGACGACTTGCTCAAGAAGGCCAAACTAGGCGTTGCGCTTCGTCTCGCGGTCGCGGCGGCGCACTGGACGAACGCCTCGCGCCGCGAGATTCGCGCGTCTTGACCTTGCCCTTCGCCGCTTTTGTGGGAGTGGCTTCCGGCCACGATCGCATCGCGGCAAGATGCCGCTCCCACGGAGAATGGCAGCAAATCCATTCAATGGACCCTGAATCGCGCATCTACGTCATCGCCTGCGGCGTGCTGGCCGCCGATATCGCAGCCGTCGCCCGGAAGCTGCCGACGGCCATCGGCACGCATTACCTGCCGGCCGGCCTCCACGAGCGGCCGGACCAGCTGCGCCGCGAACTTCAGGCGGCCATCGATCGGGCCTCGATCGGCGGCGACTGGGACCGCCTGGCCATCGGCTATGGCGTCTGCGGCCGGGGCACAGTGGGCATCCAGGCGCGCGGCCTCCCCCTGGCGATACCGCGCGTGCACGATTGCATCGCCTTGTTCCTGGGCGGGGACGAACCCTATCAGGAGCAGTTCAAGAAATACCCCGGGACGTACTACATTTCCCACGGGTGGTATCGGGCCAGAAACCTGGCGCAGGGGCCGGAGCGCCGCCATGCCTGGATGGGGGACGCCAAGGTCTACTTCGACGAGCTGGTGCAGCGGTACGGGTTGCGGCACGCGGAGGCCACCTTTGCGTTTCTCGACAGCTGGCGCTCCAATTACCGGCGCGCGGCCTTCATCGATACCGGCGAGGACGCCGCGCCGGAGGCCGAGGCGCTCGCCCGGAAGCTGGCCGAGCAGAACCGCTGGCGCTTCGAGAAGGTCAAGGGCAGCACCCGGCTGCTGCACTGGCTGATCGCCGCGACCGGAACCAGCGACGAGATTCTGGTAGTGCCCCCGGGGCATATCACCGCCTTCGACGCGGCGCGCGGCCGGCTCAGCGCCCACCCGGTCGCGTCCGCGGGCAGTCCCGCGGCGGATGCCGTACGGCAGGTGCAACTGCCGGGCGAAGGCCCGGCGGCCCCTTGCGGCACGTTGCAGGTCGGCCTGGGCATCGACGCCGGCGGCACCTACACCGACGCCGTCATCTATGATTTCCGCGGGCAGCGGGTCCTCGCCAAGAACAAGGCCTTGACCACCAAATGGGACTTCTCCATCGGAATTCGCGCCGCCCTTGACGGCCTGGGCCGGCAGCAGCTGCACGCGGTCCAGCTCGTTTCGGTCTCGACGACCCTGGCCACCAACGCGCTGGTTGAAAACGACGGGCAGAAGGTGGGGCTGCTGCTCATGCCTCCGCCGGGCTTCGATACAGCGCGGGACCGGCTGCATGCCCCGCAGGCGGTGCTGAGCGGCCGTCTGGATATCACCGGCCGGGAGCTGGAGGCCCCGGATGACGCCCAGGTTCGCCGGACCGTCCGCCGCATGAGCACTCAGGACGGGGTCGAGGCCTTCGCTGTTTCCGGATACGCCGGCGCCATCAACCCGGAGCATGAGTTGACGATCCAGCGCCTGGCGCGGTCGGAAACCGGCTGTTTTGTGTCCTGCGGGCATGAGCTTTCTCAAATGCTCAATTTCAAGATGCGCGCCCTGACGGCGGTGCACAATGCCCGCATTGTCCCGCGTCTGACCAGGCTTCTGGAGGATGTCGCCGCCGTGCTCCTGCAGATCGGCGTTAACGCGCCGGTGATGGTGGTGCGCGGCGACGGCGCACTCATGTCGCAGCGCATGGCCATGCAGCGCCCCGTGGAAACCATTCTCTCCGGCCCGGCGGCCAGCGTGGCCGGAGCCCGCCATCTGACCGGCTTGAAAGACGCCGTGGTAATTGACATGGGCGGCACCACCACCGACATCGCCGCTCTCGAAGGCGGCAAGGTGCGCCTGTGCGCCGAGGGGTCGCGGGTCGGCCCGGTGCGCACCCACGTTCAGGCCCTGGACATCCAGACCTCGGGCCTGGGCGGCGACAGCCTGATCCTGTTCAAGGACGGTGAGTGGCAGATCGGGCCCCGCCGGGTGGCGCCCGTGGCCTGGCTGGGCGGCGACGGCCGTGACCTCGGGCCGGCTTTCGACTATCTTGCGGCCAATCGCCGCCGGCTGGGTGGAAACTCCGCGGCCGCCCAGATGCTGACCTTGAACCATCGCGGCCTCGACCGGCCGGCATCGGACCTGGAGGAGCGAATCCTGGACCTGCTCGGCCGGAGACCCTACAGCCTGCTGGAGCTGGCCGACGCTCTGCAGGTCATGCATACCAGCCTGCTGCCGCTGGCGCGCCTGGAATCGCTGTTCGCGGTCCAGCGCAGTGGGCTGACGCCCACCGATCTGTTGCATGCCGCCGGACGGTTCGTGCGCTGGGATGCGGCGGCCGCCGCCCGCATGCTGGCGATCGTGGCGGCGCTCGCCGGCACCTCCCCGGAAACGCTCCAGGCCGATCTGCTGGGTCGGATCGTGCGGCGCCTGACCACCGAGGTCATTCACCATCAGCTGGCGGCGGAGGGCTCTTTCTCACCCCGGGAGTCCTGCGCCACCTGCGCGCGGATCTTCGAGAACCTTTTCCAGGAAGGCGGGCGCTCCTTCAAGGTGCATTTCCGGCTGCGCCCACCGATGATCGGGGTCGGTGCACCGATCGGTCATTTTCTGCCCGAGGTCGCGCAGCTGCTGGAGGCGCAGCCCCTGCTGCCCGAGTTTCACGATGTCGCCAACGCGGTCGGCGCCATCACCAGCCGGGTGAGCATCCGGCGGCAGGTGGCCATCAAGCCCGATTCGGCCGGCGGCTTTTACATCGAGGGATTGTCCGGCAGCCGAAGGTTCAAGGACCTGGATGCTGCGGAGGGTTATGCCCGGGGCTCTCTGGCGGAAGACATCCGTCGCCTGGCCGCCCAGGCCGGCACTCGTCAGACCGCCGTGCTGATGACCTTCACGGACGTCACGGCCAAAGCCGCCCAGGGCGAGGAGATTTTCATCGAGAGACTGGTCGCTGCGGAGCTGCATGGAACGCCGGATCTCATTCCCTGCAATGGAAGAACGGGAATGCCCTCCTGCGGCCCGCCGCCGGCCGGCCTCCCGGCGACCCCCCAAGAAGGCTGCTGCCGACACGCGTGAATCTCCGCTCCAACCGCGCCGGAGGAGAAAGCGCCATGACCGGCTCCGCACCGGTTCAACATCATCTCGCTGCCTATCTGTCCGTTGTTACAGCGGCTTGCTGTTGGGCCACTTCGGGGATCTTCATCAAGCTGATCATGAGCCACAGCGAGACCTCGGCCATCGCGCTGGCCTTCTGGCGGGACCTGGCGGCTTTCCTGACCATGCTCGCGCTCGCCGTTTTCTTCCGCGGCCACGCCTTGCGCCTGCGAGTTGAGGACTGGCCCTGGGTGGTTGCCCTGGGCATCAGCCTCGGCCTCTTCCATGCCGGGTTGAATTTTGCGGTCTTTCTGAACGGTGCGGCCGTGACCACCATCCAGCAGACGGCCATGCCGGCCATCGTCATCGTGGTCGAGCGGATCGTATGGCATGAAACATTGACCCGCCGGAAGATCGCCGCCATTATACTGATTGCCGCGGGGACGATTCAGATGTCGGGGCTGGCGGCCGACGGAAAAGCGGACGTTTCGACGGTGGGTATCCTGGCCGGCTTCTCCGTCCCTGCGCTCTATGCCGCCTGGAGCCTTCTGGGAAAAAGGATGCGCCGGTATTATGACCCCCTGCCGATCCTCACCCACGCCTTCGGGGTTGCGGCCCTGGTGCTGCTCCCGTTCCAGTTCCACTCGGCTCACCCCTGGCCGGTTGCAGGCAGCATCTGGATGTGGTTCGCCGGGCTGGTGGCCCTGTCCACCGTAAGCCCCTTCTTGATCTATACGTTCGGCCTGGGGAAGCTGCCGGCTGGGGTGGTGACCATTATCGCGATGTCGGAAATCGTTTTCTCCTCAGTGCTGGCCTATCTCTTCCTGAACGAAACCTTGGCGTTGAGGGAAATTTTCGGCGCCGCGGTGATCGCCGCGGGCATCGTGTCGCTGTTCTTCCCCCACAGCCGGACGCCAACGAACAGATCCTGACTGCTTGGAAACGGCGGGCCGTATGCCAGGAAAACGCCATAGACCGCCTCAGACCATGCGGGCCATGCTGCTGACCGGCTTCGGCGGCTACGAGCAGCTGCACTATCGGCCGGACGTCCCCGTGCCGGCGCCGGGCGGCGACGAGGTGCTCGTGGAGGTGGCGGCCTGCGGTGTGAACAACACCGATATCTGGACGCGTGAAGGCGCCTACGGAACCGGCACCCGGTCCGGATGGCGCGGCGGCGCTTTCGGATTCCCGCGGATCCAGGGAGCCGATATCGTCGGCCGCATCGCGGCGGTAGGCGCCGGCGTCCCCCGGGATCGCCTGGGGGCGCGGGTGATGGTCAACCCCACCCTCTACGCCGGGGCCGGGGACGGCCTTTTTGAAGCGGCCTTCATCGGCAGTGAGAGAGACGGCGGGTTCGCGGAATTCGCCTGCGTCCCGGATTCGAATGCGCATGCGATCGACTCCGGACTCAGCGACCCGGAGCTGGCCACGTTCATGACCGCTTATCTCACCGCCGAGCACATGCTCAATCGTGCAACGGTGACGGCGGATGAGACGGTCCTGGTCACCGGGGCCTCGGGCGGCGTGGGTTCAGCTCTGGTCCAGCTGGCGCGGCTGCGAGGCGCCCGAGTGGTCGCCGTCATCGGGAAAGGCAAGGAGGGGCCGCTGGAAAAGCTCGGCGTCGACGGCGTTATTTTCAGGGGCGAAACGGATTTTCGCAGCGCCCTCGAGGGCCAGCTGTCGTCAAGCACGGTGGACGTCGTCGCCGATGTCGTCGGCGGGGAGCAGGCCCCCCGCGTGATCGATCTTCTCAGAGCGGGCGGGCGCTATGTTACCGCCGGTGCCATCGCCGGGCCGATGGTGACGATCGACTGGCGGACGATTTACCTGAGACACCTGACGCTCTTTGGATCGACGGTGGGGACCCAGCGCGAGTCCCGGCGCATCGTGGATTACATCGCCTCCGGCCGGCTCACACCCCTGCTCGCCGGCGTTTACCCGCTGGAGCAGCTCGTGCAGGCGCAGAAGGCCTTCAAAGAGAAATCCCATTTCGGCAAACTGGTGATCGTTCCATAGGTGGACCTGCGCATGGCCATGGTCAGTATTGAGCACGCGCCATACGAATACGGCACGCTCAAGCCGACGGTGTTCCGCATGCTCGACCGCATCGAGAGCCTGCGGATCGAGCCGGGCATGCGGGTGCTCATCAAACCCAATTTCCTCATGCCCGCCCGGCCCGAGTGGGCGTTGACCACCCACCCCCTGGTGGTGCGGACGGCGGTCGAGTACGTCCTCCATAAGGGCGCAAGGCCGCTCGCCGCCGACAGTCCGGGCCTGGGGAGCTTCGAACGCCTCATCCGCCTGGGCGGCTACGCCGACGCGCTGCACGGTCTCGATGTCGAGCTGCGTCCCTTCAAGGAAACCGTCCAGGTGGACATCGGCGAGCCTTTCGGCAGGATCGACATCGCGCGGGAGGCGCTCGAAGCGGACGCGGTGATCAGCCTGCCCAAATTGAAGACCCACGCCATGATGCTGCTGACGCTGGGGGTGAAAAACCTCTTCGGCTGCGTTGTCGGCCTCGCCAAGGTGCAGTGGCACATGCGCAGCGGCGTCAACCGGCACCTGTTCGCGCGGCTGCTCGTCCAGATCCATCGGGCGGTCAATCCCGCCGCCACGCTGATCGACGGCATCCTGGGCATGGAGGGGCAGGGGCCGGGCAGGAGCGGCAGGCCGCGGCGGCTGGGCGTGCTGGTGGCCGGCGCCAGCGCCCCGGCCGTGGACGTGGCGGTCTGCCGCCTGCTGCAGGTGCCGGCGGACCGGCTGCCGACGCACCGGGCGGCGGTGGAGCTGGGGCTTGCGCCCCGCGAAATCGCCATCGATGGCGATTTCAGGCCGGTGCGGGATTTCAGGCTGCCCGTTCTGGGGCCATTGACCTTCGGCCCGCGCAGGTTCGAACCCCTCATTCGCAGGCACTTCGTCCAGCGTCCGGTGGCCGATCCCGGAAAGTGCCGCATGTGCGGCGAGTGCTGGCGCCACTGCCCGGCCGGGGCCATCGCGCCTTACGCGGAGGCGGTCGGTTTCGACTACCACCGCTGCATCCGCTGCTATTGCTGTGTGGAGATGTGCCCCCACGGGGCGCTGGCCGCGGTCGAAACCGGTCCGGCCAAGGCGATCCGGCATCTGTCGGCGGTCCGCGACCGCTTCGTCCACCGCCTGGGCCGCAAGGCAGCGCGGCGATCCCGACCTTCGTCGCATTGACTTTAAGGGGTGATTTGGGTATGCGGTGGGGCGGTGCGCGGACCGCAGATCCATTTGGCAATAAAAACTGGAGGAATCCAATATGGCGGGTATCAACAAAGTGATAATTGTCGGAAACCTCGGGGCGGATCCCGAAGTTCGCTACACCCCCAGCGGTTCGGCGGTCGCCAATTTCAGCGTCGCCACCTCTGAATCCTGGAAGGACAAGAATACAGGCGAAAAAAAGGAGCGCACCGAGTGGCACCGGATCGTCGTGTGGGGCAAGCTCGGGGAGCTCTGCGGCGAATACCTGTCTAAGGGTCGCCAGGTTTACGTCGAAGGCCGGCTTCAGACGCGATCCTACGACGACAAAGATGGTGTGAAACGCTATATGACCGAAATCATCGCCTCGGATGTCCAGTTCCTGGGATCGAAGGAATCCGGCGGCGGGCGCGCACCCGGCGGCCCACCCCCGCGGGAACCGTTCGGAGGCCCGGGGGCGCCTCCTGCCGATGACGATATCCCGTTCTGAAGAGACGCAATCGGGGATGTCCGGCATCGTTTGCTTTCCGATATCGTCCCACCCGGAGGCGGGGTTGCCTGAAGGCCGGAATTCGGCGGTTACCCGCGCCCCATCTGGCGAAATGGAACCATAAGCACGGCCGCTGGAAAGGAGGGCCCGAAGATGCAACCCTCATCATCGCCAAGAACCTCCATTGCGCTCCTGCTGGTCTTTCTGGCTGCAACTGCGTGGGCGGCCCAGAAAGGACCTGTTGATCGGATCGGCGTAGCCGAGGCCCACAAAATGGTGAAAGCCGGCGACGCGCTTCTGGTCTGCTCCTACGATGACGCCAGATGTAAGGCGATGCTTTTGGAGGGCGCGATCCTAAAAAGCGAGCTTGAATCCAAAGCCCCATCGCTTCCAAAGACCAAACCGATCATATTCTACTGAGCCTGACCCAACGAGGGGACTTCCGCCGGTCTGGCGGAAAAATATCGTGAAAAGGGCTTCACGTCCGTGAAAGCGCTTAAAGGCGGCGTTGAGGCGTGGATGGAAGCGAAACTCAAGATGAACACCCCGAACTAGACCCGGCTCTGTTTCCAACCGGCCGGTTGCTGCGAAAGCCTCCTGCACGGCAGTGACGAATTCGGACGCGTTTCACCCCCCCTTGGAGATGTCATTCGGAGCTGCCGGCCGTTTCCGCGGGCCCGGTCTTGACGGCCCGCTTCCGCCGCAATTTCTTCTGCAGTGAATCCATGTAGAGGTAGAACACGGGCGTTACGAAGAGCGTCAGCATCTGGGAGAAGAACAGGCCGCCGACCACGGCGAGCCCCAGCGGCTGGCGGGACTCGCCGCCGGCGCCCCAGCCGACGGCGATCGGCAGCGTTCCCATCAGGGCCGCCATCGTGGTCATCATGATCGGCCGAAAGCGAACCACGCAGGCTTCGTAGATGGCCTCTTCCGGCGTTTTCCGGTCGACCCGCTGGGCTTCGAGGGCGAAGTCGATCATGATGATGCCGTTCTTCTTGACGAGCCCCACGAGCAGGATCATGCCGACGAAGGAATAGAGGTTGAGCTCCGCACCGAAAATGAGCAGGGTGACGAGCGCCCCCAGCCCGGCGAGCGGCAGCGCCGAGAGGATCGTCAAGGGGTGGATGAAGCTTTCGTAGAGGATCCCCAGCACAATGTAGATCACGAGGATGGCGACGGCGAGCAGCACGCCCAGGTCGCGGATCGACGACTCGAACACCTGGGCGGTGCCCTGGAAATTGGCGGAGAGGGTCGGCGGCAGAAGTTCGCGCGCCGTTTGGTTCAGGGCCGCAACCGCGTCCCCCAGGGCAAGCCCCGGCCGGATGTTGAACGAGATCGTGACGGATGGCAGCTGCCCGCTGTGGTTGACGGTGAGGGGCCCGTAACCCTGGGAGATGGCGGCGATCGAATTAAGCGGGACGAGGAGGCCGCTGGAGGCCCGCACGTGAATCAGCGACAGCGCCCCGGGGTCCATCTGATGACGGGGCTCCAGTTCCATGATCACGGGAAACTGGTTGGTCGCGGCATAGATGGTCGATATCTGCCGGGCGCCGTAGGCCGTGTAAAGCGCGTCCTCAATCTGCTCTGCCGAAACCCCCAGCGTCGAGGCCTTGTCGCGGTCGATGTCGATGTTGACCTGGGGGTTCTTGAGCTGCAGGTCCGTCGTGACGTCCTGGAACCCGGGCAGGGCCTGCATCTTTTCGGCCAGCAGCGGGGCCAGCCGGTAGAGTTCCTCGACATCGGCGCCCTGCAGCGTGTACTGGTACTGGCTCTTGCTGAGGCGGCCGCCGACCCGGATCGGGGGGGGGTTCTGAAGGAACGCTCGGATCCCGGGCACCTGGGCCATTTTCGGCCGCAGCAGCTGGATGATTTCGTCGGCGGAGTGGCGGCGCTCGCTCCGACGCGTCAACCGCAGCACCAGAATCCCCGTGTTCTGGCCGGTGATGCTCCCCGCCCGGGCGCCGGCGCTGGACATGAACGCCTCCACGTTGGGCTCCTGCCGCGCCACCTCGGCCAAAGAACGCTGCTGGCGCTGCATGGCGTCCCAGGAAATGCCTTCCGCGGCTTCGGTCATCACGTAAATCAACGAACGGTCTTCGCTCGGGATGAAACCCTTGGGGATTATTTTGAACAACCCGCCCGTCAGCGCCAGGGCAACCACCAGAAAAAGAAGGGTCATTCGACGATGGCCTAGAAACCATCGCAGGCTCCTGCCGTACAGCCTCAGCATTCCTTCATAGAACTTTTCGGAGGCGGCATACAGACGGTTTGGCGGCCGATCCTCTCTCTGGTTCGCGCGCAGGAAGCGGCTGCAGAGCATGGGCGTGAGCGTCAGGGAAATCGCCCCCGAAATCAGGATGGCCACTCCGATGGTGACCGCGAACTCCTGGAAGAGCCGGCCCAGAATGCCCCCCATGAACAAGACGGGAATAAACACGGCCACCAGGGACAGCGTCATGGAGATGATGGTGAAACCGATCTCCCTGGAACCGTTGAGGGCGGCCTTGACGGGCCCTTCGCCCATCTCCAGGTGCCGCACGATGTTCTCCAGCATGACGATGGCGTCATCCACCACAAAGCCGACCGCCAGGATCAACGCCATGAGCGACAAGTTGTCGATGCTGTAGCCCAGCAGGTACATCACGATGAAGGTGCCGACCAGCGACATGGGCATGGCCAGGCTGGGGATGATGGTGTCCGACAGGCGGCGCAGGAAGAGGAAGATCACCAGCACCACCAGGGCCAGGGTGAACAGCAGGGTGAACTTCACATCCGTGACCGATTCCTCGATGGACTCCGATTGGTCGTATAGGATGTGCAGCGACACCGAGGCCGGCAGCTGCGCCTGGAAGGCGGGCAGCAGCTTCTTGACCTCCCGCGTCACCGCTACGGTGTTGGTGCCCGGCTGCCGGTAGACGGCCAGGGCCACCGAGCGCTGGTCGAGATACCATGCCGCGGTCTTGTTGTTTTCAACGCTGTCGAGGACCGCTCCGAGGTCCTCCAGCCGCACCGGGCTGCCGTCGCGGTAGCTGAGGATGATGGCGCGGTAAGGCGCCGCATGGGTGAGCTGCCCGCTGGTCTGAACGGTGAAGGCCTGGTTCGCCCCGTAGAGGGTCCCGGTCGGCAGGTTGACGTTGGCCCGCTTGACCGCGTCGGCGACCTGGTCGATGCCGATGCCGCGGGAGGCCATTTTGCGGGGGTCGAGCTGAATGCGCACGGCGTATTTCTGCGATCCGAAAACCTGAACTTGGGCCACGCCGCTCACCATGGAGATCTGCTGGGACAGCATGGTCTCCCCGTATTCGTTGAGCGTGTAGAGCGGCAGGGTGGGCGAGGTCAAGGCGAGCCGCAGGATGGGCTGATCCGCCGGGTTGACCTTGCGGAAGTACGGCGGAGTGGGCATGTCGCCGGGCAGATTGCGCGCCGCCCGGGAGATCGCCACCTGAACGTCCTGCGCGGCGGCGTCGATGTTGCGGTTGAGGTTGAACTGAAGCGTGATCTGCGTGCCGCCCATGGAGCTCGTGGAGATCATCGAGTCCAAGCCGTCGATGGCCGAAAACTCGCGCTCCAGCGGGGTGGCGACGGCGGTGGCCATGGTGGCCGGGCTGGCGCCGGGCAGCGATGCCGTAACGGATATCGTTGGAAAATCAACGTTCGGAAGGTCGCTGACCGGCAGCTTGGTGTAGGCCATGACGCCGAAGACCAGGATCGACAGCATCACCAGCGTCGTCATGACCGGCCGGCGGATGAACGGTTCCGAGAAGTTCATATGCGATTCCAGGCGAGCTTGTTGAAAACTCAGGAGCCGGCAATCCGGACCTTGGCACCGGGCACCAGCCGGAGCTGGCCCTCGGTCACCACCTTTTCGTCGCCGCCCAGGCCCTTTTCGATGACCACCTCGTCCCCCAGCGTCATTCCCAGCGCGACCGGGCGTATTTCCACGGTCATGTCCGGCTTGACGACATAGACGAACTGGCCGTCCTGGCCGATCTGGACCGCCACCGACGGGATGACGACGACGTCGCTGCGGGTGGCCAGGGTGAGGGTGGCGGTGACGAACTGGCCGGGCCAGAGGAGGCGGTCCGTGTTGGCGAAGGTGCCCTTGAGCAGGACGGTGCCGGTCTGGGTGTTGACCTTGTTGTCCAGGAAGCTCAGGGTTCCCGTTTGAGGCTCGATCTGGCTTTCCGGAATGGCGGCCTCCACCTTCAGCGGGCCGGCGGCCATGCGGGTCTTGATTTCGGCCAGATACTGCTGCGGCACGGCAAATCCCACGTAAATGGGCATGATCTGCATGATCTCGACCATGCCGCCCTTGTCGTCGTTGGCCTTGATTTGAGCCCCCTCGTCCACGAGGATCCGGCCGGTGCGGCCCGACATGGGAGATTTGATGTGGCAGTATTCGAGATTGAGCTGGGCCCGCTCGAGGGCCGCGCGATCGGCGGCCACGGTCGCCTTCAGCGCCTCGGCGTTGGCGCGGAACTGCTCGAACTTGTCGCTGCTGACGAAATTCTTGGCGACCAGCTCGGCATAGCGCCTGGCGTCGATATCCGCCTTGTCCGCCAGTGCGGTGTCGCGTGCGAGCCGGGCGCGGGCCTCCTTGATGGCCGCCTCGTGAGGCCGCGGGTCGATCGTAAACAGCAGGTCGCCCTTCTTGACGTCCTGGCCTTCACGGAAGTGGACCCCCACCAGCTGGCCGTCGATCCGCGATTTGATCGATACCGTGGCATGCGCTTCGACGGTCCCGACCGCCTGCAGCTGGACCGGCACTTCCTTGCGCTTTGCCACCGCCATTTTGATGGAGGCAGAGGCTTCGGCTTTTTCGCGCTGCGGCGTGCCTTCGCTGCGGGTCATGAACACCATGGCCAACGCGACGACGGCTATCACTGTGGCCAGCGCCAGCGCTTTTTGGGGCAGATGCCGGCCTGCCATTGGTGGTCGTTCAGTCATATGACAAGCCTTTCGGGGCGCTTCAGCATGCTTCAATTTTATTATCATGCCTCCGAAGGCGGAATTCAATACAAATGTATCGTCTGGAATTGAGGGGGAACGCCCGCTCCGGCATTGGCAGATCGTTTTGCCGGAAAGCCGATTCTCGAAAAGGCCTCCCGTCAGCGTCGCACGTACTCGAACCCGGGGATGCCGGCTCGGTCTTCGAGCCGGCTGAGACCCCAGCTGGCGAGCGAGACCAGGCCCAGGTAGATCGCGCCGACCACGAAGAAGACCTCCAGGTATTTGAAGAACATGGAAGCCAGGATCTTGGCCTCGCCGGTCAGCTCGATGCAGGTGACCATGTAGGCCAGCGAGGAATACTTGATCAGGTAGATGAGCTCGTTGCCGCAGCCCGGAAGCGCGCGGCGGATGGCCTGGGGCAGAAGGATGGAGATCACGGCCCGGGTGCGGCTGAACCCGAGCGAGCGCGCGGCCTGCAGCTGGCCCTGCTTGATGGAGCGCAGGGCGCCGCGCACGTACTCCGCATGATAGGCGCCGCCGCAAAGCGCAAAGCCGAGAACGGCCGCCGCGTAGGGGCTGAGGTAGATGCCCAGCTGGGGCAAGCCGAAGTACCAGATATATAATTGAATCAACAAGGGAAACCCACGGAAGACCAGCCCGTAGATCTCGGCCGCGCGCCTCCACAGCGGCCGGCCGTACACTCGCAGCGTGCCCGCCAGGACCCCGATCGCAAGGCCGAGCACCGCGGAAGGCAGGATCAGGCCGATGCTGACCCATAGCCCCCGCAGCATGGCCGGCGCGACTTCCTGGGTGTAGAAGGAAAGGTCCATCCCGTTAGGGGGCCTCCCGGCCGCCGGCATGCAGGCGTGCGATCTTGGCGCAGAACTCGCGCGTGCGCTCCAGCGCGGCGTTGCGGAGAATGGTGGTTGGCGGCCCCTGCTCCAGGATCAACCCGTTCTCCATGAAAAGGATCTCGTTGGCCAGCGCCGCGGCGAAGCCGATCTCGTGGGTCACCAGCGCCATGGTCATGCCGCCGGCGGCGAGGTTGCGGATCACCGCGTGGACCTCGCCGATCAGTTCCGGGTCCAGGGCCGAGGTCGGCTCGTCCAGGAGCATCACCTCGGGGTCCATGGCCAGCGCCCGGGCGATCGACACGCGCTGCTTCTGGCCGCCGGAGAGCTCGGCCGGGTACTTGAAGGCGTGGTCGCTCAGCCCCACGCGGGCGAGTTCGGCCATGGCGCGCTCCCGGGCCTCGCGCTTGGGGATTCCGCGGACGCGCACCAGGCCGATTTGCACGTTGTCGATCGCCGTCAGGTGGTCGAAGAGGTTGAAGTCCTGAAAGATCATGCCGACCTTCTGGCGGTAGGCATAGAGCGTGCGCTTGTCCGCGGGGTCGATCGGATTGTCTCGCAGCCAAATCCGTCCGCGCTCGAAGCTCACCAGGAAATTGATGCAGTGCAGCAGCGTGCTCTTCCCGCCTCCCGAGGGTCCGATGATCACCTTGATGTCGCCGCGGTAAAGGGCGAGCGAGACCCCCCTGAGCACCGGCTGTCCGGCATAGCTCTTGTGGATGTCTTCCAGCCTGAGAATCGGGATCGACCGGGGCATCGCACCGCCCTCCTCAGCGCGTGTAGCCGGAAATGGCCACCCGCTCCTCCAGAAGGTGCAGGGCCTTGGTGCCCAGCCAGGTCAGCAGCAGGTAAATGCAGCCCACCATGAGGTAGAGCCAGAAATGCTGGTAGGTGCGGGAGGCCACGTGGTTGGTGCGCGCCATGAGCTCCGCGACGCCCAGGGCATAGGTCACCGCGGAGTCCTTCATGATGACGGTGTATTCGTTGGACCAGCCCGGGATCGCCAGGCGCAGCGCCTGGGGAAGGATGATGAGCATGATCGCACGGCCGTCGCTCATCCCGATCGCCCGGGCGGCCTTCATCTGGCCCTCGGGTACCGCCAGGATGGCGCCGCGAAAGATCTGGGCCTGATAGGCCGAGCTGATCAGGCCGAGCACGATGACGGCCACCATGAAGGGCGTGAGCTCGATCTCCAGCGCGCCCAGAAGGCCGAAATAGAACAGAAACAGCAGCACCAGCAGCGGGATGCCGCGGAAGAACCAGACGTACACCGCCGCCAGCCGCCGCAGCCAGGGGCGGCCGTAGACCTGGGCCACCGCGAGAAGGAGGCCGAAGGCCAGGCCCATGGCCAGCGCCCCCCCGACCACGGTCAGGGTGACCCCGATCCCTCCGAGGACGTAGGGCAGGCCTTCGATGATGGCAG
>Ga0114938_1000654_pt1 | contig 25245 bp, 36 predicted proteins | sample AshMeaBigSpring_FD_88675 | JGI IMG/M metagenome (GOLD analysis project Ga0114938, IMG submission 88675) | Groundwater microbial communities from Big Spring, Nevada to study Microbial Dark Matter (Phase II) - Ash Meadows Big Spring | ecosystem: Environmental > Aquatic > Deep subsurface >... | reverse complement strand
TGCTGACGAAGGAGGAGGGGGGTCGGCACACGCCGTTCTTCAACGGGTACCGGCCGCAGTTCTACTTCCGGACGACGGACGTGACGGGGACGTCGGCGTTGCCGGAGGGGACGGAGATGGTGATGCCGGGCGACAATGTCTCGATGGACGTCGAGCTGATCACGCCGATCGCGATGGAGGAGAAGCTCAGGTTCGCGATCCGCGAGGGCGGCCGCACCGTCGGCGCCGGCGTCGTGACGAAGATCGTGGAGTAGGTGCAGAGGTCTCCGGCTCCCCCAGGGGAGCCGGCGGCATTTCAGGCGGCAACGAGTAGGGACCATGAACGGCCAGAACATCCGCATCCGATTGAAGGCGTTCGACCATCGCGTGCTCGATGCCTCGACGCGGGAGATCGTCAACACGGCGAAGCGCACGGGCGCCGAGGTGCGCGGGCCGATCCCGCTGCCGACGCGCATCGAGAAGTTCTGCGTCAACCGCAGCCCGCACATCGACAAGAAGAGCCGCGAGCAGTTCGAGATGCGCACGCACAAGCGCCTGCTCGACATCGTCGACCCGACCCCGCAGACGGTGGACGCGCTGATGAAGCTCGACCTCGCCGCCGGCGTGGACGTGGAGATCAAGCTGTAAGAGGTCGACAGTCGGCAATCGGCAGTCGGTATTCGGAACGAACCAAGGAGGCAGACAGGCAAGCGAGAGCGGACGGGCGAGCGGGACGATCCGATTGCCGACTGCCGATTGCCGACTGCCGGAGGAAGGACCCATGCGGTCAGGTTTGATTGCACAGAAGGTCGGGATGACGCGGGTGTTCACGGACGCCGGCGAGCACATTCCCGTCACCGTGCTCAAGATCGAGAAGTGCCAGGTGCTCGCGCACCGCACCGATGCGAAGAACGGCTACACCGCGCTCCAGCTCGGTGCCGGCGTGCGCAAGCCGACGCACGTGACCAAGGCGGAGCGCAACCACTTCGCGGTCGCCGAGGTCGAGCCGAAGCGCAAGGTCGCCGAGTTCCGCGTCAGCGCCGACAACGTGATCGAGGTCGGCGCCGAGCTCACCGCCGACCACTTCGTGCCGGGCCAGCTCGTCGACGTCACCGGCACCAATCTGGGCAAGGGTTTCGCCGGGCCGATGAAGCGGTGGAACTTCTCGGGTCTGCGCGCCTCGCACGGCGTCTCGATCAGCCACCGCAGCCACGGCTCGACCGGCCAGCGCCAGGATCCGGGCAAGGTCTTCAAGGGCAAGAAGATGGCCGGCCAGCTCGGCGCCGAGCGGGTGACGACGCTGAACCTCGAGGTCGTCAAGACCGATGTCGCGCGCGGGCTGCTGATGGTGCGCGGCGCGGTGCCGGGCACCAAGGGCGGCTGGGTGATGGTTCGCGACGCCGTCAAGAAGGCGCTGCCGAAGGAAGCCCCGAAGCCGGGCGCGTTCAAGCCGGCTGCCGCCGCCGGGAAGAATGAGGTGGCGCCATGAAGGCGAACGTGGTTTCGCTCGACGCCGGCTCGGCTGGCACGATCGAGCTCAACGACGCGATCTACGGCCTCGAGCCGCGGAGCGACATCCTGCATCGCATGGTGCGCTACCAGCAGCTGAAACGGATGGCTGGCACGCATCACGCCCAGGACCGCTCCGAGGTCAACGTCACGGGCAAGAAGATGTACAAGCAGAAGGGCACCGGCAGTGCCCGCCACGGCGACAAGTCGGTGCCGCAGTGGCGCGGCGGCGGCAAGGCGTTCGGACCAAAGCCGAGGAGCCACGCGATCGAGCTGCCCAAGAAGGTGCGGGCGCTCGCGCTCCGGCACGCGCTCTCGACCAAGGCGAAGGCCGGCGAGCTCGTCGTCCTCGACAAGGCGATCGCCGGCGACGGCAAGACCAAGGCATTGCGGGCGCGCTTCGCTGAGCTCGACTTCGCCAATGCGCTCATCATCGACGGCGCCGAGATCGAGCCGACCTTCGCCCGCGCCGCACGCAACATTCCGAACATCGACGTGCTCCCCGTGCAGGGCATCAACGTCTACGACATCCTGCGCCGTCAGAAGCTCGTGCTGACCAAGGCCGCGGTCGAAGCGCTGGAGGCGCGGTTCAAATGAGCAAGCTCGCCAACTACGACATCATCATCGCGCCGATGGTGACCGAGAAGACCACCCAGGCCCTCGAGAAGAACAACCAGGTGGTGTTCAAGGTGCGCCGCGAGGCGACGAAGCCCGAGATCAAGGCGGCCGTCGAGCAGCTCTTCAACGTCAAGGTCAAGGCGGTCAATACGTCCGTGCGCAAGGGCAAGCGCAAGTCCTTCCGCGGCCGCTCCGCGATCCTGAGCGACGTGAAGAAGGCGACCGTCACGCTCGAGGCCGGCCAGTCGATCGACACGACGGGCATCTGAGGAGCGACCGAACCATGGCACTCAAGACGTTCCGCCCCACGACGCCGTCGCTGCGCCATCTGGTGCAGGTCGACCGCGCACATCTCTGGAAGGGCGCGCCGATCAAGATGCTGGTCGAGGGCAAGACCAAGACCGGCGGGCGCAATGCGAACGGCCGGATCACGACCCGGCACATCGGCGGCGGCCACAAGCAGGCCTACCGCAAGGTCGATTTCCGTCGCCGCAAGTTCGACGTGCCGGCAACCGTGGAGCGGCTCGAGTACGATCCGAACCGCACCGCCTTCATCGCGCTCATAAAGTACCAGGACGGCGAGATGGCCTATATCCTGGCCCCGCAGCGCCTCGGGATCGGCGACACGGTGGTCTCGGGTCTGAAGGTCGACGTGAAGCCCGGCAACGCCATGCCGCTCGCCGCCATGCCGATCGGCACGATCGTGCACAACGTCGAGATCAAGTCGGGCCGCGGCGGGCAGATGGCGCGCTCGGCCGGCGCCTACGTCCAGCTCGTCGGCCGCGACTCGGGCTGGGCGGTCCTGCGCATGAACTCGGGCGAGACGCGCAAGGTGCGCGCCGATTGCATGGCCTCGATCGGCGCAGTGTCCAATCCCGACCACGCCAACGAGGTCACCGGCAAGGCGGGGCGCACGCGCTGGAAGGGCACCCGTCCGACCGTGCGCTCCATCGCCATGAATCCGGTCGACCACCCGAACGGCGGCCGCACCAAGGGCGGCAAGCACTGGGCCACGCCCTGGGGCAAGCCGACCAAGGGCTACAAGACGCGGTCGAACAAGTCGACCGACAAGTACATCATCCGCGCCCGCGGCGCGAAGAAGGGCTAGTACCCGGAATCACAAATGGCTGGTACGCATGACGATCGAGGACAATCGCCGGCCAGGAGCGGCGCGAAGGCCGATGCCGTCGCATCGGACGCCCCGCGCCGAAGGCGCGCGAGCCGGCGAAGCTGGCTTTGGCCCATGCGGGCCGAGCGTCGCGACGCCGCCGGCGGCCGTCCTCGGTCGCCCGCAGGGTCGCGGCCCGCGGGCGCCCGCTCCGTCGCGCGCCTTGCAGGTAGCCCAGGCTACCTGCTGCGGCACGCTCCTGGCGGTTCGCCTCGCGGCTCCGCGATCAGGCGTGCCAGCCATTTGTGATTCCAGGTACTAGAGGCTCGAGGAGAGAGATCACGTGGCACGTTCAGTCTGGAAAGGTCCGTTCGTCGACGGCTACCTTCTCAAGAAGGCCGACAAGGTGCGCTCATCCGGGCGCAACGAGGTCATCAAGATGTGGTCGCGACGGTCGACGATCCTGCCGCAGTTCGTCGGGCTGACGTTCGGCGTCTACAACGGCCACAAGCACATCCCGGTGTCGGTCACCGAGGACATGATCGGGCACAAGTTCGGCGAGTTCTCGCCGACGCGCACCTTCCACGCGCACGGCGGCGACAGGAAAGCCGTCAAGTCGCCGGCGTCAACGAAGTAAGAGGCCGAGGACCACACGATGGGCAAGCCGAAACGAGAGCGCAGCCTGGCCGAGAACGAGGCCAAGGCGGTGGCGCGGAACCTGCGGGTGTCGCCGCAGAAGCTCAATCTCGTCGCGGGCCTGATCCGCGGCAAGAAGATCAATCAGGCGATCGCCGAGCTCGACTTCTCGAGGAAGCGCATCGCCGCGGACGTGAAGAAGTGCGTGATGTCGGCGGTGGCGAATGCGGAGAACAACCACGGCCTCGACGTTGACGAGCTCGTCGTCGCGGAGGCCTATGTCGGCAAGAACCTCGTCATGAAGCGGTTCCATGCCCGCGGCCGCGGCCGCTCCGGCGGCATCATCAAGCCGTTCTCGCAGATCACCGTCGTCGTGCGCGAGACAGCGCCCGAGGCCGAGACGAAGGAGGCCTGAGCCATGGGTCACAAAGTCAATCCGGTCGGCCTGCGCGTCGGCATCAACCGCACCTGGGACAGCCGCTGGTTCGCCGGCCGCGCCGAGTACGGCCGCCTGCTGCACGAGGATCGCCGCATCCGCAAGGAGATCCTGAAGCAGCAGCGTCAGGCCTCGATCTCCAAGATCGTGATCGAGCGTCCGCACAAGAAGTGCCGGATCACCGTCCATACCGCCCGCCCCGGCGTGCTGATCGGCAAGAAGGGCACCGACATCGAGAAGATGAAGAACGACCTCGCGCGGCTGACCGCATCCGAGGTGCACCTCAATATCGTCGAAGTGAGGAAGCCCGAGATCGACGCGACGCTGGTCGCCGAAGGCATCGCCCAGCAGCTCGAGCGGCGCATCGCCTTCCGCCGCGCCATGAAGCGCGCGGTGCAGTCGGCGCTCCGGCTCGGTGCGCTCGGCATCCGCATCAACGTCGCAGGCCGGCTCGGCGGTGCCGAGATCGCCCGCACCGAGTGGTACCGCGAGGGTCGCGTGCCGCTGCACACGCTGCGCGCCGACATCGACTTCGGCTACGGCCTCGCCAAGACCGCCTACGGCGTGATCGGCATCAAGGTCTGGATTTTCAAGGGCGAGATCATCGAGCACGATCCGATGGCCTCCGAGAAGCGCCTGCTCGAGATGCAGGAGGGCGGCGGCGGCGAGCGCCGGCGTCGCGACGATCGTGACCGCGGCGAGCGTGGCGATCGCGCCTGAGCCCTGAGGACACCAGATCATGCTGCAACCGAAACGAAGCAAGTTCCGCAAGGCCCACAAGGGCCGCATCAAGGGCGTCGCCAAGGGCGCGACGGCGCTCAACTTCGGCTCGCACGGCCTCAAGGCGGTCGAGCCGGACCGGCTGACCGCGCGCCAGATCGAGGCGGCGCGGCGTGCGATCACGCGCCACATGAAGCGCGCGGGGCGGGTGTGGATCCGCATCTTCCCGGACGTGCCGGTTTCGAAGAAGCCGGCCGAGGTGCGCATGGGCTCGGGCAAGGGCTCGCCGGAGCTGTGGGTCGTGCGCGTAAAGCCGGGCCGCATCATGTTCGAGCTCGACGGCGTCAGCGACCAGGTCGCCAAGGAGGCACTGGAGCTCGGCGCCGCCAAGCTGCCGATCAAGACGCGCATCGTGACGCGGATGCTGTGAGGCCCGCGGGGCGCATGAGAGGACGCACAAAATGAAGGCTTCCGAGTTCAGGGACTTGTCGCTCGACCAGCTCGACGACCAGCTGGCCAAGCTCAAGAAGGAGCAGTTCAACCTGCGCTTTCAGACCGCGTCCGGGCAGCTCGAGAGCACCGCGCGGGTGCGCGAGGTACGCCGCGACATCGCCCGCGTCAAGACGATCGCGCGCCAGAAGCAAGCCGGCGGCGCGGCCAAGACGGCCCGCGGCGCGGCGAAGAAGGGTTGAGGAGAAGCGAAGATGCCGAAGCGCATCCTGCAGGGCGTGGTCGTGTCCGACAAGAACGCCAAGACGGTGGTGGTCGAGGTGGAGCGGCGCTACACGCATCCGCTGCTGCGCAAGACCGTGCGCCGCTCGAAGAAGTACCACGCGCACGACGAGAACAACACGTTCAAGGTCGGCGACATCGTCGAGATCGAGGAGACGCGGCCGATCTCGAAGAACAAGCGCTGGATCGTGCTCAACGCCGGCAAGGCCTGAGCGCCGTCCGGCGGTGGCCCGGCGGGCTTCGAAGGACGGACTTGAAAGCCCCGCACCGGTGGCCCGGAGGGCTCCGAGGGGTAGGGAAGTCGGTGTTGCTGGTTGCGGGCCCGTGCGGCCGGCGCCTGCGCCCGCCGACGGAACGAGACGCTGAACAACGACGTGAAGCCCGCGCCAGCGGGCGGAATTGAGAAGGAACGGTCCGATGATCCAGATGGAGTCGAACCTCGACGTCGCCGACAACTCCGGCGCGCGCCGCGTTCAGTGCATCAAGGTGCTCGGCGGCTCGAAGCGCAAGTACGCCACGATCGGCGATACCATCGTCGTCACGGTCAAGGATGCGATCCCGCGCGGGCGCGTCAAGAAGGGCCAGGTCATGAAGGCCGTGATCGTGCGCACCGCCAAGGGCGTGCGCCGGTCCGACGGCTCGCTGATCCGCTTCGACCGCAACGCCGCGGTGCTGATCGACCCGCAGGGTGAGCCGGTCGGCACGCGCATCTTCGGACCCGTGACACGCGAGCTCAGAGCCAGGAACCACATGAAGATCGTCAGCCTTGCGCCGGAGGTGCTGTGATGGCGGCGAAGATCAAGAAGGGCGACCGCGTCATCGTGCGCACCGGGCGCGACAGAGGCAAGCAGGGCGAGGTGATTGCCGTGATGCCAGCGGAGAGCCGGGCGCTGGTGCGCGGCGTCAACATGGTGCGCCGGCATACCAAGCAGAGTGCGCAGAGCGACGGCGGCATCCTTTCCAAGGAAGCGCCGATCCACCTCTCCAATCTTGCGATTGAGGACCCGAAGACCGGAAAGCCAGCCCGCGTGCGCTTCAAGCGCCTCGAGGACGGCAGCAAGGTTCGCATCGCGCACAAGTCCGGCGAAATGATCCCGGAGAGGAAGTAGCGTCATGGCTGACACCGAGAAGGATAAGGCCAGGAAGCCGGCCGAGGCCAAGGCCGACCCGAAGGGCGAGCCGAAGGCCAAGTCGCCGGCGAAGGCCGGCGCCAAGGGCGAGAAGGGTGGCAGGGGCGCCCCGCCGGCCAAGGCCGAGAAGCGCTCGTTCGCGCGCCCGAAGGACTACAAGCCGCGCATGAAAGCGCACTACGAGGCGGTGGTGCGTGCGGCGATGACGACCAGGTTCAAGTACGCCAATCACATGCAGGTGCCGCGGATCGACAAGATCGTGCTCAACATGGGCGTCGGCGAGGCGGTCAACGACCGCAAGAAGGTCGAGAACGCCGCCAGCGACCTCGGCATGATCGCCGGCCAGAAGCCGATCGTCACGCGCGCGCGCAAGTCGATCGCGACCTACAAGGTGCGCGACGGCATGGCGCTCGGCACCAAGGTGACGTTGCGCGGCGACCGCATGTACGAGTTCCTGGACCGCCTGGTGACGATCGCGCTGCCGCGCGTGAAGGACTTCCGCGGTCTCAACCCGAAGAGCTTCGACGGCCGCGGCAACTATGCGCTCGGCCTGAAGGAGCACATCGTGTTCCCCGAGATCGACTACGACAAGGTCGACGAGGTGTGGGGCATGGACGTGGTGGTGTGCACCACGGCCGCGACCGACGAGGAGGCCCGCGAGTTGCTCAAGGGCTTCAACTTCCCGTTCCGGACTTGAACCAGCTGGAGGACCTCGGGTCGCCCCCGAAAGGCCTTTGGAGGATTGAATGGCAAAGACGAGCTCGACCGAAAAGAACAACCGCCGGCGCCGCCTCGCGGCCCAGCAGGCGCCGAAGCGCGCCCGCCTCAAGGCGATCATCAAGAACCGCAAGAAGCCGCGCGAGGAGCGCTTCGCCGCGCAGATGAAGCTCGCGCAGATGCCGCGCAACGGCTCGAAGACGCGCGTGCGCAACCGCTGCGAGCTGACCGGCCGGGCCCGCGGCTTCTATCGCAAGCTCAAGATGTGCCGCAACCAGCTCCGGGAGCTCGCCAGCCAAGGCCTGATCCCCGGCATGGTCAAGTCGAGCTGGTAAGGAGACGATTGCAATGGCGATCAATGATCCCCTCGGCGACATGCTGGCACGCATCCGCAATGCCCAGCAGCGCCGCCGTCCGAAGGTGTCGACGCCGGCGTCCAACCTGCGCGCCCGCGTGCTCGACGTCCTGGCCGACGAGGGCTATATCCGCGGCTACGCGCGGGTCGAGGAGAAGGGCTCCGAGGCCGAGTTCGAGATCGAGCTCAAGTACAACAACGGCCAGCCGGCGATCCGCGAGATTGAGCGCATCTCGAAGCCGGGCCGGCGCGTGTACACCCCGGTCACCAATCTGCCGACCATCGCCAACGGCCTCGGCGTGTCGATCGTGTCGACGCCGAAGGGCGTGATGCCCGACTGGAAGGCGCGCGAGGAGAACGTCGGCGGCGAGGTGCTCTGCTCGGTGTTCTGAGGGCGCCTCGCCCAGACGCAAGTTGAGATCGCAAAGGTACTCGAGATGTCGCGCATCGGAAAGAAACCGGTTCCAGTCCCCGCAAACGTCACCGCGACGGTGGCCGGACAGACCGTGAAGATCAAGGGCCCCAAGGGCGAGCTCGCGTTCACCGTGCCCGAGGAGATCAAGGTCGCGAAGTCCGCAGCCGGGATCGAGGTCGCGACGAGCGAGGAGACCAAGCGCGCGCGCGCCATGTGGGGCATGTCGCGCACGATGGTCGCCAACCTCATCAAGGGCGTGACCGAGGGCTACTCGCGCACGCTCGAGATCCAGGGCGTCGGCTTTCGCGCCGCGATGAAGGGTAAGGATCAACTGCAGATGCAGGTCGGCTACAGCCACGAGATCCTGCACAAGATCCCGCCCGGCATCGACGTGAAGGTGAGCGGCGCCAAGCAGGAGATCATCACGGTCTCCGGCCTCGACAAGCAGATGGTCGGCCAGATCGCCGCCGAGATCCGCAGCTACCGCAAGCCCGAGCCCTACCAGGGCAAGGGCGTGCGCTATCAGGGCGAATACGTCTTCCGCAAGGAAGGCAAGAAGAAGTGAGGGACCGCGCCATGGGTGCGCACGACAAGCAGTTCAAGAAGCGCGCGAGCCGCGTGCGCCGGCGGCTGAAGAAGGTGTCGACCGGGCGCCCGCGCCTGTCGGTGCACCGCTCCTCGCAGCACATCTATGCGCAGCTGATCGACGACGTGAAGGGTCACACCATCGCGGCGGCCTCGACCCTCGAGAAGGACGTCCGCTCGGGGCTCAAGTCGGGTGCCGACAAGGCGGCCGCGGCAGCGGTCGGCAAGCTGATCGCGGAGCGCGCGGTCAAGGCCGGGATCAAGGCCGTGGTCTTCGATCGCGGCGGCTACATGTATCACGGGCGCGTCAAGGCGCTCGCCGAGGCGGCCCGCGCAGGCGGCCTGAGCTTTTAGAACCGGAGAGGATCACACCCCGTGGCTCGTACCCCTGGACGTACTTCTGGACGCGATCGCGGCCGGGACCGCGAAGAGCGCGACAGCGAGTTTTCCGACAAGCTCGTGCACATCAATCGCGTCGCCAAGGTCGTGAAGGGCGGCAAGCGCTTCGGCTTTGCGGCGCTGGTGGTCGTCGGCGACCTCAAGGGGCGCGTCGGCCACGGCCACGGCAAGGCGCGCGAGGTGCCGGAGGCGATCCGCAAGGCGACCGAGGCCGCGCGCCGCAATCTGACCCGCGTTCCCTTGCGCGAGGGCCGCACGCTGCATCACGACAGTCGCGGCCACCATGGCGCGGGCAAGGTGATCCTGCGCGCCGCCCCCCCGGGCACCGGGATCATCGCCGGCGGCCCGATGCGCGCCGTGTTCGAGATGCTCGGCGTGCAGGACGTGGTGGCGAAGTCGATCGGCTCGACCAACCCCTACAACATGGTGCGCGCCACGTTCGACGCGCTGAAGCACCAGGAGAACCCGCGCGGCGTCGCCGCACGCCGGGGCAAGAAGTACGGCGATATCGCCGCGCGCCGCCGCGATGGTGCGGCGGAGGGCGAGGCGGCCGCCGGTATCGAAGGCTGACCGGCGGCAGCTCGGCTGCGGCCCGTCCGGGCGGCGGCCGATGCGTGCCGCAGAACTTGCCGCAGAAGAAGTGACGTGCGAACGCGAAGACGCGAAGGTGATGTAGGATGGCCCAGCAGAAATCCGGCAAGACGATCACGATCGAGCAGGTCGCGAGCGCCAGCCGCCGTCCGGAGCGGCAGACCGAGACGTTGATCGGCCTCGGCCTCAACAAGCTGCACCGCCGCCGCACGCTGGTCGACACGCCGGCGGTGCGCGGCATGATCGACAGCATCCCCCATCTCGTCCGCATCGTCGACGGGACGAAGTAAGCTCAGGAGACCGGCGTCCATGCGCCTCAATCAGATCAAGGACAACGCCGGCGCGCGCAAGTTCCGCGTGCGCATCGGCCGCGGCATCGGCTCGGGGGTCGGCAAGCAGGGCGGCCGCGGCGGCAAGGGCCAGACCGCGCGCGCCGGCGTCCGCATCGGCGGCTTCGAAGGCGGCCAGATGCCGCTGCACCGGCGCCTGCCGAAGCGCGGCTTCAACAAATGGCGGCCGGAGAAATTCAACGAGTTGAACCTCGGCGGCCTGCAGAAGGCGATCGACGAGAAGCGGATCGATGCGGCAAAGCCGATCGACGTGGCCTCGCTGGTCAGCGCCGGCGTGCTGCGCCGCCCGAAGGACGGGCTGAGGCTCCTCGGCGAGGGCGAGCTCAAGTCGAAGGTCGCGATCACCGTGAACCATGCCTCGGCCGCCGCCAAGGCGGCGGTCGAGAAGGCGGGCGGCACGGTGAGCCTGATCGTCAGGAAGGTGCTCGCCGCCGACGAGGCCAAGCGCCAGAAGACGGCCGCCAAGAGGACGAAATCGGCACCCAAAAAGAAGGCCGGCGGCGAGGAATGAGGGTGCGCTCGCCGGAACGCCACGGGCCGACCGGCGACATTCGCAACCCCGCGACCGACGTTCTGGAGACGTGAGGCATGGCATCCGCCGCCGAGCAACTGGCCGCCAATCTGAACTTCTCGGCCTTCGCCAAGGCCGAGGACCTGAAGAAGCGGCTGTGGTTCACGCTGGCCGCGCTGGTGGTCTATCGCCTCGGCACGTTCATTCCGCTCCCGGGAATCGATCCGGTCGCCTTCGGCGAGACGTTCAAGCAGAACGCCACCGGCATCCTCGGCATGTTCAACATGTTCGCCGGCGGCGCCGTCGAGCGCATGGCGATCTTCGCCCTCAACATCATGCCGTACATCTCGGCATCGATCATCATGCAGCTGATGTCGTCGGTATCGCCCCAGCTCGAGGCGCTCAAGAAGGAAGGCGAGCAGGGCCGCAAGCAGATCAACCAGTACACGCGCTACCTCACCGTGGCGCTGGCCGCGTTCCAGGCCTACGGCATCGCGATCGGCCTCGAGGGCTCGCGCGGCTCGAGCGGGCCCGTCGTCACCGATCCCGGCTGGTTCTTCCGCATCACGACGGTCGTGACGCTGGTCGGCGGCACGATGTTCCTGATGTGGCTCGGCGAGCAGATCACGGCGCGCGGCGTCGGCAACGGCATCTCGCTCATCATCTTCGCCGGCATCGTCGCCGGCCTGCCGATCGCGCTCGTGCAGTTGTTCGAGCAGGCGCGCACCGGTCAGCTCTCGACCGCCCTGCTGCTCCTGCTCCTGGCGCTGATGCTGGCGGTCGTTGCGGCGATCGTGTTCATCGAGCGGGCGCAGCGGCGGCTGCTGATCCAATACCCCAAGCGCCAGGTCGGCAACCGGATGTTCCAGGGCGACAGCTCGCACCTGCCGCTGAAGCTCAACTCGTCGGGCGTGATCCCGCCGATCTTCGCTTCCTCGCTGCTCCTGCTGCCGATCACCGCGGCCCAGTTCACGAGCGGCCAGGGGCCGGAATGGCTGAACACCATCGTCGCCGCGCTCGGCCGCGGCCAGCCGCTGCATCTTGCGATCTACGTCGCGCTGATCATGTTTTTCTGCTTCTTCTACACGGCGGTCGTGTTCAATCCGCAGGAGACGGCGGAGAACCTGCGCAAGTACGGCGGCTTCCTGCCGGGTCGCCGGCCGGGCGCGCAGACGGCGGAGTACATCGACTACGTGCTGACGCGGATCACCGTCGTCGGCGCGATCTACCTCGCCATCGTCTGCGTGCTTCCGGAGCTGCTCATCTCCTACGCGGCGGTGCCGTTCTACTTCGGCGGCACGTCGCTGCTGATCGCGGTCAGCGTCACCATGGATACCGTCGCACAGGTGCAGAGCCACCTGCTCGCGCATCAGTACGAAGGGCTGATCAAGAAGGCCAAGCTGCGCGGCGGGAAGGAGCGTCGATGAACCTCATCCTGCTCGGGGCCCCGGGCGCCGGCAAAGGGACCCAGGCCAGGGAGATCTCGGCCCGCCGCGGCCTCGTCCAGCTCTCGACCGGCGAGATGCTGCGCGCCGCCGTCAAGGCCGGAACACCGGTCGGCCTGAAGGCCAAGGATGTCATGGCCCGGGGCGGTCTCGTCTCGGACGCGATCGTGATCGGGATCATCGAGGATCGCATCGCCGAGCCCGACTGCGCCAAGGGCTTCATTCTCGACGGCTTTCCGCGCACGCTGCAGCAGGCCGCCGCGCTCGATGCGCTGCTCGGAGCCAAGGGGAAGCGGCTCGACGCCGTGATCGAGCTCAAGATCGACGACAGCGCCCTGCTCGCCCGGGTCGAGAACCGGGCGCGCGAGGCGCTGGCGGCCGGCGGCACGGTCCGCGCCGACGACAATGCCGAGGCGCTGCGCACCCGGCTGCTGGCCTACTACCGGGAGACGGCGCCGCTGATCGGCTACTATTTCGCCAAGGGCAACCTGCGGTCGATCGACGGGATGGCCGATATCGCCGCGGTCACCCGGTCGATCGAGGCCATCCTGGCCGGATCGGCGGCGGGATGACGCGCCCTTCTGTGCCGAGGTCCCGTTGACGGGGAGGATGCGAGACTGTAGAACACCCGCGATTTCATGACGCACCCCGACGCGATCGGATCTGGAGCCTGCGGCTTCCGGACCCGGTGCTATCGGCTGTCGGGGCGGCGGAAACGAAAGCGCGAGCAGGCAACCGAGGGTAGGGTCCGTGGCGGCGGCTCGAAACCCCTGTCACACCACCCACACACGACCATCCGACGAGGAGACTGCCGAGTGGCCCGCATTGCAGGCGTCAACATCCCGACCCAGAAGCGCGTCGTCATCGCGCTCCAGTACATTCACGGCATCGGCCCCAGGCTCGCCGGCGAGATCTGCAAGAAGGTGCGGATCCCGGCCGAGCGCCGCGTCAACCAGCTGACCGACGCCGAGGTGCTCCAGATCCGCGAGGCGATCGACCGCGACTACATGGTCGAGGGCGACCTGCGCCGGGAGACAGCGATGAACATCAAGCGGCTGATGGACCTCGGCTGCTACCGCGGCCTGCGTCATCGCCGCAGCCTGCCGGTGCGCGGCCAGCGCACGCACACCAACGCCCGCACCCGCAAGGGCAAGGCGAAGCCGATCGCCGGCAAGAAGAAGGTCTGACCGCGACGCGGGGGCCTAGCCGACCGAAGTCATCTGACGCGCGCCCCCGGGGTGCAGGAGAGCATCGACTATGGCGAAAGAAGCCCAGCAGCAGCAGCAGCAGGCGGCGCGCGGCAAGGTGCGGCGCAAGGAGCGCAAGAACATCACGTCGGGAGTTGCCCACGTGAACGCCTCGTTCAACAACACCATGATCACGATCACCGATGCCCAAGGCAATACGATCGCCTGGTCGTCGTCGGGCACCATGGGCTTCAAGGGCTCGCGCAAGTCGACGCCCTATGCGGCGCAGGTCGCGGCCGAGGACGCCGGCAAGAAGGCGGCGGAGCACGGCATGAAGATCCTCGAGGTCGAGGTGACGGGCCCGGGCTCGGGGCGCGAATCCGCGCTGCGCGCTCTGCAGGCGGTCGGCTTCCAGATCACCTCGATCCGCGACGTGACGCCGATCCCGCACAACGGCTGCCGGCCGCGCAAGCGCCGGCGCGTGTGATCCGTCCGGCCGGCCGCATCTCGCGTGCGCTCCGGCCGAGGACCCGAGCAGGAATTTTCCCTGAGGCTCGAAGCCGCCCCGCAAGTGGGGGCGCGAGCCCGAACCAGACGAGGCCAGACGTGGCAAACATCAGCGTGCTTCAGAAGAACTGGCAGGACCTGATCCGCCCGACCAAGCTCGAGGTACAGACCGGCCGCGACAAGGACCGCAGCGCGACCGTGGTCGCCGAGCCGCTCGAGCGCGGCTTCGGCATGACGCTCGGCAATGCGCTGCGCCGCGTGCTGCTCTCCTCGCTGCAGGGTGCGGCGATCAAGACCGTCCAGATCGACGGGGTGCTGCACGAGTTCTCCTCGATTCCGGGCGTGCGCGAGGACGTGACCAACATCATCCTGAACATCAAGGAGATCGCGCTGCGCGTGCACTCGGAGGGCCCGAAGCGCATGGTCCTCAAGAAAGAGGGCCGTGGACCGGCCAAGGCCGGCGACATCGAGGTGTCGTCCGACGTCGAAATCCTGAACCCCGAGCACGTGATCTGCACGCTCGACCAGGGCGCCTCGATCCGCATGGAGTTCACCGCCGACATGGGCAAGGGCTATGTCGCCGCCGAGCGCAATCGGCCGGACGATGCGCCGATCGGCCTGATCCCGGTCGACAGCCTCTATACGCCGGTGAAGAAGGTCTCCTACAAGGTCGAGAACACGCGCGAGGGAACCGTGCTCGACTACGACAAGCTGACGATGACCGTCGAGACCGACGGGTCGATCCGCGCCGAAGACGCGGTGGCGCTTGCCGCGCGCATCCTGCAGGACCAGCTCGCCGTCTTCATCAACTTCGAGGAGCCGAAGAAGGCCGTCGAGGAGAAGGCGCACCCCGACCTCGCGTTCAATGCCGCGCTGCTCAAGAAGGTCGACGAGCTCGAGCTCTCGGTCCGCTCGGCCAACTGCCTGAAGAACGACAACATCGTCTACATCGGCGACCTGATCCAGAAGACCGAGGCGGAGATGCTGCGCACGCCGAACTTCGGGAGGAAGTCGCTCAACGAGATCAAGGAGGTGCTGGCCTCGATGGGCCTGCATCTCGGCATGGAGGTGCCGAACTGGCCGCCCGACAACATCGAGGAGCTGGCGAAGCGGTTCGAGGATCAGTACTGATCGAGCCAATAGCCAATAGCCAATAGCGAGCAGTACATGGGCCGGGACCGGCTGACTATTCGCTGCCTACTATTCGCTACTCACTCTCCCAAAGGCGAGGCCACAGAACCTCCCGCAACCAATTCAACCAACAAGGGTCAACTGACATGCGACATAGGAAGCTCGGGCGCCGGTTCAGCCGCGACAGCGGCCACCGCCAGGCGATGCTCTCGAACCTGGCCGCCTCCCTGCTCCGCCACGAGCAGATCATCACCACGCTGCCGAAGGCGAAGGATCTCAAGCGCGTGGTCGACAAGTACATCACGCTCGCCAAGCGCGGCGACCTGAACTCCCGTCGCCTGGCCGCGGCGCGGCTCCGCGACGACGAGATGGTCAAGAAGCTGTTCGACGTGCTCGCCCCCCGCTACAAGGCCCGCGGCGGCGGCTACACCCGCGTGCTCAAGGCCGGCTACCGCTTCGGCGACAGCGCGCCGCGCGCGGTGATCGAGCTCGTCGACCGGGATACGGCGGCAAAGGGCAAGGCCGACAAGGCGCGCGTCGCCGCCGAGAAGGCCGAGAAGCCCGCGCCGGCGGCTGCCTGATCAGGCGGCGCGGGGCCCCGGACCGGCCGCCGCGCCCTGCGCCATCGACCCGACCGAAGCGGGCCGGCTATTCCCGCGGCATGCTTCCGACCGGCATTGTCCCGAGCTTTCTAGCGCAGATTCCACGTGATGTGCCTCCGCGCATCCCCCTCCCCTTGATGGGGAGGGGTCAGGGGTGGGGTGAGGAGTTAGGTGGGGTGGCCAGGGGTGGAGAAAACCGAGCGAGATGCGTTGGTATGACCACCGTGTCCGCCCCCCACCCCCGACCCCTCCCCGCGATGGGGGAGTGGGTGGGGGCGGCCACGATTCAACGCGAGTGGAAAGTGCTTTAGTCTCCATCGCGCCAGCGGGTGATGGTGCGTGTGTGCATGCCTTCAATCGGACCTGCGGTCGTCCTATAACGGTCCGGGCTCCGCAGTCGCGGGCGCCGCCAAGCCGCTGGAGTGACGCCGTGTCCGCAAGGCCTCATCTGACGTTCGCGCGTCGGTTCGCCGTGGCGCTCTTGGCGCTCGGCGGCATCATCCCTGATTGGGCGCATGCCCAGCGCAAGGTGCTGCCGCCGTCGCGGGAGGCCGCGCAGTATTCGTTCGCACCGGTCGTCAAGCAGGCCGCGCCCGCCGTCGTCAACGTCTACGTGCGCTCGCGCGTGCAGGCGTTCAACTCGCCGTTCGCCGACGACCCCTTCTTCCGCCGCTTCTTCGGCGAGCGCTTCGGCCAGCCGAGCGAGCGCATGCAGAACTCCCTGGGCTCGGGCGTCATCGTGAGCCCGAACGGTATCGTCGTCACCAACACCCATGTGATCAAGGGCGGCGGCCAGACCGAGATCCGTATCGTGCTCGCCGACAAGCGCGAGTTCGACGCCAGGATCGTGCTGCAGGATGAGAAGACCGACATCGCCGTGCTGCAGATCGAAGGCGGCGACGGCCGCTTCCCCCACCTCGAGTTCGAGGACAGCGACGCGCTCGAGGTCGGTGACATGGTGCTCGCCATCGGCAACCCGTTCGGGGTCGGGCAGACGGTGACGCAGGGCATCGTCTCCGCGCTCTCGCGCACCGAGATCGGCCAGTCGGACGCCCAGGTGTTCATCCAGACCGACGCCGCGATCAATCCCGGCAACTCGGGCGGCGCGCTCGTCGACATGGCGGGACGGCTGGTCGGCATCAACACCGCGATCTTCTCGCGCTCCGGCGGCTCGCACGGCATCGGCTTCGCGATCCCCTCCAACCTCGTGCGCCTCTACGTCGACAGCGCCGTCTCCGGCCGCAAGGTCGAGCGGCCCTGGCTCGGCGCGCGGCTCGAGGCGGTGACGCGCGATGTCGCAGAGGGCCTTGGGCTCGACCGGGTCGCCGGCGCGGTCGTGACGCGCGTGCAGGACAAGAGTCCGGCGCGGGAGGCCGGCCTCGAGCCCGGCGACGTGATCGTCTCGGTCGACGGGTTCGGGGTCGCGGATGCGCGTGCGGTCTACTACCGGCTGACCACCCGCGGCGTCGGCAACCGTGCGCGCCTCGAGGTGCTCCGCCGGGGCCGTTCGGCGACGATCACCGTGGCGCTGCGCGCTCCGCCCGCCGCCGGCCGCGAGGACACGCGCATTCTCACCGGCCAGCATCCCCTCGACGGTGCGCGCGTGTCGACGATCCTCCCGTCGATCGCCGACGAGCTCGGGCTCGATGACCAGGACGGTGTCGTGATCCTGGCGGTGCGTGCCAACTCGATCGCGGCGGGGCTCGGATTTCGCGCCGGCGATGTGGTGGTCCAGGTCGGCAACCAGGCGATCGCGACCGTCGCCGATCTCGACCGCGCGGTCAGCGAGCGCCAGCGGCTCTGGCAGGTCTCGGTGAAGCGCGGCGGGCGCATCCTCAAGCTGCAGGTTCCGGGATGAGCGCGATCGTGCTGGCCGTCGCGATGAGCGCCGACCATACGTTCAGCAAGCGGGGTCGCGAGCGCGTGCGCCTCCTCGCCGGCCTCGGCGTCGAGGGCGATGCGCACGCCGGCGCAACGGTCAGGCACCGCTCGCGCGTTGCGCGCGATCCGAGCCGGCCGAACCTGCGCCAGGTGCATCTCGTGCATGCCGAGCTGTTCGAGGAGCTGGCGGCGAAAGGCTTCACGGTCGGCCCCGGCGAGATCGGCGAGAACATCACGACGCGCGGGCTCGACCTGCTGGCGCTGCCCGCGGGCGCGCGGCTGCACATCGGCGACGCGGCGGTCATCGAGATCACGGGCCTGCGCAATCCGTGCGTGCAGCTCGACCGCTTCCAGCCCGGGCTCATGCAGGCGACGCTCGGCCGCGACGCCGATGGCGGTCTGATCCGCAAGGCCGGGATCATGGGCATCGTGATCGCCGGCGGCGACGTCGGCGCGGGCGATGCCATCCGCGTGGTGCTGCCGGACGGCCGACCACGCCCGCTCGCCCCGGTGTGAAACCCTGCTCCCGCGATTTGGCGCCGCCCGGGCCGGGCGGTAGAGTGGCCCGATGACCAACCTCTTCGAGGCCGCCGGCATGGAGAGCGGTGCGCCCCGCCCGCTCGCCGATCGTCTGCGCCCCAAATCGCTCGCCGATGTCGTCGGCCAGGATCACATCGTCGGTGGCGACGGCACGCTGACCCGCATGCTGAAAAGCGGCCGCGTCGCGAGCATGATCCTGTGGGGCCCGCCCGGCTCCGGCAAGACGACGATCGCGCGGCTGCTCGCGGCCGCGACGCGGCTCGAGTTCGAGCAGCTCTCGGCGATCTTCTCGGGCGTTCAGGACCTGCGCAAGGCGTTCGACCGCGCCAGGATCCGGCGCGAGACCGGCAAGGGCACGCTGCTCTTCATCGACGAGATCCACCGCTTCAACCGCTCGCAGCAGGACAGCTTCCTCCAGCACATGGAGGACGGCACGATCACGCTCGTCGGCGCGACCACCGAAAACCCGTCGTTCGAGCTCAACGCCGCGTTGCTCTCGCGTGCGTCCGTGCTGGTGCTGAACCGGCACGACGAGGCCTCGCTCGCGGGGCTGCTCGCGCGCGTCGAAGCGCAGGAGAAGCGGCCGCTGCCACTCGAGCCCGACGCCCGCGCGGCGCTGATCGCAATGGCCGACGGCGACGGCCGCACGGTGATCAATCTCGCCGAGGACGTGCTGACCGCGGTCGCCGTGGGCGCCGCGCCGCTCGACCGCGCCGGCCTCGTCAAGCTCGTCCAGCGCCGGGCGCCGCTCTACGACAAGAGCCGCGACGGCCACTACAACCTGATCAGCGCGCTGCACAAGAGCGTGCGCGGCTCCGATCCCGACGCGGCGCTCTACTGGCTCGCCCGCATGCTCGACGGCGGCGAGGACCGGCTGTTCCTGGCGCGCCGGCTGGTGCGGATGGCGGTCGAGGACATCGGCCTCGCCGATCCGCAGGCGCTCGTCGTCGCCAACGCCGCCAAGGAGGCGTTCGACTTCCTCGGCTCACCCGAGGGCGAGCTGGCGCTGGCCGAGGCGACGATCTATCTCGCGACCGCGCCGAAGTCGAACGGCGCTTATGTCGCCTACAAGGCGGCGATGCGCGCGGCGAAGGAGCACGGCAGCCTCGCGCCGCCGAAGATCATCCTCAACGCGCCGACCAGGCTGATGGAGGCCGAGGGCTACGGCGAGGGCTACGAGTACGACCACGATGCGCCCGAGGGGTTCTCGGGCCAGAGCTACTTTCCCGACGAGTTGCAGCGCCGGCCGCGCTTCTACGATCCGCCCGAGCGCGGCTTCGAGCGCGAGATCAGGAAGCGCCTCGCCTATTGGGATGGCCTGCGCAAGAAGCGGCAGGGTTGAGTCCCGCGCGATGACGGCGTTGTTATTCGACTGTGACTGATGAATTGGCAACCCTCGCACGCTGGCAATCGCGAGCCGGAGCGATGCAGCCGGTCATTGTGCGTGGAGGCCGAACATGAGGTCCCTTTTCATTCATGCGATCGTTGCGGCGGTGCTGGTCGGATCGTTCGCCGGCGCCGCCGAGGCGGGCGGGCGCAAGGGCACGAAGGTTGCGGGCTTCGTCCAGCGCGCCAACGTGAGCGGCAATGGCTTGGGGCAGCCGCCGATGTTCAGCCTCGACACGATCGGGGCGACGCGCGAGCACGGCTATGTCCGTGCGGTCAGCCCGAGCAAGGTGCACCAGTTCTTCTACATGCGTGAGCTCAACAGCATGTAAATCGCGCGGGCTACTGCCCGGGATCGAGCGGCGCGGTGCCCTTGGGCGTGCCGTCGGCGGCGAAGGTCAGCCGCTCGACCTTGGCTTCCGCCTGCTTCAGCAGACGGTCGCAGTGGTCGCGGAGCTGCTCGCCGCGCTCGTAGATCGTGATGCTCTCCTCGAGCTCGACGTCGCCGCGCTCGAGCCGGCCGACGATGCTTTCGAGCTCCTTCAGCGCGCGCTCGAAGGTCATGTCCTTGATGTCGGCGTGCTTGACGGTCTTGGTCGTGCTCATGGGCGTCCCGGGTTGCTCGCTCACGCGTCCATCAGCGTCTTGACATGCACGCCGACTGACCGGGCAAGGGCTGTGAGATCATAGCCGCCTTCGAGCATCGAGACGACCCGGCCCTTGGCGTGGCGCTCGGCCACTTCACAGATTTTCTCGGTCGCCCAGGCGAAATCCGGCTCCTCGAGCCTCAGATTCGCGAGTGGATCGGCCTTGTGGGCGTCGAAACCGGCCGAGATGATCACGATATCGGGAGCGAAATTCCGCAGCGCCGGCAGCACGCGGCTCTCCATCGCCTCGTGGAACTGACTGCCGCCGTCGTTGGGGCGCAGCGGCGCATTCCAGATGTTGCCGACGCCGGTCTCCGACAGCGCACCAGTGCCGGGATAGAGCGGCATCTGGTGGGTCGAGGCGAGAAACAGGTTCTTTTCGGACCAGAACACGTCCTGCGTGCCGTTGCCGTGATGGACGTCGAAATCGACGACCGCAATGCGCTCGAGGCCGTGCCGGGCGCGGGCGTACATGCCGGCGATCGCCGCGTTGGAGAAGATGCAGAAGCCCATGGCGCGGGCACGCTCGGCGTGATGGCCGCAAGGCCGCACCTGGCAGAAGGCGTTCTTGACCTTGCCTGCGATCACGCTGTCGACCGCCTCGAGCCCGGCGCCGACCGCGCGCAATGCCGCCTCCCAGCTCGCCGACGAGAGCACCGTGTCGGGATCGAGCCGGACCGGCGGCTCGCCGGTCCCCGGCCGTGCTGCCTTGATGTCGGCGATGTAGGCCGCAGGATGCGCCAGCTGGATCTGCCTCTCGACGTCGTCGCGCAGCGGCGCCTCGATGCGCACGAGCGGTTTGAACAGGTCGTGAGCCAGCGCCTTGTCGATGGCGCGCATGCGGTCGGGCCGTTCCGGGTGACCGGGCCCGGTGTCGTGCTCGAGGAAGCAGGGATGGGTGACGAGCAGCGTGGTCATGGTGTCGGCCCGTGGCAAGCGTGGCGCAAGCCCACACTCTATCCAAGGGGCGCCGGAAAACCATCCCGTCTGTCAGGAGACCAGCAGCACGTAGAGGGTAATGCCGATCATGGCGGCGAGCAGCAGGCCGAACAGGAAGCCCGGCGCGTGCTCGATCGGGTGCAGGCGTGGCGGCGTCACGCTCATGAGCAGGGCCTCCGCAGGACGTTGGACAGGGACGCCATAGGCGCCGGCGGCCGGCGCGGGGAGCGCCGGCATCGAGGCGATGACGCTCGCGATCGACTGACGGGGCGGCGGCGCGGCCGCCGCGGCGCTCTGCTCGGACATGCGCTGCTCGGCGAGCGCGAGCTCGCGCGCGAGCAGGTCGAGTGGCATGGGGCGCGTGCGTTGCAGGACGGCGAGGGGTGGCGTGCGGGTCTCGGACGAGGCTGCCGGCCGGCCCGCCGCCGCCGGAACCGGAGAAGGCCGTGGATGCAGCGCGACGATGCGCTCAGCGAGGCGGGCCCGGCTCGCCGCGGCCGCTGCCGGACCGGTGCCATCGGGAGATTCGAGTGCGGCGAGCACCGCATGCGCCGCGGCGAGGGCCGGCGGCATCGGCTGGACGGCCGCGGCCGGTCCGCCGGCTGCGGCGGCAGCAACCGATGGCGGTGCCTTCTTCGTGTCGCCGCCGTCAATGGGCATTCCGGTCTCCGTGATCGCAAACCTCCCCGAGGTCGAACGAATGGCGGGCGCCGATTATTCCAGCTATCGCCCCATCGCGGCGCCGCGCTCCATTCGGCGCCGAGCGCAAGTCGCATGCCAAGGCTGGTTCAAGCCTCGGCGATGCTGCTCAGCCGCTCGAGCAGCCGCCCTTTCGAAGCCGACGCAGCCGGTTCCTCGGCTGCTCCGTCCGCCGGAGGGTTCGCCGTGCCGGAGGCCGTATCGGCGGCAGCATGGGTCCCGTTCTTATGCTCACCGGCGATCGCAGCGCTGAGGGCCTTGAGGCCCTTGGCGGCGCTGTCCGGAGCGGCTGCGGCCGGCGCCGCCAACGCCGCCTCGGCCGTCGGCGCCTCGGTCAGGCGCTCGGCGAGTGAACGCTTTGGACGGGCCTCGGCCGATACCTGGGCCGCCGCGCCATTTCCGGACCGCGGACCGGCGCCGAGGCGACGCATCTCGCCGACGAACTGGGCCGCCTGGCGGGCCTGCTTCTGGTGTGCGGCGGCGGTTTCCGCGCGCAGCTTCTGGATGATCTCGGTCTGGCTGTCGACCTGCGCCTGCAGCGCGCTGACCCTGGCCTTGAGGGCGAGCTTGCTATCCCTGATCGACGTGGCGCCCGATGCGCCAGCGCCATCCTCGTAGGCGCCGAGGCTCGCCTTGAGGCGCGCGATCTCGCTCGCCTGATCCTCGATCTTGATCTTCAGCGAACGGGTCTGCTGCTCGAGCGTGCCGGCGTCGGGAGGCCCCGCGGTGCCCGCTTCGCGCAGCGCGCGCAGGCTCTGCTCGGCGGCCTCGAGCTCGCGTGTCAGTCGCGCGATGGCCGCGCTCTCGCTGCTGTCGGTTGCTTGCGCGGCGCCGTCGGATCTGCCGCGCTCGGCGCTCTGCAGCTTGGCCAGCAGCTCCGCTTGGTCTCTGCTGCGCGCCCGCAGCGCCTCGATCTCCGCCCTCAACGCGATTGTTCCCTCGGTGCTGGCATCGCTCGGCCCGGCGTTGACGTTCGGCGCGCGGGCCTGCAGCGAGGTCGTCAGCCGATCGATCTCGGCACGGCTCTGCACGTTGATCTGGAAGGCCTCCTCGAGGGCGCGGGCCGACTTGCCGGCCTCGCCCGTCAGCGTCGCGATCTCGCGGTCGCGCTGGTAGAGCAGCTTCTTGGCCTCGGCCAGCCGATGCTCGACCCTGGGGAGCCGCTCGGTCACGGTCTGCTCGAGGACGAGGCGGGCGTTCTGCGCCTCCTCGAGCCCGGCGCGCAAATCGCGGATCTCGTTCTCGGCCTCGTTGATGCGCGCATCGCGCCGGCTCAGATTGATCAGCTGGCGCGCCGAGGAGAGCCGTGCCTGCTCGACCTGCCGCTCGAGCGCATAGACGCGGACGGCGCTCTCCGCCCTGACGCGGTCCTTGTCGGCCCTGATCTCGGCCTCGGTCGCGGGCAGCGCGCGCCGGACGCGGCTTGTCGCAATCCGCTCGAGGCGGCGCCGATAGGCGGGCACGACCAGGAACGCCAACAGCAGGGCGATCAGGAAGCCGAGCGCCACCAGCATTGCGGACTGCAGCGTAATCACGAGGTCATTCCCAGAGTGAGCCCGTCGGGCGCGCCGGGAGAGCGCATCCGCGCGCGCGAATCGGCGGCCACTCTACACCGTCGCGCAGGCGCGATATGCTCCCGTGCCCGTTCCAGCCGGCGGAGGCCGCCGTCAGAACGGGTTCCACGTCGCATGGCGAGTGTACTTCAAGTAGCCGACGTTGGCACCTAGCCGAAGTCCGAGGCCGGACCGGATGACGGCGAGCACGACGTCGTCGTGCTTCTGCAGCTGCACGCTGACGCCGCCGACCAGATAGGCGGCGCCCTGCACGCCGCCGAAGCGCGCGTAGATCTCGGCCGGGTCACGCAGATTGTAGACCAGCACCATGGTCTTCGAGCCCTCCGCGCCGACGTCGTAGCCGATCGACGGACCCTGCCAGTAGACCTTGTGGCGGCCGGCATCCTTGGTGTGGAGCAGGCCCTCGCCGTAGCGCAGGCCTGCGACGAATGCGCCGCCTGCATCCTCGCCGAGGATGTAGCCGTTCGGCCGGCCGGACCTCTGGAACGTCCACTCGATTGCGCTGGCGAGCCCCTTGCTGACTGAGCCGAAGAAGCTGTGACCGGCGTTCACTATCTCGTTCTGGGAGTAGTAGCCCCGCTGCGCCTCATCATCGGCGTAGCTTGGCGCACCGTAGCCAGCACGTGGGGACGGGGGAGGTGCGCCGTAGCTGCGCTCGTAGGGCTCCGGTGCGCCCGCCGGCGGCGCGCCGTAGGGCGGAGCGCCATAGCCCCCGCCGGGCGTGCCGCCGTAGGTCTGCTGCGGCGGGCGATAGGCATCGCTGGCGCCGACGCGGCTGCCGGGGCTGCCGTAGCTCTGCCGCTCGGTCTGACGTTCGTAACCCGTCGTCGCCGGCGGCGGGCTCGAGGACGGCCCGCCCCAGCCCTGGCCGTAGCCGCCTTGGCCCTGGCCCACGGCCGAGCCGTAGCCGCCCTGGTCGGCAGGGCGCTCCCAGGGCAGTCGCTCCTGGGCGGTGGCGAGGCCCGTCGAGGCGATGGTGGCGGCCAGGGCGAGGCCGATGATCCGACGATATGTGCGCATGGGCGTTGGCTCGGGTTGTGGCGCGGGCGAGCGATGCCGGGGCACCGGTCGCGATCCTGAAGAATTGATTGACGGAAAGTGTTACGAAAGTGTGGCTTTTGCGATCGCAAGAGTGGCAATTTACGGACAATTCCAGCAACGCAACAGCATGGACGCGGAGCGGATTTTTCTGTCCCGCGTGTGGGTTACTTCGGGAGGACGGGATGTTGCTCGACCGCAAGGTGGCGATCGTGACGGGCGCCGGCCAGGGCATCGGCCGCGCCTGTGCGGAGCGGCTGGCCCGGGAAGGCGCCAAGGTCGTCGTTGCCGATCTCAATGGCAGGAGTGCCAAGGAAGTCGCGGCCGCGATCGGCAAGGCCGGCGGCACCGCGATCGCCGAGGCGTGCGATGTCTCCAAGAGCGAGCAGGCTGCACGGATCGTGGCGGCGGCGGTCGGCGCGTTTGGCCGCCTCGACGTGCTGGTCAACAATGCCGGCGTCGTCGATGACCGCCCGTTCCTCGACCTCGAGCTCGCGGAGTTCGACCGCATTCTCGGCGTCAACCTGCGCGGGGCGTTCATGGTCGCGCAGGCGGCCGCCCGGCAGATGGTGAAGCAGGGCGGCAAGAAGGGTGCCGCCGGCGGTGCGATCGTCAACATGAGCTCGATCAACGCGTGGTTCGGGCTTCCCGATCACGTCGCCTATGCCTGCTCGAAGGGCGGCATCATGCAGCTGACGAAGTCGATGGCGGTGGCGCTCGCGCCGCACGCCATCCGCGTCAACGCGGTCGGGCCCGGCACCATCGAGACGCCGCTGATCAAGGATGTCGTGAAGGACCAGCAGTTCCGCGCGAAGGTGCTCTCGCGCACGCCGCTCGGCCGGTTCGGCCAGCCTGAGGAAATCGCGGCGGTGGTCGCC
>Ga0114938_1000653_pt1 | contig 25305 bp, 20 predicted proteins | sample AshMeaBigSpring_FD_88675 | JGI IMG/M metagenome (GOLD analysis project Ga0114938, IMG submission 88675) | Groundwater microbial communities from Big Spring, Nevada to study Microbial Dark Matter (Phase II) - Ash Meadows Big Spring | ecosystem: Environmental > Aquatic > Deep subsurface >... | reverse complement strand
CTAAAATAAATACTACAATACCAATAATCATGAATATATTTCTAAGGTAAGTAAAATTTAGTAATAAAAAGGCATTGGCAAGAGTGCACGCCCCAACAGTTGTAGCAATAGCGCCAACAGGGAAACGCTCTAACCTATCAATTGTCTCTTTAATCATTATAATCTCCTTATATTTTATTTTTTATATTCAAATTCTAGTTCAGAATTTATATTGAAGAAATCAGAGTAATCAATTTTAAAAATTGATTTTTTAATTTTTGAGATATCAATATTAAGTCTGATTAATTGTGTTAAAACACCTGTGTATGAAAGGTCTCCCTGAATAATAGCTCCATGAATTTTTCCATTTTTATGAGCAATTTTTTTGTAGACACCATCTCTTTCTCTAAGAGAATCAATAATCATTCCCTCTGTTTTTTCATAAATATGTAAGCAACCTAAAGATAAAGTTGGAATATCAAAGAAGTTCATAGTAGATTTAGCAAAGAAAAAGTCATCCATAACTCTAATTTTTCCAGCCATATTTGAAGTGGCAGCTATTCCCTCTTTTACTGCAACAGACCAAATAGTACCATTACCACTAACATCTCCAGCTCCATATACATCTTTAACATTAGTTTCACCTTTTTCGTTAAAAAGAAGACCAATTTTATTGTACTCTATTGATGTATTTTCTAAAAATTCTACATTTGGTTTTACTCCAGCGCAAACAATAACTAGATCAGCTAGTAATTCAACATCTCTAGCATCATCTGATAAACTTAAAGAGTTAATTAGATTAGGATTTTTTGGATTTACATTTAGTTTTGTAACTTTTGAATCAAAGAATAGCTTAACGCCATGCTCAACTAATTTTTTTTCATAAGTTATAGATGCTTCTTTATCAAGTTGTAATGGTAGTAATCTATCAGACATCTCAATTAAAGATAGATTAGCATGGACATTTTTATTATGAATTAGTCCACTAATTGCATCCATACCAATTAAACCAGCACCAATAACAACAATATTTTTTGCTTTTTTAGAAATCTCTATAATTTTATTACAGTCATCTAAAGATTTTAATCCTACAACATTTTCCTTTCCATTTATATTTTCAATAGGCGGGAAAAATGGTCTAGATCCAGAAGCGATTAAAACCTTATCGTATGAAACAACTTCGTTATTATCTAAGGTAATAGTTTTTTCATTTTCATTTAAAGAGATAACCTCTCTTCCTTTAAGCCAGTTGATATTGTTTTTTTCGAAGAAATCTTTATCTACAAAATTGATACCTTCTAAATCTCTCATTCCTCCAATATAGTGATGAAGGATACATCTTGAGTAGATGTCAGTATCTTTAGAGATTAGTGTAATATCTGCATTTTTATCTAAAGCTCTTAAGTTTTCTGCTCCATTAATTCCAGCTGCAGAAGCTCCAATTATAATATATTTCATTATTTTACCTCCTCAAGAGTAATTGCAGCCATAGGACATTTAGCAACACATTGCGGTCCATTAGGATTATGACTACACATATCACATTTCATAATCTCTTTTTTAGTTGCTTTATCCTCTTTTAAAGTTCCATATGGGCACGCCATTATGCACATATAACAACTAGCACATTTGTTTTTATCGTAAGTAACATATCCAGTTTCAGAATCTTTTCTCATGGCTCCACTCATGCAAGTATAAACACACTCAGGAAGATCACAATTTCTACAAAAGATTGGAGAAAATTTAAAATCACTACTTAAAACAACTCTATTTCTAGAGTCAGCAGAATCGTGAGAAACTAAGCAGGCACTAACGCAAGTTAAGCAACCGATACATTTACTTCTATCTATTTTTATTCTTTTCAATTTAATCTCTCCTTTACTTTTATATTTTTTCAATAGAAACTGGAGCATATTTATATGAAGGCTCCTTAGAGTATGGATCATATATAGAAAGAGTTAAATTATTTGTTTCTATATAATGAATAGGTGCGTATAAAACATCGTGAGGTAAATTATCAGTAGTTAATGCTAAGAATTTACTACTTCTACCATTTATAGATTTAACCAAAACTTCATCTTGTGACTCGATACCTAACTCTTCACCAAGAGTTTTAGAGATATAGATATATGAGTTATCTGAAGTTGAGTCATTAACATATGTAATCTCTTTTGTTCTAGTTTGAGTATGCCATTGTCCAACAGTTCCTCTTCCTGTATTTAAAACGTAAGGGTAAGTTTCATTTGTAGGAACAGGATTTTCTGCTACATCTTCAAATACAAATTTAACTTTTTTATTAGGTGTATAGTACTCTCCATTTTCAAATAATCTTCTTTCGTTATCAACTAAAGTTTCTCCCTCTTTAAATGGCCATTGAACACCATATCCATTTTCTAGAAGTTTATAGCTAACACCAGTCATATCACAAGGAGTATCTTTTGTAACTTTAACCATTTTATTGAAAACTGCTTCAGGAGTTTCCCAACCATCTAAAAGTGTTCCCATACCTAAAGCTTTTCCAACATTGTATATAACTTCAAAATCACTAAAAGATCCTTCAGGTTTAGGAATAACCGGATTTAATTTAGATATTCTTCTTTCTGTATTAATAAGTGTTCCCTCTTTCTCTATTCCAGAAACTACTGGTAAGAAAAGGTCTGCAAGTTCAGAACTATCAGTATTTGGATACAGATCTTGTACAACAAAAAGGTCCAACTTTTCAATTGCTTCTGCAAATTGGGTATTGTTAGTCCAAGAGTGTCTAGGGTTTGTACAAAGAATCCATAGAGCTTTTATCTCTCCAGTAATTATTTTTTCAATAATAACATTATAAGGAAGTGTTGGTTTTGTTGGGAAAATAGCTGGATCTAATCCTAAAGCATCTCCAACAAGCTTTCTCTTAGCTTCATCTGTATATTCTCCACCACCATATAATCCAGTTGTATTACTGAAAAGACGAGATCCCATGGCATTACATTGTCCTGTAATAGAGTTAGCGCCTGTTCCTGGTCTACCCATATTTCCAGTCATAACAGCTAAGTTAATTATACTTTGAGCAGTTCTAACAGCTTGATAACTTTGGTTGATTCCCATAGTCCACCAGAAAGATACAGCATCCCCTTCATGAATAAGTTTAGCTAAAGTTAAAAATTCATCTTTAGTTATTCCAACTTTTTCCTCAATATCATCAATAGAGAATTTTGAAACATGTTCTTTAAATGCATCAAAATTTTCTGAATATTTTTCAATATAGTTATTATCAATCCAGTTATTTTCAATTAAATAGTTGGCAATAGTATAGTATAAAACAATATCACTCTTAGGTTTTATGCAGAAGAAATAATCAGCATTTTTAGCTGTTTCACTGCATCTAACATCTATAACAATAACTTTCTTATTTTTATTTTTACGCACTCTATCCCAAATGATAGGGTGAGCAACAACAGGATTAGCTCCAGTAAAAATAATAGTATCAGAAAGCTCTAAATCATTTAATGTATAAGGAGGAGCATCAAATCCAAAACTTTGTTTATGTGCAACAACAGATGTAGCCATACAAAGTCTAGTATTTCCATCAAGTTGTCCACCTACAAAGTTTCTAAAAACATGTCCAACTAAAGCCATTTCTTCCAAAGCTAATTGACCAGTACTTATGCAAGCAACACTCTCTTTTCCGTGTTTCTCAACAATTGCTTTTAGTTTATCACTAAAAAAACTATAAGCTCTCTCCCAAGAAATCTCCTCTCTTCCATTTTCAGTTTTTAATAGTGGATTTTTAGGAAAATCACCTGATGTAAGTTGTTTATCTAGATTTAAACCTTTAATACAACTAAATCCTTTGTTTACAGGGTATTTTTCAGTGGGAATAACTTTTTTTATTTTATTGTCTTCAACGTAGAAATCCATGTTACATGCTAATGAACAGTAGTTGCAAGTTGTTTGAATTTTATTCATATTCTCTCCTCCTTGGTATACAAGTATTATATACATATTATAATACTTATTAATAAAAAATAGTAGTGTGACTTTAGTCACACTACTATAAAAAAGGTTAAAATTAATTCTAAAAATGTTTAAAAATTATTGAGTAATAAGTTCCAGCTCAACAGGAATAAATTGTAGAACTATTTCCTTTTTTCACAATCTATTCTCCTTTAAAATTTAATACTTCTTCAAGAGTTGGTATTGATGTTTGAGCACCAATTTTAGTAACAGAGATAGCAGCAACTTTAGTTCCTCTATTAATAGCTTTTACCTTTAACACCCTTATCTAAAAGGATATTTGCAGCATTTATTACGCTTTCTTCATCAGTAACAGGGATTCCAGATAGAATCTCTAACTCTGTTTCATTAGGAATTATATAATCAGAATTTGAAATAATCTCTTCCAACAACAATTTTTATTAGAAAATTTTACCAATTATACCCAATTGTTAATTCAGCACTTAACTTCTTTTTAACTTCATCTCCAGTTAAATATTTACCCTCTATTCCTATATTGAAATGTTCATTTATCATAATAGTATTTCCAATTTTTATTTCATATCCTTTTTTAGGCATAGGAGCAATAAATTTTATATTTTCAACATTAACTTCTGGGGTATCATTTTTCAAATATTTATTTACTTCGTATCCAATAGTTAATGATGGAATCATTTCTAAACCATTTAGGGTAAATAATTTTTCAATAGTTAAACTAGGTTTTAATTGAAGAAGCATCTCTTTTTTTGAATAAACATTATAATTATCACCGTGTCGATCTGTTAATTTGTATGAACTAGATGGTAAATTAAATAGGGCAAGATCAAAAACAGGAATAATTCTATAATCAGATTGTAGGAATAACTTCCCTAATCCCAAACCATAAGTATCTACATTCATATTTTCTCGTTCTTTAGACACATAACTAGTAAATCTATTTTTAATTAAACTTTTTGTATAATCTCCTTTAACAAAATATCCATCTTTTGTTAAAAATTTAGAGTATATTTGAATAGAATATGCTTCTCCTTCATTGCTATAATTTCCATCAAAATCAGTACTAGATTTACTATAAATAAAATTTCCACCTACAAATACATTAGAATTTAATTTATAATCATAACCAAAACCATTACTTTTAATCTTTTGATCATAATCTCTAAAGTTTTTACCACCAAATTTTAATTCAGAGAAGTTTCCTAAATAGTAAACGCCTTCTTTATGTATATTTCCATCTAGTAAATTTATTCTGTTATCTATTAATTCTTTTTGATTTTTTAACAGATTAACTCTACTTGTAAACTCTGAAATTGCAGCATTAGAAAGATTACTAGCATATTTATTTTGGTCAACAGGAGGTTTAGTTTCAGGCTCAGGATCCACAACGGGAGGTCTTGGAGTTGAAACGATCAATTTATTATCTTCTATTTTCAAATCCGCTCGAATAGCTCCCAAATCAATAAAATCTTTACCATCTATCGAACTTAAAGTTAGATTAGAACTAGTTCCTTCAGGAAGCGTTATGAAAATAATATCTTTACCTAATTCCATATCCTTAGCAATATTATGTATGTCAATCTGTAGATTAGTTCCTCCTAAAACACTATTTTTAACTTCTAATTTATCGCCATCACCTGTCATTAAATTAGTTTTAAAAAATACATTTCCATTTCCAGAAAGATTATCAACACTTAAAGTAAAAAAATCTTTTGTTGTTCGATTGAATTCTGTACGCTTATCAAAACTTAATTGTGAATTATTTAATGATAACTCTCCTATTTGAGAATCTTGTGTAATTTCCCAATAAGTATTATTTAGATTTAATTTACTTAGTTCATCACCTGTTATTTTACCTAAAAAAACAGAATTTTCAAAAGAGGTAGTACTATTATCTAGTAATAAATCGCCATTTATTTGAGCATATCCTATTTCTAAATTAGATTTATTATTTAAGTTTATATTACCAGTAAAAAAAGTATTAATTTCATGGAATCTATCACCGGTAACTTCATCTTTTAATAAAGTATTTACAGCATTTTGATTTAAAGTACCTTGAGTTGAATCGTATACTAAATCAGTTTTTCCATCAATATATCCTAAAATAATATTTGAATTAGAGTTTGTATTTATATTGCCTTCTATAATTGAATATATACTTCCTGTAAAATTAGTATTATTATCTAAATTTAAGTTTTGGAATTTAAATTTAGAAAAATAATAATCGCCATTAACAGTTGTTTCTGTAATTTTTTCTCCTGCATGTAAATCTCTTCCACCAGAAAGAACTAATTTATTATCACTACCAGAAATATTTATATTACCCTCTAAATTAGTTCCACCAGTTATTGCAAAGACTTTATTGGTAGCTCCACTTATATTAACATCTAAATTTTCATTGAAAGATCCATGGAAAATGGATACATTATTTTTAAATTTAGAGGCATCAATATCTGCTATAGCTGTAATCTCTGAAGAGTTTACTATTTGAGCTCCATTATCTACTGCATTAATATCGCCAAAAGAGATTTTATTGGCATTTAAATCTAATTTCCCTCCTCGAAACATAAATCTAATTTTAGAAGTATCAATTTGTTTATCGTCACCTAAAATAACAGTAGCTCTTCCACTAACTATATCGATATTATTAAAAGCTTGTAAATTTCCAAGTTCATCACTCTCTTGATTCAAGATAACAACACCATCACCAATATTTAATCCGCCTTCATTTTTACCAATACCATTCACAATAAGAGTTCCTTCACCTATTTTATGTAAGTCATCGCCTTTAACACCATTAACTTGCCATAGAACCTTTTTTTCTTTTGCAACTTCAATTCCAGCTCCTATCCAAGTTTTATCTTTATTATCAGATGTAACAGTAAAATTACTTTCAAAAGTTAATTTTCCAGCTCCCATATTTATATTATCCTGAAGCTTTATAGTACCGTCTTCTCCTTTAAAAGTTAGATGTTTTGTTGAATTAAGCTCATCATTGGTTGCTTTGGCCAAATCGACAGTATCCTTTAAGCCAGAATACTCCCATTTTTCTGCTCCTTGAATAATTTCACCAATACCTTTATTTTCTGATCCATTTATTCCGTACCATAAAATATTTTCATCTGAATTTTTATTTTCAATATCTGGAGCAGTATCCTCTTTTATCATGTCTAACGTAAAATCTTTTTGAAAAGGTGTAAAAATATCATCAGCAGAGGATACAGAAAATGCAACTCCTAGTAATTCCCATTCTTGTGTAGCAGTATTAAATCCCCAAAGTGGAGAACCACTATCACCACCTTCACAATACATAGGTAAAGCAGTATTTTGATTATGCTCTAAAAAAAAACTCAGCTCACGAGCTCTAAATCTTAGACTGGTTTTAGAAATCAAAGCATCGGGAGTATAAAAACCTGCAGTTAAATATTTATATGCTCCACTAAGCTTTTCTGTAGAAAAAGTGCCATCAGGATTTTGTGTAATTACATTTTGTGTACCACTTCCTACTCTAGCAAAAATAGAGTACTTCTTTTTAATATCTCTCCAATCAGATGGAGTTCCTTCTAAAGAATTCCAATTAGAAGGAGCTACATCTGTAACTACTTTATTAAGTCTAGGAGAATGAAAGTCAATTGAACTATTATTGTTTCTATCAATCAATTTATATGTATGCCCTACTCCATAACCATAACTTACATCCTTATAACCACCGTTATGTCTTACGCCAACTACATAATTTGGATTGATTAAAGTTCCAACACCCTTTGAATCTGTTGAAGAAAAATCAGGTATAGGGACATTAATCATTTTATAAGTGCCATCTTTTCTGTCCACACGAATATCTGTAGCCCCTACTTTAAATAGGCCTTTATTCATTGCAAAGTCCCGATAGTATTGATAGTCAATAAAATCGGCAACGGTTGAAGCTTTAATAATAATAAACCATAAAGTGTGTAAAACTATTATAATATTTTTTCTCATCAATGAGTCCTCCTTTTTTATAAATGAAATTTTACGAAACCAATTATAGTTTACAATGATTTATATATTAAGCTATAATGGAATCTTTTGTCAAACATTTTATCTTAAAATCAATCGTTTTTTCATTATATTTGTTTTATGATTTTGATATTTTAGAAATGAGTAGCCAAGATGATTATATTAATGTAATATTAAAAAAGTGAGATTTAAAAATCTCACTTTTTTATCGATTATATTTTTTCGTTAAAATAGATATTTTTTGAGAAAGGTTGCTATCTAAAAAAGATTTATCAACTCTCCAAATCCAGTTGTTTCCTAGAGTAGAAGGTGTATTCATTCGACTAGAGTCATCTAAACCTAAAAAATCTTGTATAGGAGCTATAACAAGTTGTGAATTAGAGCTCCAAAGAGCTTCGATAAACTTCCAATTAATGGAATTATCTTGATAATTTTTATCTTTTAAAAAATTTTCAAGATAATCATCACAAAATATTTTATCTTTTTTATTTATAGTTTCATACCATCCAACGACAGTTTGGTTGTCATGAGTACCCGTATAAGCAATACTTTTTTTAGGATATTTATGTGGTAGATAATCACTTTCTTCCCTTGAGTCAAAAGCAAACTCTAATATCTTCATTCCAGGAAAACCTGAATCTTTTAAAAGTTTATGAACTTTAGGAGTTAAAAATCCTAAATCTTCTGCTATAATATCCAAATTACCTAAAGAATTTTTAATAGCATTAAATAATTTCATTCCAGGCCCTTTTTCCCACTTTCCAAATCTAGCATTTTTTGCTTTAGCAGGAATTGACCAAAAAGATTCAAAACCTCTGAAGTGATCTATTCTAACTGTATCGTAGAGTTTAAAACAACTTTTGATTCTTTTAATCCACCATTTAAAATTATTTTCCTCAAGATATTTCCAATTATATAATACATTTCCCCAAAATTGCCCATCAGAACTAAAAGCATCTGGAGGACATCCAGCAACTTTAGTAGGTTGTAACTTTTTATCAAAGCAAAACATATTAGGATTTTCCCAAGTGTCAGCACTATCAGTAGCTATAAAAATAGGAATATCTCCAATAATTTTTATTCCTTTAGTATTAGCATATGATTTTAATTCATTCCATTGCTTGTCAAATAGATATTGTAAAAAAATATGGAAGTTAATTTCATCTTTAAGCTCAAATTTAGCTTTTTTTAAAGTTTTCTTATCTCTAAATTTATAATCTCTAGGCCATTCTAACCAGGATTTACCCTTGAATTTATCTTTAATAGCCATGTAAAGGGCGTAGTTCTCAAGCCACCAAATATTTTTATTTTTAAAATTATTTAAAGTGTATAATAAATTTTTATTTTTAAAGTTTAAGAAGGCTTTTTTAAAAACTTTATATCGATCTATATATAATTTATCATATTGTATATTTGATATAGTATTTAATTCAGATAAGGATTTAAGATCCTCTTTAGTTAAGACATCTAATTCTATTAAAGAATTTAAGTCTATAAAATATGGGTTGCCTGCAAAAGCTGAGAAAGATTGATAAGGAGAATCACCGTAGCCAGTTATTCCCATTGGAAGAATTTGCCAATATTTTTGATGACTTTTTTCTAAAAAATCAACAAACTCATAGGCACATTTTCCAAAATCACCAATTCCATAGTTGCCAGGTAGAGATGTTATATGTAAAAGAATACCGCTTGATCTATCTTTCATGAAAATACCTCACTTTCAATTTATTGTAAATGAGGCACCAACGGGAGGAAGGTGCCTCAAGAGGGAATTATTATATAAAATATATTATATTAGAACCAAACTTCTGCTTGAACTCCAACTCTTATGTTATCTCTATCAAATTTCGTTTTCTTTTTATCTCTACTTTCTATTTCTCCACCAACATAAGAAACAAATGTTCTGATTTCAGGTCTAGCCCAGAATTGATTAGCATCTAATTTTAAAGTAGGAGCAAAAGTCGCTTTATAGAAAGTTCCATCAGAGTCTGTGTTATCTGAGTAATCAGATTTTGTATAGCCAATTCCTGCTTCAAATTGAAGTTCAAAATTTTTATTAACTTTATAAATTGGCCTCATAACGAAAGCAGCTTCGTATCCCTTTTCCTTATAACTATCAGTTGAACTTTTTTCAGGTTTATCATCGTATTGACCAAAAACTGTTGTAAATAAATCCCATTTATCATTAAGAGTCGTAAGACCCCAAGTTCCTAATCTATAAGACATAGCTTTCTTGTAATTTCCTAAAGCATTTCCTAGACTTCCTAAACCGTAAGTAGCACCAATTCCAGAACCTACTTGAGCATAGAATTTAGAGAAACCTTCTAATCCATAGAAGCTGTTTAAATTATATTGTCCAAAACCTTGGAAACCAGTTTTAGCTCTATTTGAGTCTTTATCTTCATTATCTTGCGATTTAGCAGCAACTAAATCAAATTCAAAATTATCAATAGAGTATTTAGTTACTAATCCAACTACATCTTCTTCAAATCCTAAATCTGAATTTCTAGCAACAACTCCAAAACCAAGTTTACCATTTCCTACAGCTATATTATCCATTCCAAGACCTGTACCAGACATATCAGTGTAATACATATCAGTTATATGAATATCTCTTCTATTATAATATCTTTTACCAGCCCAAACTGTAGAATCCTTAAAATTTCCTTTGAAAGTAGGTAGATTTCCCATTTCAACAAAAACTTGTCTAGCTTGAATAGATGAACTTCCCCATCCACTAGGATTATCATTAATATTTCCTGAATTATCAGAATAACTTGCTGAATCTGAAACTAGCATAGCATGAAATTTAGCCCAAGCTCCATTTTCCATATAAAAGCTTTTAACAAATTCTAGTTCAGCATACGTATTATCTTCATTTCCTAATCTTCCAACATATCTTTTATCAAATGGGCCTGGAAAAGTAAAGGCTTTTTTCAGTCCTCTTTCTGCATTTAAAAGAAGTCCAGATCTTGCGTATCCATGAAATTCAAAACTTGGATGCTCTTGATTATACTCTAATTTAGCAATTCTATCCTCTAAAGCAGATACATCATAAGAAGCTGTAACAACTTCAGGAGTTTGAACTACCTCTTTGGCAAAAGTTTTTTCTCCAACTGTTCCAGCAAGGATGATACAAGATAAAAGTGTAAGAATTTTGTTAATTTTCATAAATTTGACTCCCCCTGTATTTATTTTTATTTTTTTTGTTTGTTGTAAAACTGATACAACATTTCATACCAATATATTTATAACATTTTTTTTAATTTGTCAATAATAAAACTAAAATTTCTTAAAAAAAACATAAAAATAAAAAAAAGTACATATTTTTTTAAAAAACTATTGACTATTGTTAAAAAATGAGGTAATAATATTGTTGTATTTAAAGTACAACAAAAATCAAGGAGGGGTAAAATGAGAAACATTTTAAAAAAACCGCTATTAGTTTTAGCAGCAGGAACATTATTTTCAACAATAGCTTTAGGTAAAGCCACTGAAATAACTTTATGGGAACAGATGGAACCAGCAGTAAGACCTACTTATATAAAAATAGTAGATGAATTTATGAAAAAGAATCCAGATGTTAAGGTAAATGTAGTTCATTATTCCAATGAAGATTTAAGAACTCAGTTTCAAAATGCATCTTTAGCAGGTCAGGGTCCAGATATAGTTTATGGTCCAAATGATAATATAGGAATTTTTATGGTTTCAAATTTAATCAAGCCAATTGATAAAGTTGTATCTAAGGATTTAATTCAAAAATTTAATGAAGGAGCTTTAAAAAGTGGTATGTATGATAATCAATTATATCTACTACCAGAGTTCTTAGGAAATCAAATAGCTCTTTTATACAATAAAGATATGGTAGCTAATGCACCAAAAAATTGGGAAGAGTTTTTAAAAATAGCACAGGCAAATAGAGCTGTAGATGCAAAGGATAAAGCTAATTCTAAATATGGGTTCCTATATAATGAAAAAGAACCATTTTGGTTTGTAGGATTCTATAATGGATTTGGAGGAGAAATTTTTGATAGCAAAAATAATCCTACTCTAGATAACCAAGCTATGGTAGATGCTTTAACTTTTGTAAGAGATATTAGAGCAAAGTATGACTTAGGAGAAGCAGGAATGGATTACGATATTGCTTCTCAACTGTTTAAACAAAAGAAAGCTGCTATGATATTAAATGGAGCATGGTCTTGGAAAGAATACGAGGATGCTGGAATAAACTTGGGAGTAGCTCCTATGCCAATTCCTTCAAAAAATGGTTATGCATTATTTACAAATGCCTCTAAAGGATATTCATTATCAGAAAATACATCAGGCAAGAAAACAGAGGCTTTAAATAAGTTCTTTGATTATATTTTCTCTCCAGAGATAAACGCAGAAATTTCTTTAAATCAATCACAAGCTCCAGGAATAGAGGCAGCTAGAGAATTACCACAAGTTAAAAACGATAAATTAATGCAAGATTCAATTGAAACAATTAAATATACTGTTCCTATGCCAGTTGTGCCAGAAATGAGAGCTATCTGGGATGCTGTGAGACCGAACTTAGAAGCTGTTTTAAATGGAAAAATGACTCCAGAAGATGCAGCTAAAAAGATGCAAAAAGATGCAATAGACGGAATTAAAATTATTAAAGGTGAGTAATTAAATTGAGAGGTTGGATTTTATCCAACCTCTAAAATTAAAAGGAGACGATTATGAGTGGAAAAGGAAGACTAGTAGGTAAAAATACACCATATTTATTTATAGCACCAGCTTTTATAGTGATGGCAATAATGGTATTTTATCCTTTAGGCTATGGATTTTGGTTATCTTTAACAAATATGAGTTTAAGAACATTTAAAAATCCTGGTTTTGTAGGATTGCAAAATTATATTAGAGTATTTCAAGATCCAGAAGTATTAGCAACTTTTATTAGAACTATAATTTGGACTTTTGTAAACGTATTTTTTCATGTAACTATTGGATTATTTTTAGCAATATTACTGAATAGAAAACTACCAGGAAAATCTATTTTGAGAGTTTTTCTTATAATTCCTTGGGCAATGCCTCAATATATAGCAGCTCTTACTTGGAAAGGTATGTTTAATCAAAATTTTGGAGCTATAAATTTAATGCTTGGTTGGTTTGGAATACAAAATCTACCTTGGTTAAGTGATCCAAAGCTAACTTTTTATGCAGCAATAATAACAAATATTTGGTTGGGATTTCCATTTATGATGATGATAACACTGGGAGGATTACAATCAATTCCAGCGGAATTATATGAAGCAGCTGACATAGATGGTGCTAGTCCTTGGAGTAAATTTAAAGATATAACACTACCTCTATTAAAGCCTACTCTAACACCTGCAATTATATTAGGAACAATTTGGACGTTTAATATGTTAAACATCATAATCATTTTAGCTGGTGGATATGGAAACAAAGAAACACAGATATTAGTAACAGATGTTTATAGATTGGCATTTAATTTCTATAGATATGGATTTGCAGCAGCGTATTCAGTATTAATATTCCTATTTTTACTTGTATTCTCTGTAATATATGTAAGAAAGAGCAATATTTTTAAGGAGGAGTCAAGATGATTGAAAAGAACATTCATTTTGAGAAAAATGACAGTTGGAAGAAAATAATTGGAATTTATACAATATTAATAATCTTTTGTTTGATAACTTTATATCCCCTATTAAATGTTTTATCTGTAGCTTTAAGACCGGGAGACCAATTGTTTTCAACAAGTTTAAGAATAATACCTGAGGATGCTACTTTAGATAACTTCAGAAAAGCCATATTTGAAACGGATCTTTTAATTTGGTTAAAAAACTCTCTTATTATCTCAACATTAACAGCTATAATAGGAGTATTTATATCAATAACAGCAGGATATGCATTTTCTAGATTCTCATTTTGGGGAAGAAAAGTTGGTATGATGACATTTTTAGTAACACAGATGTTTCCAGCACCAATGTTATTATTACCAATGTTCATAATATTAGTAAAGTTGAAATTAATGAATAGCTTTTTAGGATTACTAATTCCTTATGTAGCAGTGTCTGTACCTTTTTCAGTTTGGATGTTAAAGGGATATTTTGATACAATACCTAAATCATTAGAAGAAAGTGCATATATTGATGGTTGCAAAGTTTGGCAAGTTATGTATAAAATAGTGTTGCCAGTTTCAACTCCAGCACTTGCAATAACTGCTTTATTTTCTTTTATGACAGCATGGTCTGAGTTTGTAATAGCAAGAATAATTTTAACATCAGCAGAAAAGTTAACTCTACCAGTTGGATTAGTTAATCTTCAAGGTTCTTTTAGTGCAGAGTGGGGAACATATTCAGCAGCTGCACTAATAACAAGTGTACCAGTTGTAATACTGTTTATTAGTCTATCAAGATACCTTGTAGGTGGATTAACTGTTGGAGGAGTTAAAGAGTAGGAGGATATTTTGATAGAAAATGAAAAAATTTTAGAAAATTTAGAAAAAATTGGATTTGGAAGAAAAGAGGCCGAGGTATTTTTAGAACTTATAAAAAACCCAGGATCTAATGGATCTCAAATCGCAAAAGCTTTGGGTTATCCTAGAACAACAGTTTATCAAAACTTAGATATTTTACAAAAAAAAGGGTATATAAACTCATATTTAGATAAAGAGATAACTTTATATGAAGCAATTGATTTAAATGAGCTTTTTGAAAATTATAAAAAAGAGGTAAGCACAGCTACAAAATTTTTAAAAGATGAACTTAATAAAGTTGAAGTTAGTGGCAAACAAAAACAATTTTATAATTTAAACTCATTTGAAGATGTTAAAGATAGATTTAGAAATATTTTAAAAAGAGCTGAAAAAATTGTGTATATAAATACTAATTTAAATCTATTTGAATTTGAAAAAGATTTCAAAATATTAAAAGAAAAAGGTGTTAGAGTTATACTATTTAGTTTCAATAAAATAGATCATGATAGTCTTGGAGTTGAAACATATATAAGAGATAGTTTTAATTTTAATATAACTAATTCAGAAAAAAGAATTATGGTAGCTGTTGATTTATTTGCAGCAATAATTGCTAGTAACTACGAAGGTGAATTTTGTGGAACATACTCTGAAAATAAACTTTTAATTAATATAGTTACTGAACATATAAAAAATGATATTCACTTAATGAAATTAGAAAATAGATTTGGGAAGGATATCAACAAAATAATAACATTAAATTTTTAAAAAGAGAGGGGAGTTGGATGAAAAATCTATTTTTTTTAGGAGCTTTATTATCGACAGTTGTAATAACCGGTTGTACACCAACAACATCAATAAAAGAAAATACTTCTATAGTAAAAGAACAAGGAGTTAAAATATATGGTGTGAAGGATACTACTTCAAGGGATTATCCATTAATATTAAAAAATAATGAGATATCAACAGACAAATTTTTTATGAATATTTCATTTAATAAAGATAGTATTGATGTTTCAATAAAAAATATATCTAAAGATGTTATTTTCATAAATTGGTCAGATACAAAATATATAGGATTTAATGGAAAAGAGCAAAGATTTTTTGATATAAAGGAAAAATCTAAAGGATTCTACACAAAAGCTTTGGACTTTGGTTTAAGACCAGGAGAATCTACATCAGCAAAATTAGTTCCTGTTGATAATTTAAAAGTTTTATTTGGAAGTTCAGTAAGTTCTCAAGATATTTTTATAAATAAATCTTTATTTGAAGGAGAGAATTTGACGAAAGATTATGCTCAAATGATTATACCTATAAATTTGGACTCTAAAAAAGGACCAATAATAATGCCAAATATATATTTTGGAAATGGTATTAATTCTAAAGAGGTACATCAATTATTACAAACTAAAGTGAATAAAAAAATAGTTAAATCTAATATGCAAGAAGCATCGGAATTAAAAAATATAAAGGATGAAAATAGTAAACTAAGCAATGAGATAAACAACAAAGATGAGATAATTAAGCAATTAAAAGAGAAAGCTAGATTAAAGGCTGAATTAGAGAAAAAAGAGTTAGAAATTCAAGAACTTATGAAAAAATTAAATGAAAAATAATAACTAAGGAGAATAGAAGATGCTAATTGACAAAAATCTTTTAAAAGATAGAATAGAAAAACAGGTAGAAATTTTATTTAATAAAAGTATAGATGAGGCAAACTCTTTTGAAATTTACCAAGGACTGAGTAAGGCCTTAATTGAAACAATCTCTAAAAATTGGTTAGAAACTAGAAAAAAATATGAACGTGGAAAACAAGCATTTTATTTTTCAGCAGAATTTTTGATGGGAAGAGCTCTAGGAAATAATTTGATAAATTTAGGAGTTGAAAAAGAAGTAAAAGAGATATTGAAAGAGCTTGGCTTGGATATAAATATAGTTGAAGACGCCGAAGAGGACGCAGGTTTAGGAAATGGTGGACTTGGAAGACTAGCGGCATGTTTTATGGACTCTTTAGTAACTTTAGATTTACCAGGACAGGGATATGGAATTAAATATAAAAATGGAATTTTTAACCAAAAAATAGTTGATGGATTCCAAATTGAAACTCCAGAAACTTGGTTAAAATATGGTGATGTTTGGACAATATGTAGACCATTCGACGAAGTTGTAGTTGAATTTGGTGATAGTAAAGTTAGAGCAGTTCCTTATGATATGCCAATAATAGGGTATGGAACTAAGAATGTGAACACCCTTAGATTATGGGAAGCTAAATCTATAAATGAGTTAGATTTAAAGGCTTTTAATAATCAAAATTATGATAAAGCTTTAAAGGAAGTTAATGAAGCAGAGGATATATCTAGAATTTTATACCCTAACGATTCAACAATCGAGGGGAAAAAACTTAGATTAAAACAGCAGTATTTCTTTACATCTGCATCATTACAAGATATAGTAAGAAAATTTAAGAGATTACATGGAAGTGATTTTGGAAAATTACCAGAATTTGTATCAATTCAATTAAATGATACTCATCCAGTAATTGCAATACCAGAACTTATGAGAATTTTATATGATATAGAGGGTCTATTATGGAAAGATGCGTGGGAAATCGTAGAAAAAACATTTGCATATACAAACCATACGATATTATCAGAAGCATTGGAAAAATGGTGGGTTGGACTTTATGAAGAAGTAGTTCCTAGAATATTTCAAATAACAGAAAGAATACATTTTCAATTTTTAAATCTTTTAGAAGAAAAATATCCTAATGATAAAGCTAGAAGAGAAAGAATGTCAATTATTCAAGGTGATTTAATACACATGGCATGGCTAGCTATATATGGATCATTCGCAACTAATGGAGTAGCAGAACTACATACAGATATTTTAAAACATATAGAGTTAAAAGAATGGTATGAGTTATTTCCAGAAAGATTTTTAAATAAGACAAATGGAATAACTCAGAGAAGATGGTTACTTCAATGTAATCCAGAATTGTCTAATTTAATAACTGAGTTAATTGGAGATAGATGGGTTACAGATTTTTCTCAAATGAAAAATTTAGAAAAATATTCAGCAGATAAATCAATTATTGAAAACTTCTTAAATATAAAATTAGAAAAGAAAAAACAATTAGCAAAATATATTGAAGAAACTCAAGGAATAAAAATTAATCCAGATTCAATTTTTGATATTCAGATAAAAAGATTACATGAATATAAGAGACAACTTCTAAATATATTTCATATTTTAGATTTATATTATAGATTAAAAGAGAATCCAAATTTAGAAATTCATCCTGTAACATATATATTTGGAGCAAAATCTGCTCCAGGATATATGAGAGCCAAAGGGACAATTAGATTAATCAATGAGGTAGCAAATCTTATAAATAATGATAAAGATATTAAAGATATGATAAAAGTTGTATTTATTGAAAATTACAATGTTTCAGTTGCTCAACTTTTATTCCCAGCAGCGGATATATCAGAACAAATATCAACAGCTGGAAAAGAAGCTTCAGGAACTGGAAATATGAAATTTATGATAAATGGAGCTTTAACTTTTGGAACTTTAGATGGAGCTAATGTTGAAATTGTTGAAGAGGCTGGAATAGAGAACAACTATATATTTGGATTGAAAGTTGAAGATATAGAAAAGTTTAAAAAAGAGGGATACAATCCAAATATTCCTTATAAAAATACAGTTGGATTAAAAAGAGTTGTAGATGCTCTAATAGACGGGACATTAAATGATGAAGGAACAGGACTTTATAAAGAATTATACGATTCATTATTAAAAGGAGCGTCTTGGCACAAACCAGATCAATATTTTGTGCTACAAGATTTTGAAGATTTTAGAGAAACACAAGAGAGAATAAATAAAGAGTTTTCTAATAGAGAAAATTGGGGAAAGAAAGCTTGGATAAATATTTCAAATGGAGGTAAGTTTTCATCAGATAGAACGATAGATGAATATGCAAAAGAAATTTGGAAAATCTTCCCTCAAAGAATTTAATATAAATAAAAACTACCATATATTTATGGTAGTTTTTGTCTATTAAAAATTAGGAGTTGAGAAATGAAGATACTTGCAGTTAGTGATGAAGTAACGTTGGAGAGATATTCTCCTGAAATTTTAAAAGAGATGTTCAAAGATATAGAATTAATAATATCTTGTGGAGATGTTAGTAATAAATATTTAGATTACCTTTTTACGGTTTTAAATAAAGAGCTAGTTTATGTTAATGGAAACCATATATACGCAGGAGATCACGATATAGGTTTTTGTAAAAATATAGATGGAGGGGAAAATTGTACGGTAAAAGGAATAAAAATTGTTGGATTTGATGGAAGTCAAAGATATTCAATGGGAGCACATCAATACAGGGAAAAAGATGTTTTTTTTATGGTTATGAAAAGTTATGTTAAAACAATGTTTAAAACAGTTGATTTAGTTATTAGTCATTCACCTATTGGGGGGATAAACGAAGGTGATGATCCAATACATAAAGGATTTAATAGTTATAGAAAAGCAATTGATCTTTTAAAGCCGAAATATTGGTTACATGGACATATCCATTTAAAAAGTCACCATGAGATTCAAGAGGCCCAGTTTGAAAATACAAAAATAATAAATGTATTTGGATATAAGGTCTTAGATTTGGATTTCTCCTAGGAGGAAAAATGAAATTTGATATAGATAAAGAAGAAGCTGAAAAAGCCTTTAAAAAGGCTTTGAGAAAAACTAGATTTAATTTTTTTGATAGAGAAAATAGAAAAATAAAGGAATTTAATATCGTAGAAAAAGAGAATCAACTTTCTAATAAAATTTATTTAGGTGTAAAAGAAGTTCCCGTTGTAAAAATTGTTGGAACTGTTGAAAAAGCACAGGATTTTGATAAAGATTTTAATCCATTAAGAGAAGAGTCTAGAGGGAGGTGGAGTTCAGTTTATATAAAATATTTAGAAAGTGGAAGTTTACCCCCAGTTATTTTATATAAAGTTAGAGAGGAATATTATGTATATGATGGAAATCATAGAATTTCTGTAGCTAAAAATTTAAATTTTCACTCAATAGAAGCAGAAGTTTATGAGTTTTTCTCTCAAAATAATGAAGAAATTGATAAACTCTCAAGAGAAAGATTTAGTTTTGAAAAAGAAAGTGGTTTAAGTAATATAGAATGTTTAAAAGTAGAGAGTTATAAAGAATTAAGAGAGGAAGTTAGGAAATTTTTAAATCTTTATTTTTTAGGAGAGCAAAATTTTGAGAAAGCAATTGTGTGGTATCAAAGAGTTTTTACTCCTGTTGTAAATATCTTAAGGTCTAATTTTAAAAATTTAGAGAATGAGAATAATGGAGATATTTTTGTAGAATATTTAAAATATAAAAATACTTATAGATTAGGAAATAAATATCAAAGAGGTTATACAAATACATTAATTGATTATTTAAATAGAAATAAAATTTTATTATTGAAAGATTTAAAAACAGATGTTAATTTAGATAGTTTTTTAATAGATGATTTCAGAAAGCTGTATTATATTGATAAAATTATATTTTATACTGATGATACAAAAGGAAAAATAAAAGCTATTAGAGAATATTCGAAAAAACAGTTTAGAAGGGAAACATTGATAATAGGTGAAATTGCTTTATTTAATTTAGTTAATGATATTCCAGGTTTTATTGTTGGTATGCAAAGGTGGTTTGAGCAAGTATACAATTTTTATAAGGAAGAGATTGTATTAAAATCTAAACAATTAAATTTAACTTTAGATGGATTAAATTTAGAAGAGATAGTGGAAGATTGTATAAGATATTCTAGATATTATAGAAAAAAAGAGAATAAATTATTAACGAAAAAAGAACTTATTTATAGCTATATTTTAGATATATATCTGCCTATTTTTATTATGTTTCAAGAGAATGAACTTGAAAAAAATAGAAATAATCAATATTTAAAAATAAGTCAGAGTTATCTTTATTATACGAGGTATGGAGGATTAGATAACTTAAGAGAGTTTATAGAAAAAAATATAGTGAATAAAGAGGAATATAAAATAGGAGATTTTACTCTAAGTAAAAATATAAAGCTAGATTATAATTTAGACAAGGAGTTAGGAAGTTATTGGTCTTTAAAAGGTTATGGTGGAACACAAAATTATGAAACAATCTATAGACTTAAAGAGTATATAAAGTTTTTAAATATAAAAACTCAAGAAGAAATAAATAAAAAAATTAAAGAGGATATAGAGAAATTAATAAAAAATAGAGAGATTTTAATTCAGTACAACAATAGTAGAGTTTTAAATGTTGTAAAAGGAAAATGGGAACAGTATACATTTATAGATTATTATGGAACATTAGTATAAAATAATATAAAGAAGGAAAAGTTAAACTTTTCCTTCTTTTTTCATCCAGAGTAGTATATCTTCATATACTTGATCTTTATTAAGTTCATTTAAAATTTCATGTCTGGAATCTTTATACAACTTTAAAGAAAGTTTATTAAAACCTAAATTTAAATAGAAGTTATAAAGAGATTTAACTCCCAGACCATAAAGTCCAATGGGGTCATCCTCACCAGAAATAATTAAAATAGGAGTTGCTTTATTGATAAAATTAAAGCTATCCTTGTTATAAAGCTTAGATAAAAAATCTAAAAAATTATAATAAAACTTTGGAGTATAACTAAACCCACAATGAGGATCATCTAAAAATTCCTTTATAATTTTAGGATCTCTACTTAACCAAGATGAGCTATTTTTATCTTTATCTTTAATTTTTGAATTAGTTCCTAGAAAAATAATATTATTAAAAATTTTTTTAGGATTCTTTGTTAAAAGAGATATAGATTTAAAAATAACTTTACCAACAAAAGTCATGAATTTTCTTTCATAACAACTGCCCATAAAAATATAATTAAATTTTTCTTTAGAATATACTTTCATGTGTTTTTGAGCTATAAAGGATCCCATACTATGCCCTAAAATATAGAAAGGTAGATTAGGGAACTGTTCTTTTAAATTTTTACTTATATTAACTTGGTCAAAAACTAAAATATCAAAAGAACTACTAAAAAGTCCTAAGGTTCCATTTTTAAAAGCTTCTTCTCCATGTCCTCTATGATCAGATAAGACAACTATATATCTATTTTTATTTAAAAAATCTGTAAAATTCAAATATCTTTTAGAGTATTCGCTCATACCATGTATAATTTGAATAACTCCTATAGCTGGATTATCATTATTGTAGATTATTTTAATTTTAATCTCCTCCTTTTCAACTCCTATTTAAAAAGAGAGTATAAATAAGTTGAGTATATTGTTAAAAATAAAAGACTATGAATTCTATTTAATCTATAGTTTCTTAAAACAAATACTAAAAGAAGAATTGAAGCAACCATATTTAAAATTAAATCAATAAATGTAGTTGTAGGAACATCTATAGGAGTGATAACAGCAGATACACCTAGAATGAAAAATGTATTAAAGATGTTAGAACCTACAACATTTCCTATTGCAATATCAGTATTTTTCTTAAAGGCAGCAACAACAGAAGTTGCTAACTCAGGTAAAGATGTTCCTAAAGAAACAACTGTTACAGAAATAACTCTTTCAGAAATTCCAAAGTTTCTAGCCAAATTAACAGCAGAGTCAACAATAAATTTTCCTCCAAAAACTAGAAGAATAAAGCCAAGTATAGTCACACCAATAGCAACAGGTAATGTATAGTTTTTCACTTCTAATTCGCTCTCTTCTCTATTCATAACTGTTAAATAGGCATTATACATAAGAAATAATATAAAAAATCCTAATAATATAAATCCATCAATTTTGCTTAAGACTCCATTTTTAGCTAAAACATATGTTAAAATTGAAGCAAAAAGAGCTATAGGTATTTCAAATTTAACAGTGTTTCTTGCAACTGTTAAAGGATAGATAATCGCTGTAATACCTAAAATAACAAGAATATTAATAACGTTGCTTCCTATAACATTTCCTAATGTGATTGCAGTTTTGCCATTTAATGCAGAAATGACATTTACAACAAGTTCAGGAGCAGAAGTTCCAAAAGCTACGATGGTAAGTCCAATAACAATATTAGGAATATTGAATCTTTTAGCTATAACAGAAGCTCCATCAACAAGGGAGTTTGCTCCTAAAACTAAAAAAACAACTCCAATAAGTAAAATAATTAAAGATATCATAAATCCTCCTCGTATAAATTAAACTAAACTTCTAATCCATTTATATGACATAACACGTGGGTATGTTATAACACATTTAACAAGTTCTTCTAAACAGATTATAAAGTATAATGTTGTTATAGATAATCCTGGGATAAAGTGAATAGCAGCAAAGGCCATAGGAATTCCTATAATCCAAATTCCAATCATTTCAGTTGCGATTGCAAAAACAACATCTCCACCACCTCTTAATGTACCTATTATTTGTATAATAGCATAAAATCTTGCAGGAATAAAGAATGCCATTACTTTTAAAATAATAATTACATTTTTAGCTGTTTCGGGAGTTATTTTAAAGACTCCAATAAAAAGAGGAGAGATAAAGTAGAAAATAATTCCGATAGCTAGTCCTAATAAAACTCCAAATTGAGATATTTTTATTGAAAGAGAGTACGCTTCATCTTTTAAGCCGGCTCCAATTTTATTACCAATTATTATAGCAGAGGCAGCTCCAATACCTATACCAAATATATTAAACATATTATTAACAGTAATTGCAATTTGCATAGTTGCAGTTGCGTTAACTCCAAGTTTAGCATAAGCAATAGAATAAGTTGAAATTCCTAGAATCCACATGATATCGTTAAAGATAACTGGAGAAGCAATTTTAAAGAATTCTTTTAATTTTTTTTTAGATAGTTCTTTTAAACCATGGAATTTAGTTGCAATTACATTATTATAATTGTAAATCATGAATAAAAGAAACCCGAGTTCGATAGTTCTAGAGATAGTTGTTCCTAAAGCCGCACCAGCAACACCCATCTTAGGAGCACCAAATTTACCAAATATAAATAAATAATTTAAAAGACCATTAAAAGCAATTCCAACAATACTTCCATACATAGGAAGTTTAGTTTGAGCAGTACTTCTTAAAGCCATTGAATAAGCTAGAGTTATAGACGATAGAATATAACTCACAGCAACTATCCTCAAATAACTAACTCCTAGAGATGTAACAGTTGAATCATTTAAAAAAATATGAATTATATCTGCTGGAAAAATTAAAGCAATTGCAGCAAAAAATATTGAAACTCCAAGTGAGATTAAAAGAGATAAATCTAAAAATTCATGAATTTTTTTGACATCTTTTTTACCCCAAAGTTGAGACATGAAAATAGATGCCCCCATTCCTATACCAGCTACTGAATAGAAGAATATCATATAAAATTGATTAGATAAACCAACTGCAGCGATTTCGCTTTCCCCAAGCTTTCCAACCATAATATTATCAAGAAGGTTTAGTGAAGCAGTAATTAAACTTTGTAAAATAATTGGAATGGCTAAAGCCATTAACATTTTGATAAAACTTTTTTCGAATTTAAATTTTTGAAACATGTTACACTCCTTTTGTAAATTAAAGAGCAGATGGGTTATAAGCTGCCCATCTGCTCTTTTATATTGTATTTTATTTTTTCTTTTTAACTTTACCTTTTACCTTTTTTCTAGGTTTTTTATTGTTTTTTTCATCTCTATATTCTGTATAAGATTTTATATGTTTGTATTTTTCTATTAATAGAGGATTTTTAGCAACAGAAAATCCGAATTGACCAATAGGTTTTTTAGACATTGGGAAATATTCACCATGACAATAGTTAATTAAGTTAGCCCATTCAAAATGAATTTTACCTTTTTCATCAATAATATTCTTATTGATATGTGAACCAACAACTTCAGCTAAAAATAGATCATGTGTTCCTAATGGAACGATTTGTTTAACTTTACATTCGATATTGATAGGAAATTCCTCTAAATATGGAGAATTAACATGTTCTCCAGGTTTAGCTGTAAGCCCTAGATGTTTAATTTTATCAACATCTCTTCCAGAAATAACACCACAATAATCAGTTTCTCTTACTTGGAAAGTATTTGGTAAGTTAACTGTAAACTCCATTGTTTCTTTAATATATTCATATGATAATCTCTCAGGTCTAATAGAGATAGAAAGCATAGGAGGATTAGTACAGATAGTACCTGTCCATGCAACGGTAAATGCGTTATTAACACCATCTTTGTTTCTAGATGTTATAACCACAGCAGGAACAGGATTTAAAACTACACTTCCTTTAAATAGTTCTTTTGTCATCATTATAACTCCTTACTTTTCTTTTGTTTTATCTTCTTATTATACAATATTAATTATTTAATGTCTATAAAATCAAAGAGATGTTTAGAAAAAATCTTGTAAAATTAAAAGAAAAAACATATTATTATAGAATAAAATAAATAAAAAGAGGTGAAAAAATGGCAAGAAGATTAAGATGTGATGTAGAAAAGTTTTAAAATTATGAAAAGTTATATAAGAAAGGAGTTAATATGAAAAAATATCTAATATTATCAATTTTATCTGTAGTACTTTTATCAGGATGCTCTAATGTTGGATCAAATACAATTGGTTCTACAACAGTTGGAGCAGGAGCAGGAGCTCTTTTAGGACAAGCGATAGGTGGAGATACTGGAGCAACTCTTTTAGGAGCAGGGATAGGTGCAGCAGCAGGTGCATTAGTTGGTTCAGTGCAAGATCAAACACAGGCTATAAAAGATACAAATCAGCAACCATATTATAATAATCAACCACAATATAATACAAATCAACAATACAATAAACCTCATTATAGTCAACCTTATAATTCAT
>Ga0114938_1000652_pt1 | contig 25328 bp, 20 predicted proteins | sample AshMeaBigSpring_FD_88675 | JGI IMG/M metagenome (GOLD analysis project Ga0114938, IMG submission 88675) | Groundwater microbial communities from Big Spring, Nevada to study Microbial Dark Matter (Phase II) - Ash Meadows Big Spring | ecosystem: Environmental > Aquatic > Deep subsurface >... | reverse complement strand
TTACAACTAAACTTGCTTTGTCTTTTAAGCTGTATTGAACTTGTGCTGATACAACACCAATGCATGTAAGTATAATTGTTAATACACCAACCAATTGTGTCGAAACTTTTCTAAATGTGATACTATTCATAATTTTTGGGCACATATCTTTAAACCAACTTATCTTACCTTACTAAATATTTGACACATGCGATTGTTGTTACTTGCCCTAAACATTGTTGTTGCTAGTTGCTTTTTAAAAGCCCAAACAAAAGAGTTTTATTTATTTGTAGGTACTTATACAACTGGTAAAAGTGAGGGCGTATATGTATATAAATTTAATGCAAATACTGCAACAACTACATTAGTAAGTACATCCAAAATCGACAATCCTTCTTATTTAGCGATTAGTAAAAACGAAAGGTTTGTTTACTCCATTAATGAAAGTGGTGGTAAACGTTCAGGGAAGGCTACTGCATTTGCTTTTGATAAAAAAACTGGAACACTACAAATTATTAATCAACAATTTATAGGAGGAAATGGTTCATGTTATGTGTCTGTAGATAGAGCAAATAAATGGCTTTTTGCAGCTAATTATACAAGTGGAAGTATTTCTGTACTTTCTTTACAATTTAACGGGGCTATTGATACTTTACAGCAAGTAGAACAATATGGTGGAAAAAGTATTAATCTGCAACGTCAAAAAGAACCACATGCACATACCATTGTTCTTTCTCCAGACGAAAAAAGAGTATTTACAACCGATTTAGGAACTGACAAAATACATCAATACAAGTTTGTTTCAAGTGCTAAACATTCGCCTTTAGAAATTACAACCGATTCTATCATTCAATCTACACTAGGTAATGGACCAAGACATATTGCTTTTCACCCAACAAAAAAAATAATGAGTGTTGTAAATGAATTAAATGGTACGATTGATGTGTTTGATTACGCATCAACTAAGCCAATGCTTTTGCAAACAATTAGTACTGATTCTACCAATAAACTTGATAAAGGAAGTGCCGATATTCATTATTCTCCTGACGGAAAATTTTTGTATGTAAGTAATAGAGGTAACGAAAATAATATTGGTATTTTTTCTGTAGATAAAAAATCGGCACTATTAAAATTGGTAGCCTTACAATCTACAATGGGAAAAGTACCTCGAAATTTTATGATTGATCCTACAGGAAATTATTTATTAGTAGCCAATCAAAAATCAGATAACATTGTTGTATTTAAAAGAAATGCTCAAACAGGATTGCTATATTTTACCAATCAAATAATCGATGTTCCAAGCCCATCATGTTTAAAAATGATGAGTGTTCAATAATCAAAAAAAATCGAACAGCGTTTTGAATTAATTGATTAGTTCAACTGTGGATCTAATGGATAATTTGTCATTAAAGCGTATTCACCATCCATATTTTTTAAAGCATTTTTCCAAATGTTATCTGCAGTTGTTTCTAAAATAAGACGCTTATTGGCAGTGCTAACAATCCAACTTTTTTCGGTTATTTCATCATCTAATTGTTTGCTTCCCCAACCACTGTAACCTAAAAAAAATTTGATGTCATTTTCAGAAATTAATTCTTGCTGAATCAGATTGAGTACTACTTCAAAATTCCCACCCCAAAAAAGTCCCTTTTCAACTTCAAAACCGCCAATTTCTTCTGGTAAAGAATGTATAAAATGAAGCGTATCCGTTTGTACAGGACCACCAATATATATAGGAAAAGTACTGTTTTCAACAGCAGGTACCAAACTGCCTAACGTATATTTAGAAAGCTTATTTACAACAAAACCAAAACTGCCATTTTTATCGTGTTCACAAACTAAAACAGCAGTTCGTATAAAATTGAGATCTTTTAAAAAGGGATCTGACAAAAGCAAACTGCCAGCAGTAATTAATTGTTCCATAAAAGAAAATTAAAGATTTTTTTCAAAAAACTTATTGTTTTTTTCAGTTAAAGTGCTGCTAAAAACCTTTACAAGCCTTTTGCATAAATGTTAGTAGTAGTTATATTTGTTAGGATGAAGAAAACTTTACCCCTTATTGTTATTTTAATTACCCTCTCATTGTTAGGCTTAATTCTATTACAGATTTCTTGGCTAAATAATTTGTTGGTATTGCACAAATCGCAGCTAGAAAATAAAGTGTATAAAGCAAGTGCAAGTGTTGCAACAGATATTGCAAAAGGCATGAGCAATGCACCCATTATTAAATTGCAACGAAGAAATCCATTTACACGGTTTAGAAATAGTTTACCCATGTTTATCAATCCTCCTACAGTGATTGAAAGGTACACTTTAGAAGATATTCATAATCGATTACAAAAAGCTTTTGCAGAAGAAAAATTGCAAAATATTCATTTCGAATTTTCGATTATCAACGAAAATTTTGATGTAGAAATGAATACAGCAAATTTTGAACGAGAAAATGAAGACACTATTAATAATCGACGCTTTATTATTTCTATTGTTCCTGAAAGTGCAAGCGATTTAGAAGGATTGGGACCATTAGAACATTTAGTGGTTGTTTTTCCAGATTTTAAAAATCAAGTTTGGGGTTCTTTACGATGGGTAATTGCAGGTGCAGCATTATTTATGCTTGTAATTATTGCAGCTTTTTATGTAACGCTTCGTACCTTATTCAATCAAAAAAAATTAAGTGAAATTAAAAGCGATTTCATTAATAATATGACCCATGAGTTCAAAACACCATTGGCAACTATTTCGCTTGCTGTAGATGCTGTAAGAAACGAAAAAGTACAAAACGATAAAGAAAAGCTTGCCTATTTTACTGGCATTATTAAGGAAGAAAATAAACGCATGAATAAGCATGTAGAAACAATTTTACAAGCTGCTTTATTAGAAAAACAAGAGTTGCAATTGCATCTGAAATCTTTATCCATGCATGAATTAATTCAACAAACGCTTGATAATTTTGCCTTACAATTGGATGATAAAAATGGTCAGGTAAATTTAATGTTGAATGCCAAAAACGATAAAGTAATGGCAGATGAAGTGCATTTTACCAATTTGGTTTCAAACTTAATTGACAATGCCGTTAAATATAGCAACGATAATGTGCTGATAAAAATTACTACACATAGCACAAAAAAACATTTTGTATTAAATGTACAAGACAATGGTATTGGCATGAATAAAGAATCTGTAAAACGAATTTTTGAGAAGTTTTATAGAGCTCACACAGGAAATGTACACAACATCAAAGGTTTTGGATTAGGCATGAGTTATGTAAAAACGGTTATTGATGCACATAAAGGCAAAATAAAAGTAGATAGTACAATAGGAAAAGGTACCTCTTTTACTGTAGAAGTACCTTTTGGTGATTTTAGTGCAGAAAATAGTTAAACTATATCTAGGCTGTTTTTTTCCACAATAAGCTACCATCACCGTAGCTTAAAAAACGGTAATTATTTTGTAACGCATACTGATAAACCATTTTCCAATCGTCGCCAATAATTGCAGCGATTAATAACAACAAAGTAGATTTTGGTTGATGAAAATTGGTGATGATTCCATCTGCTACTCTTAACAAATAGCTTGGTGCAATAATAATTTGTGTTTTAGTAACAATTCTACTCAAATGTTTTGTTTGCATCCAATTGCAAAGTTCTTGTAGAGCTATTTGTTTATGTATGTTTTGAGGCAATTCGTAGGCATCCCATTGAAAAATCATTAGTTCATCTATTTCAATATCATCATACGGTTTGTTTAAATAAATCAGTTTTACACCCATCCAATATAGGGTTTCAATTGTTCTTAACGATGTTGTTCCAACGGCAATAGTAGGTGCTTTTTGTTGATGTAATAATTCTTGTATTTGTACCATGTTTACATCAATAAATTCTGCATGCATTTCATGTTCATTCATTGTTGCAGCTTTCACCGGTTTAAATGTACCGGCACCTACATGTAGCGTAACAAAACACTGCTGTATATTTTTTAGTTGTAATTTTTCAAAAACAGTATTTGTAAAATGCAAGCCAGCAGTAGGTGCTGCTACACTTCCATCGTTTTTAGCATAAATAGTTTGATATGATGTTTTATCTTTTTCCTCAGCTGCCCTGTTTAAATAGGGTGGTAATGGAATTAAACCAGCACTGTGCAATACTTCTGCAAAACATAAATCGTTTTTATTCCATCGAATTTCAATCACAAAATAATCGCTTTCTTGAGCTATTTTTTTAGCAGTTAATACCAGCGAATCATCCATTTTTTTTTCCAACATTTCATCTTTCCATTTTTTAGCTCCACCAACCAAGCATTTCCACCAAACAACCTGTTTTTGTAACATTGCAGTGGTAGTATCTGCATATTGTTCATGTGGTTCAAGGCAAAAAATTTCAATATTTCCACCTGTTGCTTTTGTAAATAACAATCTTGCTTCTACCACTTTTGTATTGTTAAATACCAATAAACTGTTTTTAGGTAATTCGTCTGCTAAGTTTGCATAAATATTTTCAGAAATATTGCCATTTTGATAAATCAGCAGTTTACTTTCATCTCTTTTTTCTAAAGGATACTTGGCAATTTTTTCTTCGTTAAGTGTGTAATCGAAGTCAGTTATGGATAAATTTTTTGGATGCATATTTGATTAATTTTCTTCTTTTTATTTTTTACGTGCAATTATTATTTTATATATGTCCGTGTTTTTTTTCTTGTTTTTGCCATTCTCTCTAAGCTGTAATCCTTGCTAAATCACAGTAATTCACACTTATTCACAGTCTATTCACAGATTGTATTTGCATTAAACATTATTTGTTGGCTGTAATTCAATGTAGCAAAGGATTATAGACTAAAAAATGTTGTGGATAAATACAAACATTCAAAAATGGGATTAAAAGTGGGAAAAAGTGTTATTTTGTGTCAATAAATGTCAATTTTAATTATTAATCTTCTCAAATGACTGGATTTCATGGCGAATACGAGGTTACAGTAGACCCAAAGGGTCGTTTTCTGTTGCCTGGTGCACTGAAAAAACAGTTGCCAGAAGGGGAAACACGTTTCGTAATCGCTAGGGGTTTCGAAAACAGTATTACCCTTTATCCAATTCAAACTTGGGAAAAAGTAATTGAAAAGTTTAGTCAACTCAATCAATTCGATCCAAAAGTAAGACAGTTTACGCGTCAGTTTTTGGGTGGAGCTACACAAGTTGAATTAGATACGGCAGGAAGGTTATTGTTGTCAACCACATTTAAAGAATATGCAGGTATTGAAAAAGACGCAGTAATAGCAGCCTCGCTAGACAAATTTGAAATTTGGAATGCAGTTAAATACAAACAGCTCTTTGAAAACATTTCGTCAGATGAGTTCAGTAATCTAGCAAAAGAGGTGATGACAGGTATATAAAATTGTATTGATTATTCTTAAAAGAATGAATGTGAATTCAGAAGCATCTATTCAAGATTTCTCGTCAGATTATCATGTTCCTGTTTTGTTTCAGGAATCGATAGATGCATTGAATATTCAAGAAGATGGAATATATGTCGATTGCACTTTTGGTGGTGGTGGCCATAGTAAAGGTATTTTAAGTAAGCTAGGAAAATCGGGTAAATTAATTGCTTTTGATCAAGATGCAGATGCAGTTAAAAATATACCTAATAATGATGAACGAGTGTTGTTTGTGCCATACAATTTTAGGCATTTGCAGCGTTTTTTAAAGTTGCATAAAATAACGCAAGTGCATGGTGTATTGGCTGATTTAGGCGTAAGTAGTCATCAGTTCGATGAAGGTGAAAGAGGGTTTTCTATTCGTTTTGATGGTCCCTTAGATATGCGTATGGATCAGCGTCAAACAAATACTGCTGCTGATGTTATTGCCACATATTCAGAGGTCGATTTGCATAGAATATTCGAACAATTTGGTGAAGTAACCAATTCGAAAACATTAGCCAAACATATTGTTTCAGCAAGAAAACAAATGCAAGTGCAAACCATCTTGCAATTTAAGGCAATGATTAGTGCAGTGGTAAAAGGTAATCCAAACAAATATTTAGCTCAAGTATTTCAAGCTTTGAGAATTGAGGTAAATGCAGAGATGGAGGCTTTGAAAGAAATGTTGTTGCAATTAAATGAAGTAGTGAGGCCAGGTGGAAGGGTTGCAATTATTACGTTTCATTCATTAGAAGATAGGTGTGTAAAACAGTTTTTTAAGCAGGGAAATTTTGAAAGTAATGAAGATGATAATCCATTTGTGCAGCATGAAAAACAAATAAACTGGCAAGTGATTTCAAAAAAACCAATAACAGCAACAAATCAAGAGTTAAAAAGAAATAGTAGAAGTAGAAGTGCCAAACTAAGGGTGGCTGAAAAAGTTTAAACAACAATTGAATTGCAAGAGAATAATCAACATAATAAAAATAATAAAACTGCTACAGGGTTAAAGGCTTTTGGTGGCAATTTAATTAGTGGTCAATGGATTACTAAAAATATACAGTTCTTTTTGTTTTTGTCGGTTTTGGTAGTGGTGTACATAGCAAATGGGCACATGGCAGATAAAACTATCTATCAAATCAACAGTACACAACGAAAGTTGAAGGATTTACAATTTGAGTATAAAACCCTAAAAAGTGAAGTGATGTTTAGAAGTGAAGAGGCTCAAATTTTAAAAGCTGCCGAACCGTTGGGATTGAAAATTAGTAAAGAAGTTCCTATACGTTTAGGAGCTGATAATGGTAAATAATTGGATGATTATAATATAAATGGAAGTAAAAAAAGACATATTATGGAGAGTATATCTCTGCTACATATTAATGGTAGTAGTGTGTATAGCCATATTTGGTAAAGCCGTTTATATACAACAGTTTCAAGGCGAAGTGCTGAGAAACATGAGCGATAGTTTACACCAACGAATTGAGGAAATAGAGGCAGAAAGAGGTACTATTTATAGCGAAGATGGGCAAATGTTGAGTACAAGTATTCCTCAATTTGATGTGTATATAGATTTTGCTGCTGATGGATTAAGAGAAAAAAGTGGTGCAAGATTTAGAGAAAATGTAGATAGTTTAAGTGTTTGTTTAGCCGCATTGTTTAAAGACAAATCTGCATCTGCTTATAAAAAAATGTTGGAGCAAGGCTATAGGAAAAAGGATAGATACTTGTTGTTGCAAAAAAATATTTCTTATCGTTCATATCAATCGTTAAAAACATTTCCATTGGTGCGTTTAGGAAGAAATAAAAGTGGATTTATTACAGAAGATAAAACCATTCGTTTAAACCCATACAAAGTTTTGGCATACAGAACTATTGGTTTAGATAGAGAGAATGCCCAAAAAATAGGATTAGAAAAAACATATGATACTTTGCTGAAAGGTACAACAGGTAAGCGTTTGGTAAGATACATTGCTGGTGGAGTAAGTGTACCTGTAGATGATTTTCAGGTTGAGCCAGAAAATGGAAAAGACATCGTTACTACGTTAGATGTATTTATTCAAGAGGTTACTGAAAATGCGTTGATGAAGATGATGGTTCAAAATGAAGCTGTAAATGGATGTGCAATTGTAATGGAAACAAAAACCGGTAAAATAAAAGCAATTGCCAATTTAGGAAGAAGACCAAGTGGCGTTTATTCTGAAGATTTTAATTATGCAATTAGTCCATCTGAACCTGGTTCTACTTTTAAATTGGCAACCATGATTGCTTTGTTAGAAGATAAAAAAATTAACTTAAATACACTTGTAAATTTAGAAGGAGGTACTTGGCAAATTGCGGGAAGAACAGTTTTTGATAGTGAGCAACATGGTAGAAGAGATGTAACCGTTAAACAAGCTTTTGAGTTAAGTAGCAATGTAGGTATGGCAAAATTGGCAAGTGCTAATTATGGTTCAGCTCCTAGTCAGTTTATTCGACATTTAAAAAAATTAAGATTAGATACTTTAACAGGCATTGATATTACAGGTGAAAGAAAAGCAGTGATTCATAAACCTGGCACAAAATATTGGAGTGCAACCACATTGCCATGGATGTCGTTTGGTTATAACATTACTGTTACGCCTTTGCAAACAGCGGTTTTATACAATGCAATTGCTAACAATGGATCAATGGTTCGTCCATATTTATTAAATGCTGTAAAAGAAGAAGGTGTAATTATCAAACAGCAAGAACCTACAATAATTGATAACCAAATTTGTAGTAAGCAAACTTTGCAAAAAGTAAAGCTTTGTTTAGAAGGTGTTTGTACAGATGGAACAGCAAAAGAATTGTTCAAAGATTCTCCTTATAAGGTTGCTGGCAAAACAGGTACGTCTTTAGTCGCTGATGGTGTAGTAACGTATGCTGATAAAGTATATCAAACTTCTTTTGCTGGATATTTTCCGGCAGAAAATCCACAGTATACAATTGTGGTTGTAATTAGAAATAAGCCTGGTGCTGTTTTGCATTATGGGGCAACAGTTGCTGGTCCTGTGTTTAAAGAAATAGCTAATAGATTGTATACCAATTATGTAAAGCATAGTAATGATGCATTAAAAAAAGTCATAAAAGATAGCAGTGTTTTTACTGCTATAGTAGCTAAAGATGATGTGGCACATGTATTTAAAAAGCTAAATATTCCATACACTGTTGGAGGAAGTGTAGATGATTGGGTAACGGTAAACGGTTCTGCTACAAAAGCAAATATGACTGCAAAGTCGTTTGAAACCAAAACAATGCCTTTGCTAAAAGGAATGGGTTTGAAAGATGTTGTGGTTATGTGTGAAACAATTGGACTTAAAGTATTGGCAAAAGGAAAGGGAAAGGTTGCTGCACAATCTATCAATGCTGGAGAAACTATAGCAAAAGGTCAAATTGTAAATATTGAATTAAACTAAATGAATACACTACTAAACATATTATACAAGGTTCACTTAATACAAGTTGTTGGTGCTACTGACATTGCTATAAGTGCCGTAGTAATTGATAGTAGAAAGGTTATTAAAGATTCGGTTTTTGTAGCTATTAAAGGTGTGGTTACAGATGGACATGAATTTATTGAAAAAGCTATTGAATCTGGTGCAACAGCAATTGTATGTGAGCACATGCCTATAAATTTAGTGAATGGCATTACATATATTCAAGTAAAAAATGCGGCTGAAGCAATAGCATTTATGGCTCATCATTTTTACAATCAACCATCAACTAAGCTTAAACTAGTTGGTGTTACTGGTACAAATGGTAAAACCACAATTGCAACTGTTTTATTCAAATTGTTTTCTCAATTAGGCTATACCTGTGGTTTAATAAGTACGGTTCAAAATCAAGTTGGCATTCATGTAATTCCATCAACACATACAACACCAGATGCAGTAAGCGTAAATGCCTTATTACATGAAATGTACGAAGCAGGTTGCACACATGTTTTTATGGAATGTAGTAGCCATGCTATTCATCAACATCGAATTACGGCATTACAGTTTACAGGTGCTTTGTTTAGCAACATTACACACGACCATTTAGACTATCATAAAACCTTTGATGAGTATATAAAAGTAAAAAAGAAATTTTTCGACGATTTGCCATCTACAGCTTTTGCAATTAGCAATGCCGATGATAAACGTGGAGCAATTATGCTGCAAAATACAATAGCAAAAAAGTATTTCTATAGCTTAAAAACATTGGCAGATTTTAAAGGAAAAATTTTAGACAATGCCCTTTCTGGTTTGCAAATGTTGGTAAATGAAATGGAAGTTCATTTTAGATTAATTGGCGAATTTAATGCCTATAATTTATTAGCAGTTTATGGTGCAGCTATTTGTTTAGGAGAAGATAAACAAGAAGTGTTAACTGCATTAAGCATGTTAAGTGGTGCAGAAGGCAGGTTCGATTATATTATTAGTAAGCAACAAATTATTGGAATTGTAGATTATGCACATACACCAGATGCTTTAGAGAACGTTTTGCTTACTATAAAAAAATTACGTAAAGGTCATGAGCAAGTAATTACTGTAGTTGGTTGTGGTGGTGATAGAGATAAAACCAAACGCCCCATAATGGCTCAAACTGCTTGTAATCTGAGTAATAAAGTAATACTTACAAGTGATAATCCAAGAACAGAAGATGCTACAGCTATTTTAAACGATATGCAACAAGGTTTAGATAGTGCTGCTAAAAGAAAATACATAGCCATAACTGATAGAAAAGAAGCAATTAAAACTGCAGTAAGCTTGGCAAATGATGAAGATATTATTTTGATTGCAGGAAAAGGACATGAAAAATATCAAGATATAGAAGGTGTTAAATATCCTTTTGATGATAAAGCTATTTTAAAAGAAATGTTTGAATTATTAGAAAAATAAAAACACAACTCGTTGTAAAAATTATAACGAATGTAGGAGGTAAAATATGTTATACCATTTATTTACATGGCTAGATAAGCAATTTGAAATTCCTGGTTCAGGGCTATTTCAATTTCTTACTTTTCGTATTGCTATGGCAGTGTTATTGTCATTAGTAATAGCAACAGTATATGGTAAACGCATTATTTTATTCTTACAAAAAAAGCAAATTGGAGAAAGCGTAAGAGATTTAGGTTTAGAAGGACAAGCACAAAAAAAAGGTACACCAACAATGGGTGGAATTATCATCTTATTAAGCATTTTAATACCAACATTGTTGTTTGCAAATCTCGATAAAGTATATATCCGTTTAATGGTGTTGTGTACAGTTTGGTTGGGTGTTATAGGCTTTCTAGACGATTTGTTTAAAATACGTGCAAGGCAAGCTGCTAAAGCAAAAGGTGAAGCCTATAAGAAAAAAGATAGTGATGGTTTGGCAGGTATTTCTAAAATTATTGGACAAGTTGGTTTAGGAATTATCATTGGCACAACGCTTTATTTTAGCAACGCAGTAACTGTAGAAAGAGAAGTAATTACAACTGCAAGTGCACAATTACAAACAGGCGAATCGTTGGCTAAAGATTCAAATATTATTGTTCGAAAATTAAATGGCGTAGAGAAAAAATTTGTAAAAGTAAAAACGCCAATCACAACAATTCCATTTGTAAAAAACCACGAGTTTAATTACAGCAAGCTCATTAGTTGGATGGGTAATGGAGCAGAAAAATTTACATGGATTGTGTACATCATTATCGTAACATTAATCATCACAGCAGTATCTAATGGTGCTAATTTAACCGATGGTTTAGATGGTTTAGCAGCAGGTGTAAGTGCCATTATTGGTATAGGAATTGGTGTGTTTGTATATGTAAGTGGTAACTATATTTTTGCCGATTACTTCAACGTAATGTATATACCCAACTTGGGTGAGCTATCCATTTTTGTAGGAGCTTTTGTGGGTGCTTGTATCGGATTTTTGTGGTACAATGCTTATCCAGCACAGGTTTTCATGGGCGATACAGGTAGCCTTGCATTAGGCGGCATCATTGCTTCTTTAGCAATCATTGTTCGTAAAGAATGGTTAATTCCTATTTTCTGTGGAGTGTTTTTGGTTGAAAATTTAAGCGTTATTATTCAAGTGAGTTACTTTAAATACACTAAGAAAAAGTATGGTGAAGGACGTAGAGTTTTCTTAATGAGTCCTTTACATCATCATTATCAAAAGAAAGGTTTTCATGAAAATAAAATTGCCATTCGTTTTTGGATTATTACTGTGCTTTTGGTTGTGGCAAGTATTGTAACCTTAAAAATAAGGTAACTAAAAAAGGTTATTTATGAAACAAGCTTTGGTAACACCAATTGAGCTTTTGTTGCGTCGCACTCTTGTACGCTTTGTACAGTATGCAGCAAAAGCCCAATAGAAAGGAAAACGCTGAAGTGTGCGACGCAACGGCAGTTGAATAGAAAACAAAAAGTTGATTAACAAAAAAAATATACACATTGATAACACAACAAAATAGCCAATCTGAGACACAATCAACACAACCAATGCTTGTAGTATTAGGTGGTGGAGAAAGTGGAGTAGGTGCTGCTTTGTTGGCAAAACAAAACGGCTACCGAGTTTTTTTAAGTGATGCTGGAAATTTAAAAACAGTATACAAACAAGAGTTGCTAGCTAATGGAATTGATTTTGAAGAAGGTGGTCATACAGTTGAAAAAATAGTAGCTGCTCAAATTGTAGTGAAGAGCCCAGGTATTGGTGAAAAAAACGAAATGGTGAAAGCTATAAGAGCGAAAGGTATTGAGTTGATTGGAGAAATAGAATTGGCTTATCGGTATAAAGGCAATGCAAAAATTGTAGCCATTACGGGTAGCAATGGTAAAAGTACAACTACTGCTTTGCTCTATCATATCTGTGTAAAAGCTGGTTTAGATTGTGCATTGGTTGGCAATATTGGTTACTCATTTGCAAAGCAAGTAGCAGAAAATCCGAAGCCATTATACATAGCAGAAATTAGTTCTTTTCAGTTAGATGATTGCATCACATTTAAACCAGATATAGCACTGTTATTAAACATTACAGAAGATCATTTAGATAGATACGATTATAAATTCGAAAACTATATCAATAGCAAGTTTAGAATAATTCAAAACCAAAACGAGAACGATTATTTTATTTATTGCGATGATGATGAGGTAATTACAAACAAGTTAAATACACTAACCACATATACTAACCCACTACCATTTTCAATGAAACACGAAATTAAAAAAGGCGGCTACATTAAAGGCGATCAAATGATGCTACGTATTCAAGAAGAACGAGTAAGTATGAGCATTTACGATTTTGCTTTAAAAGGTAAGCACAATAATTACAACACAATGGCAGCAGGTATTGCAGCTACTACTTTAGGTATTAGAAAAGAAAAAATTAGAGAATCGGTTGCCGATTTTCAAGGACTAGAACACCGAAACGAATTTGTAGCTTCTGTACGTGGTGTAGAGTTTATTAACGACAGTAAAGCAACCAATGTAAACAGTACTTGGTTTGCCTTAGAAAGTTTAAATAAACCTACCATTCTTATTTTAGGTGGTGTTGATAAAGGCAACGATTACAGCCTATTAGAAGATATGGTAAAAGAAAAAGTAAAAGCCATTGTTTGTGTAGGTAAAGACAATAAAAAAATTGTAAGCTATTTTAAAAATATGGTTCCTACAATTATTGAAACCGATAACATTCAAACCTGTGTGCATACTTGCTTTAAGATAGCTACTAAAGGTGATGTGGTGTTGTTGAGTCCTGCTTGTGCAAGTTTCGATTTGTTTAAAAACTATGAAGATAGAGGCAAACAATTTAAAGAAGCGGTAAAAGAGTTGTAATTTTTTAAAGTGAATTAATTCAGAATTTCTCATGGCTTTTAATGATACTTTATTTTCTCAAATGCCTTCAGTTGAAGGAATGCGTAGCCAGTTGGCATTACGTACGAGGGGAGATAAATTTATTTGGGGAATTGTAATTATACTTTCATTAATCTCGGTTTTGGTTGTGTATAGTGCTACAGGGTCGCTTGCTTATAAAATGAATAAAGGAAATAATGAAGTGTATTTATTTAAGCAATTGGCATTTATGTTGATTGGATTAACACTTATTTATTTTTTACACAGGGTTAACTATTCTATTTATAGCAGAGTTGCTTCTATATTTTTTGTATTAGCAATTCCATTATTAATTTATACATTTTTCTTTGGTGCAAAAATTAATGAAGGAAGCCGTTGGATTAAACTTCCTGTAATTAATATGACTATTCAAACTAGTGATTTTGCTAGGTTGGCTTTGTTTATGTATATATCTAGAGTTTTGAGTAAAAAGCAAGAGATAATCAAAGATTTTAAAAAAGGCTTTTTACCAGCAATTGTGCCCGTTTTAATTATTTGTGGTTTAATTGCTCCAGCCAATTTATCAACAGCATTACTTACAGGTGCAACCTCTTTAATGCTTTTGTTTATTGGTAGAATTAGCATGAAACACATTGCCTTAGTATTGTTAGTAGTTTCTATTCCTATTGCTATTTTAGTAAGTGTAGCTGTTTTAACGCATGAAAATAAAAAGGTAGAAACAGTATCAACATCTACCGTAGTAAAAGAGAGATATGCAGGATTAGGACGTGTAGGTACTTGGGTAAAGCGTATTCAAGATTTTATTTATGCCTCTAATGAAGAAGATATACCTTATCAAGTACAGCAAGCTAAAATTGCTATTGCTAATGGTGATATTTTAATGGGTTTAGGGCCAGGCAATAGTAGACAACGTAATTTTTTGCCGCATCCTTATTCCGACTTTATTTATGCCATTATTATAGAAGAGTATGGATTATTAGGTGGAGTATTTATCATATTTATTTATTTGGCTTTTTTGTTTAGATGCATAAAAATATTTAGAAAATGCCCTTATGCATTTGGAGCATTTTTAGCACTCGGTTTAAGTTTTACATTGGTAGTACAAGCAGTTGCAAATATGGCAGTAAATGTAAACTTAGTTCCAGTAACAGGGGTAACATTACCATTGGTAAGTATGGGTGGAAGCTCGTTTTTATTCACCTGTGCAGCCATTGGCATTATATTAAGTGTAGCAAGAAATGTAGAAATTTTAGAGGGAAAAGCTCCTTTGCAAGAAGTAGATTATTTGCAACCACAAGCAGCAGTTGTTGCAACCGATTTACAAAATACAACCAATTAAAATGAACATGACTACAGCAATAGATACAACCAAATTAACTACACCAACAGAGCTATCTGAAGGTTGTATAGTTATTGCAGGTGGAGGAACTGGAGGTCACATTTTTCCTGCTATTGCTATTGCCAATGCCATTAAAAAATTGCGACCAGAGATTTCTATTTTATTTATTGGTGCAAAAGGCAAAATGGAAATGGAAAAAGTGCCTCAAGCAGGTTATGAAATTAAAGGGCTTACAATTGCTGGTTTAAATCGTACTTCTATTCTTAAAAATATTAGTTTACCATTTAAAATTCTAGCAAGTTTTTTTCAGGTAAAATCTATTTTCAAAAAATATAAACCATCGCTTGTAATTGGTGTAGGAGGTTATTCTAGCTTTCCTGTTTTGCGTTATGCACAGGCAAAATCTATTCCTACATTTATTCATGAAAGCAATTCATTTGCTGGAAAAAGCAATATTGCTTTGGGTAAAAAAGCAACCAAAATATTTGTTGCAACAGATGGCATGGAAAAGTTTTTTCCTGCATCTAAAATAATTATCAGTGGCAATCCTGTTCGTTCTGTTATTGCCAATGCTACAATTAACAAATCTGAAGCAGCGGCATTTTTTGGATTAGATGCAACTAAACAAACCATACTTATTGTAGGTGGTAGTTTGGGTGCTAAAAGTATAAATGATGCTATTGTACAACATATTCATTTGTTTGCCGAAAAAAATATTCAACTTATTTGGCAAACAGGAAAAACAAATTCAGCCCATTACTTAGCAGTTGCAAACGGTAAAGAAAATATTTGGATAGGTCAATTTATTACCCAAATGGAAATGGCTTATGCAGCAGCAGATATAGTAATAAGTAGAGCAGGTGCAATGGCTGTTACTGAATTATGTATTGTGGGCAAACCAACCATTTTTGTGCCGTATCCTTTTGCTACAGAAGATCATCAAACTGCAAATGCAATGGCTTTGGTAAATAAAGATGCAGCCCTTGTTGTGAAAGATAAAAATGCCAATATTATGCTTGCCAATAAAGCTATTGAATTAGCTACTGATATAGACTTACAACAGAAACTTAAAAAAAATATTCAAAAATTGGCAAAAACCAATGCAGACGAACTAATTGCTACAACTGTTTTACAATATTTAAATAAATAAAATTTATACATTTCAATGACTACTTCTAACAATCATTTTCTCCTCAAAAATTTCTCCTTCAATGAAGGTGATGTGGTATACATGATTGGAATTGGAGGAATTGGAATGAGTGCTTTGGCAAGATATTTTTTTGCTAGAAAATGTAAGGTAGTTGGATACGATAAAACTCAAACTGGTTTGACGAAGTCGTTAGAAGAAATTGGTATTAAAATTTCATATACTGATGATATTGAGTCTGTAGAAAAAAATGCTAAAGTAGTGGTGTACACACCTGCAATTCCTGCTACTCATATTGGGTTACAATTTTATAGAGATAATCAATATTTAGTAGTAAAACGTAGCGATGTGTTGCAATGGATTTCTGAAAATACTTTTAATATTTGTATTGCTGGCACACATGGTAAAACTACGGTAACCTCAATGGTTGCTCATATTTTAAGAGATAGTAACTATGGTTGTACTGCTTTTTTAGGTGGAATTGCAGCTAACTATAATACTAATTTTTGGAGTAGCGATAACAACGTAGTGGTTGTAGAAGCAGATGAATACGATAGAAGCTTTTTGAAATTATCTCCAGATATCGCCATCATTACTTCAATGGATGCAGATCATTTAGATATTTATGGTACTGCAGATGAAGTGGAAAACGCATTTGTTCAATTTTCACAAAAAGTAAAAGCAGGTGGTTGTTTAGTTACAAAATATGGATTGTCTAGGGCAAACGATTTACATACAACTTATACTTATAGCATCGATAATTCAAGTGCAGCAGTTAGCATACAAAATCTAAAGGTTATTCAAGGCTCGTATCAGTTTGATGTAATTCATTCAAATTGGCAGCTTACCAATGTTGTTTTGCACATGGGTGGATTACACAATATAGAAAATGCAATTGCAGCTATTACTGTTGCCAAACATTTACATATTGATGACACTAAAATAAAAGCTGCTATTGCAAGTTTTAAAGGTGTAAAACGCAGATTTGAGTATGTTTTAAAAACAAATAATGCGGTTCTTATAGACGATTATGCCCATCATCCTGCAGAATTAAAGGCATTAATTACAGGTGTAAAAAGTATTTTTCCAGAACAAAAGTTAACGCTTGTTTTTCAGCCACATTTATTTAGTAGAACACAAGATTTGGCAAACGAATTTGCCGAAAGTTTAAGCATGGCAGATGAGGTTATTTTATTACCCATTTATCCTGCAAGAGAATTGCCTATAGAGGGAGTTACAAGCGAATTATTATTGAATAAAATGTCTCTTCAATCAAAACAGATTTTAGAGAAAACAGCATTACTTACTTGGGTTAAAGAACATAAACCTAGGCTTTTAGTAATGGCAGGTGCAGGTGATATTGATACTTTGTTAGAGCCGGTAAAACAAATTCTAAATACATAATTCATAAGAAATAATTAGTTGATTACTTAATAAATGGAAGCACAAGAAAACATAGTTAAAAAGAACAATAAGCACATTATGAAAATAGTGGGTAAAGTTGTTTGGATGCTTATTGGCATCGCTACTATTGTTTTGTTTGGTGCAGCCTTGCAACTGAAAAATAATAAAAGTTGTGCTGGTGTAAAAGTAGAGATTACAGGTGTGGAAGAGCATTTGTTCATAGATGAAAAAGATGTATTACAAATCATTAATGACGGTTTTCATGTAATGAGTAAAGAAATTGGTGATATTGATTTAAGAAGTATAGAATTAGCATTAAAGCAAACGCCATGGGTAAAACAAGCAGAACTGTTTTTTGATAACCAGCAAATATTGCAAGTTAAATTGGTAGAAAGGCAGCCAATTGCTCGGGTGTTTACAGTTCAAAACAACTCGTTTTATGTAGATAGTACCGGATTAAGATTGCCTTTAAGTGAAAAGTTAAGTGCTAAAGTTCCCATGTTTACTAACTTCCCTAGCAATAATACACATTTGGCTAAACCAGATAGTACTCTTTTGCAGCAAGTAGTAGCTATGGGAAAATATATTGTTACTGACAGCTTTTTTAATGCCCAAATAGCTCAAATCGATATCAATACTCGTGGCAATTTCGAATTAATACCAACCATTGGCAATCATGTTGTTTTATTTGGTTCTGCCACTCAAATTGAACAAAAGTTTGGTCGCTTGTTTACTTTTTATAAAAAGGCTTGGTTGCAAAATGGTTGGAATACGTACGAAAAACTCGATTTACAATACAATAATCAGGTGGTCGCTACCAAAAAAGGAACTGCTAATGCTTTAGTAGATTCTGCGAAAGCAGCACTTGCCTTTCAAAATGTTATGATGGGTGATGCATCGTTTTCAATTTCAGATTCTAGCAAACTTATTTCAGTCGAATTTAATGGTGTGAAAGCAAATACGGCTGTTCCTAAAAAAGATTCGGTAGCTTCTAAAGTCGTAGCTAAGCTGCCCATTAAAAAACAAACAGAAAAAAAGTTAAGTAATAAAGCTGCTGAAAATAATAAAATAACGAATAAAACGTTATCTACTTTGAAGAATTACAAAAGCGTACCTATTAAAAAAGTACCAAAAGCGGTAATGGCGTCAAAAATAAAACCAGTAGAAAGCAAAAAAAAGAACCAATAAGCAATCAATTCAATAGTTTAAAAGCTATTGCAACCAATAAAAAATAGATGTATGAATAATAACGAGGCACCAATTATTGTAGGTTTAGATATTGGAACTACTAAAATTGCTGCTATTGCAGGACGAAAAAATGAATATGGTAAACTAGAAATACTTGGTTTTGGTCGTGCCAATAGTAATGGTGTGCAACATGGTCAGGTGTTAAATATCGATCAAACAATAAAAGCTATACATCAGGCTTTGCAAAATTGTTACGAAAGCAATCCAGATTTAGAAATTTCTGAAGTGTATGTGGGCATTGCTGGTCATCATATTAAAAGTTTACAAACTAGAGGTGATTTGGTAAGGCAAGAAGCTGAGGTTGAAATTCAACAATCTGAAATTGAAATTTTAATTCAGAATCAAAAGAAAACGTTTATTCCTGCTGGTGATGAAATTATTGAGGTAATTCCACAAGATTTTCATGTAGATAATATTCAAAACATCAAAGATCCTATTGGTTATAATGGCGTAAAAGTGGGTGCTAATTTTCATATTATAACTGGTGATAAAAATGCCATTAAAAATATTAAAAGAGCCGTTGATAAAAGTTCATTAATTACCAAAGATTTGGTTTTGCAACCATTAGCAAGTGCTAGTGCTGTAATGAGTGATATTGATATTGAAGCAGGCGTTGCTATTTTAGATATTGGTGGAGGAACAAGCGATTTAGCTGTGTTTTATGATGGTATTTTAAAACATACTGCTGTTATTCCTTTTGGTGGTGAAAACATAACCAACGATATAAAAATTGGGTTGGGTGTATTAAAAAGCCAAGCAGAAGCCATGAAGGTTCAGTTTGGTAGTGCTTTGGCAGATGAGGCTAAAGCCAATGCATTTATTACTATTCCTGGTTTAAAAGGAATGCCAGCAAAAGAAATTAGCGTAAAAAATCTTGCCCAAATTATTCAAGCAAGAATGAGTGAAATCTTAGATTTTGTAAGCTATCATTTAAAACAAGTAGGCTTAGATAGCCGTATGTTAAATGGTGGTTTAATTTTAACAGGTGGTGGCTCTCAGCTAAAACATTTAATTCAATTAACAGAATATACTACAGGTTTAAATGCAAGAATTGGTTTGCCAAACGAACATTTAGCACCTAACCATATTGATGAATTGAAAAAACCAATGTATGCTACTTGTATTGGATTAATTCTAAAAGGATATGACGATTATGAAAATAAGTGTAAAACTTTTCCTGAGAATTTTAAAAGGGTAGAAGTTCCAAAAAATCTTCAAACCGATACTGTTGCATTTGCAACAACTCCAGTTGTAGAAGAAACAGCCATTAAGCCTGTAGTAGAAGCTATTGTTGGAAAAAAAGAAAAAGGTAGTATTTCAAGAAAAATTTGGTCGAGTGTAAAAACAAGTATCATCGACATTTTTAAAGAAGAAGAAGATCAAGTAATTAAATAAATATTTCAAGCAATTCAATATACGATTCCAATATCATGAACTAAACCCTGTGAGAACATTTACTAATCCGTAATTCCGTAATTTATGATTCATTTCGATTTGCCTAAACAAAAATCATCTATCATTAAAGTGATAGGTGTAGGTGGTGGCGGTAGCAACGCTGTAAACTACATGTTTAACCAAGATGTTGAAGGTGTAGATTTTATTGTATGTAATACCGATGCAAAAGCCATTGAGCAAAGCAAAGTTCCTAATAAAATTCAGCTTGGCCCTTATCTTACTCAAGGATTAGGTGCAGGTGCAAACCCTGAAGTTGGTAAAAAAGCAACTGAAGAAAGCTTAGAAGAAATAAAAAAGATTTTAGAAGTAAATACCAAAATGGCATTTATTACCGTAGGTATGGGTGGAGGCACAGGTACAGGTGGTGCACCAATTATTGCACAAATCTGTAAAGATTTAGGTATTCTTACCGTTGGTATTGTTACAACTCCATTTGCTTTTGAGGGGCCACGTCGTCAGGCACAAGCAGAACATGGTATTCAAGCGTTAAAACCGTATGTAGATACTTTGTTGGTTATTAGTAACGATAAGTTACGTATGCAATACGGCAATTTGAAAATGAAAGAAGCATTTGGTAAAGCAGATAACGTGTTGGCAACTGCTGCTAAATGTATTACTGATATCATTAATAGTCGTGGACACATTATTGTAGACTTTGCAGACGTTTGTACAGTAATGAAAAATGGTGGTGTTGCTATTTTGGGTAAAGCAGAAGTAGAAGGAGAAAATAGAGCACAAAGAGCTATTGAAGAAGCATTGGCTTCACCGTTGCTAAATGACAACGATATTAAAGGAGCAAAATGGATTTTAATTAATATTAATAGTGCAGAAGGTGATGATGAGTGTACAATGGATGAGCTAGAAACAATAAACAGTTATTTAAGAATGCAAGCTGGAGAAGATACCGACGTAATTGTAGGTATGGGCTACGATAGCAGCTTAGATAAAAAAATTGGTATTACGCTAGTTGCTACTGGATTTGATGCAAAAAATCCGTTTGCAAAACCTGTAGAACAAAAAGTTGAAGCTCCAAAGCCTGATAAAATAATGCTTGTTTTGGGCGAGCAAAATGTGGTGAAAGAACCTGTTAAGACAGCACCTGTTGTTGCTACAACACAAGATTTATTTGCACCTAGTTTAAGAGAAGTTGAGCCTGCTGCACCAAGTGTTTACAGCACTCAACAACAAGTTGAACCTGTTGCTACTGTTGTTAAAGCTGTAGAAAAAAGTCAGGATATTATTCATTTTGATTTAATTACGAATGATGCTCCTGTTGCTGCTCAGCCAGCACCTATTGAAGAGCAAAAAGTAACTGTAAATGATAACGTACAGTTTATTTTTAACGAAAAGCCTGCTCAAGGTGCTTTGTTAAACAAGCCTAGTAACATTTATGCTGAAAACAAACAACAAGCTGCTTCAAGTAATGTACAGGAAGAGCCAAAGCCAATCTTTACACCAAAAGAGCCAGCTTCTCCTGTTTTTGAATTTGTATTAACAGAGAAAAATGAAGTGCCAGAAGAACCAAAAGCAGATCATTTTGAAGTATATGATAAACGAATTATAGATGAAAATATTCCTTCTGTTCAGCAGCCTGTAGGTAATGTAAATGATTATGCAGAATTAGATGAGGCTGATGAACAAAGAAAGAAAGCAGTTGAGAGAATACAAAAATTGCGTAATCTAAGCTTTAACATGAATAGTGGAGATTTACACAGCGATTTCGATAATGTTCCTGCTTACATACGTCAGAAAATGGATTTGTTTGGTGGTGGTGCATTAACTACAGCAGAAAATTTTTACAGTAAATATGCAGTTTCGAAAGATGAAAATAACAATACCAATCTTTCTACCATCAATACCTTTCTAGATGGTAAAAAGCCAGATTAATTTTTTGCCTTTAATAGTTTTTATAGTTGTTTACAATAAGCTATCCATATGGATAGCTTATTGTATTTAAAAGCAGTCTATTTATTTGCATCTGTTATGCTTTGAAAGTTAAATATGATTGCTATTGGGGAAATTGTTGATAAGCAATAAAAGCGTACAAGAGTGCAACGCAACGGCAGCTGAAAAGGATTACCAATGCTGGTTACATAATTCTTTTATAGCAGATTTTATTGTTGTTGCAACTATACGCATGCATCTTTGTTGATAGTATTAAATTAAAAAGTATGGAAACGGTTTTAATTACTGGTGGAACAGGAATGGTTGGGAAACATTTAACCGAGTTATTGGTTTTACACGGTTACTCTGTAATTATTGCTACTAGAAATATACACATTGACAGAAGGCCTCATGCTAAAATTTCGTATGCTGTTTGGGATATTCATAAGCAAACTATTGATGAAAATGCTATTAAAAGTGCAGACTATATTGTTCATTTAGCAGGTGCAGGTGTGGCTGACAAACGATGGTCGGAAGAACGAAAGCTAGAAATTAAGAATAGTAGAACAAAAAGTAGTGCTACCATTTGTAAAGCATTAGCAACTATTCCAAACAAAGTAAAAGCAGTGGTAAGTGCATCTGCTATTGGTTGGTATGGAGCAGATAATGAAATGAGTAGAAAAGAAGGCTTTACTGAAAATGCTGTAGCAGACATTGCATTTTTGGGAGAAACTTGTAGGCTTTGGGAAGAAAGCATAGAACCCATTGTAACACTAGATAAACGTTTGGTAAAATTGCGTATCGGAATTGTATTAAGCAATAGTGGTGGTGCTTTGGTAGAATTTAAGAAGCCTATTAAAATGGGTGTGGCCGCTGTTTTAGGAAATGGATCACAAATAATTAGTTGGATCCATGTAAACGATTTGTGTAGAATGTTTTTACACGCTATTCAAAACGAAGCCATGCATGGCGTTTATAATGCAGTAGCACCTTTGCCTGTAAGTAATAAAACACTTACATATAGTTTAGCCAAACAGTTAATAGGTAAGTTTTACATACCCGTTTATGTGCCGTCGTTTATATTAAAAATTGTATTGGGAGAAATGAGTGTAGAGGTTTTAAAAAGTGCAACTGTAAGTAGTAAAAAAATAGAGCGATCAGGCTTTGAATTTGAGTATAAAAATATTGATGCTGCATTGAAAAACTTATGTTCATAAAAAAAACGCTACAGCTTTAAATAGTTGTAGCGTTTTTCTTGCACAGAAACGGTTGCTTTTATAAATCTCTTTTTCTATACACAAAATAACAAAGCCACCAAATACCTGCTGTAAGTAAGATAGTGTATACAATGTGTTCGTTTACTTCGGCTAAATTTTGTTTGTAGCTAGCTTCATCTATTTTACCTAAAAACTTAGGAACAGGAATTAATTTATCTGAAATTTCTAATGGTAAAAATCTGCCGACACTTGTTTTAACTACGTTTTTAAGTAAACCTGTTGCAATGTTTTCGATAATTAAAAAGTAAAAGATAAAAATACCTAAAGCTATAAATGCCTTTTTTATTAAAAATCCTAATAAGAAAGCAATGGTTAGCTGAGCAAATGTTTGTAATAGAAATAAAGGAATGTATTTTATTTCTTCCATCCAATTGGCTTTGTTATCGTCTTGAACGGTAAATCCATAACCAGCAGCAGTAAGTAAATACATAATGCTTGCTACAATAGTAATAATAGCTACATCTAAAATTTTACTTGTTATAAATTGTTCTTTACTCCAACCATCAATTACATTTTGTCGATGCGTTTTGTATTGATATTCGTTTGTAATAATCATGATTACCAAAATAGCTGGAATCATTACAAAGAAAGAAGAAAAATATCCTACAGAATGCCAAGTTTCTGGAAAAGCAAAAGGATTGCCCAACAAACTTTTGGCAACGGCACCCGTCATATCTTTTCTAGTGGTAATTTGAAGAAAAATACGATAAAACATTAAGTTAATTCCAGGATATGTAAGGGCAACGATTCCGAGCATCCACCAAAAAGCAGGATACTTTTTTATTTTCAGCCATTCTATTTTTATTAATGCTAACATGGGTAAATCTTGTTTATGAGGTTTGTTGTAACAGTTATGTGTATTAATTAATTATTGGTAAGTTCGAAAAATTTAGTTTCTAAGCTTTTTTTCTTTAATACCAAGTGGTTTAAAACAATGCCATTATCAAAGCAGTGTTTATTTACGGCTTCTAAATTGGCTTCGCCTAATTTTAAGAATAATTGTATGGTATTGTTGCTTTCTTGTTTTTTAATATGTGTTACGCCTGTATAATTGGTAAAAATTTCTACCATTTTATCCATATTTGCTGCACCAATTTCAACAATATCTTCATTACTTAATACTTCATCTACAGCACCTGCTGTTAATAATGTACCTCTTTTCATGATGGCAACATGCGTACAAACTTTTTCAACTTCATCTAATAAGTGGCTAGCCATAATAATGGTTTTGCCTTGTTGTGCCAATTCTTTAATAAGTTCTCTAATTTCTAAAATGCCAACAGGGTCTAATCCATTAGTAGGTTCATCAAAAACAATTACTTCCGGATTTCCCAAAAGTGCAGCACCAATTGCCAAACGCTGTTTCATTCCTAAGCTGTACGTACTAAATCTGGTATTTTTTCTTTCCGTAAGTTTTACAATTTCAAGGGCTTTATGAATATCTTCTTCATTACCTCTTTGACTAATGGCTTGTGTAATTTTTAAATTATCTACAGCAGATAAATAATGGTAAAAATTAGGTGTTTCAAGCAAAGAGCCAATACGCTTTCTTGTTGCAGGGCTACCTGGCATTCCAAACCAAGAAAAGCTACCACTATCTGCTTGTAATGCATTTAATACAATGCCAAGCATTGTAGTTTTGCCACTTCCATTTGGACCAAGTATACCAAACACACTGCCCTTTGGTACATTGTACGATACATTGTTGAGGGCTTTTATTTTGCCATAAGATTTACTAATAGCATTGAGCGATAAAACAGATTCCATATTGATTGAATAAAGTAGATTGTGAATATACACATTAAAACTAAATGTATATGCTAAAAGTTGTTTATTTAAACGGAAAAGAATAAATAAGAAGTATATCGAATAAATTAATGATTGAAAGAACGTTTCTTAATCATTCCACCTCTTGTGTCTTTAACACTGTTCATAACTACAAAAGCATCATGATCTATTTTTTCAATTTCTGCATTTAGCTTACTAATTTCTAGTCTTGTAATTACTGTGTAAATAATATCTGTATCATGGGTAAATCCATGTTTTCCAAATCCTCTTTTTCCTTTGTAAACGGTATAGCCTCTGCCCATTCGTTCTACAATCATTTGTCCAATTGCATTGCTATATACAGAAATAATGGTTACGCCAGTATATTCTTCAATACCTTCTATGGCAAAATCTAGCGTTTTAGAAGCGGCCAAATATGTAATCATAGAATACAAAGCAGTTTCGATAGATAAAAAATATGCGGCAGCAGAAAACACTAAAATGTTGATGAGCATAATAATATCACCAATAGTAGTACCTAATTTTTTGCTTAGAGAAATTGCTAAAATTTCGGTTCCATCTAATAC
>Ga0114938_1000651_pt1 | contig 25340 bp, 23 predicted proteins | sample AshMeaBigSpring_FD_88675 | JGI IMG/M metagenome (GOLD analysis project Ga0114938, IMG submission 88675) | Groundwater microbial communities from Big Spring, Nevada to study Microbial Dark Matter (Phase II) - Ash Meadows Big Spring | ecosystem: Environmental > Aquatic > Deep subsurface >... | reverse complement strand
GCGAACGCGGCGGCGGCGGCGGCGGCGGAGACGGCCACCACCGCGACGGTGCCGAGCACGATCACCCCCCGGCGACCGAACCGCGCCACCAGCGGAGCCTGCAGAAAGCCCGAGGCGACCGTGCCCGCCGCCAGGGCAGTGCCGTGCAGCCCCGCCACCGCGGCGGACACACCGAGCTGCTCGCCGATGAGCGGCACCGACGGGTTGAACGAGTAGAGGAACCAACCCCAGGCCGCGAAGAGTGCGTACAGCGTCCAGGTGGCCCGGTCGCGGACGAGGCGGGCGGGCGGGTCGGGCGTCCGGCTCGTCAGCTCAGCTGCCCCACGACGTGATCGATGCACTCGGTGAGGGCCTCGACGTCGGAGGGCTCGATCGCCGGGAACATCGCGATACGCAGCTGGTTGCGGCCGAGCTTGCGGTACGGCTCGGTGTCGACGATGCCGTTCGCTCGCAGGGTGGCTGCCACCGCAGAGGCGTCCACCGCGGGGTCGAGGTCGATCGTGCCGACGACCAGTGAGCGGGCGGCGGGGTCGGTGACGAAGGGCGTGGCGTAGGTCGACGCCTCCGCCCAGCCGTACAGCCGGGACGAGGAGTCGCTGGTGCGGCCCACGGCGAACTCCAGTCCGCCGTTGCCGTTGAGCCAGTCCAGCTGTTCGGCGAACAGGAACAGCGTCGCGACCGACGGGGTGTTGTAGGTCTGGTCCTTGCGCGAGTTCTCGATCGCGGTCGGCAGCGAGAAGAAGTCGGGCACCCAGCGGCCGGACGCGGTGATCTGCTCGACCCGCTCCAGCGCTCGGGGGGACAGCACCGCGACCCACAGCCCCCCGTCGGAGGCGAACGACTTCTGCGGGGCGAAGTAGTACGCGTCGACCTCGGCGAGGTCCACCGGCAGCCCGCCCGCGCCGCTGGTGGCGTCGACGAGCACGAGAGCGTCGGGGTCGGCGCCCGGCACCCGGCGTACCGGGGCCATCACGCCGGTGGAGGTCTCGTTGTGCGGCCAGGCGTAGACGTCGACCCCGGCCTCGGCAGTCGGCACCGGCAGCGTCCCGGGGTCGGCCTTGACGACCGTCGGCTCGCCCAGGAACGGCGCGGCCGCGGTGACCTTCGCGAACTTCGAGGAGAACTCGCCGAAGGCCAGGTGCTGGGACCGCTCGCGCACCAGGCCGAACGCGGCGACGTCCCAGAACGCCGTGGCGCCGCCGTTGCCGAGCACGACCTCGTAGCCGGACGGCAGCGAGAGCAGCGAGCCGAGCCCCTCGCGCACCCGCCGCACCAGCGACTTCACCCCCGCCTGCCGGTGGCTGGTGCCGAGCAGCCGGTCGCCGGTGCTGGCCAGGGCGTCGAGCGCCTCGAGCCGCACCTTGGACGGGCCGCAGCCGAAGCGGCCGTCGCTGGGCTTGAGGTCGGCGGGGATGACGATGCTGGCGGGGTCGGCCATGGCGGAGGTCCTCGGGTCGGGTGGGCGCGCGGCGCGGCAGGCGCCAGGCAGCGGCGCGGGCGTCCGGCGTCCTCGCGGATGGGCGGCGGGGCGACGACGACGCTGTCGGGCCGAGAGCCGATTCTCTCAGGTCGGGCTCAGACCTGGTGCAGCGGCCTGCTCCACTCCTCGCGGTAGCCGGCGACGTCGCGCGGGGACCGCGACGCCGGGCCGACGTAGCGGGCGGACGGGCGGATGAGCCGTCCGGTGCGCTTCTGCTCGAGGATGTGCGCGCTCCAGCCGGCCGTGCGGGCGCAGGTGAACATCGCCGTGAACATGTGCGCGGGCACCTCAGCGAAGTCGAGCACGATGGCGGCCCAGAACTCCACGTTCGTGGCGAGCACACGGTCGGGCCGACGCTCGGCGAGCCGCTCGAGCGCGGACTTCTCGAACGCCTCGGCCACCTCGTAGCGAGGCGCCTCCAGCTCGCGGGCCACCCGTCGCAGCGTGCGGGCACGGGGGTCCTCGGCCCGGTAGACCCGGTGGCCGAAGCCCATCAGCCGTTCGCCACGGTCGAGCACGTCCAGCACGTAGCTGTCGGGGTCGCCGGTGCGCTCGATCGCCTCGATCATCGCCAGCACCCGGGACGGGGCACCGCCGTGCAGCGGCCCGCTCATCGCGCCGACCGCCGCCGACAGCGCGGCCGCCACGTCGGCACCGGTGGAGGCGACCACCCGGCCGGTGAAGGTCGAGGCGTTCATGCCGTGCTCGGCGGCGGAGGTGAAGTAGGCGTCCACCGCCTTCACGTGCCGCGGGTCGGGGTCGCCGCGCCAGCGGATCATGAACCGCTCGACGATGCTGTTGGCCTTGTCGACCTCGCGCTGCGGGACCATCGGCAGGCCGAGCCCGCGGGCCGACTGCGCGACGAACGACAGCGCCATGACGGCGGCGCGGGCCAGGTCGTCGCGGGCCTGGGAGTCGTCGATGTCCAGCAGCGGGCGGAAGCCCCAGGCCGGGGCGAGCATGGTCAGCGCACTCTGCACGTCGACCCGCACGTCGCCGGAGTGCACCGGGATGGGGAACGGCTCGGCCGGCGGCAGCCCGGGCTCGTAGGCACCGTCCACCAGCAGGCCCCACACGTTCTCGAACGGGATGTGCCCCACGATGTCGTCGATGTCGACGCCGCGGTAGCGCAGCGCGCTGCCTTCCTTGTCGGGCTCTGCGATCTCGGTCTCGAAGGCGACGACGCCCTCGAGTCCCTGCATCACCTCGGTCACGCTGCTGCTCCCGTCGTCGCCGTCCGGGGCCGTGGGACTGCCCCGTCCGGCGCATCTTGCCCTAGCCGCCGACCGGGGTCACTCGCTGTCGGGCCGGAGCACCTGTCAGGCTGGCCACATGCAGCCTGAGCAGCATGAGCAGCACGAGCAGCCGGTGCCACCGGAACACCTCGTGGAGCCTGCGCCGCCCCCGGACGCTGTGCCGGGCCCGGACCCGCAGCCACTGGCGGCGATGAGGGTGCGCTACGTGCCGGGAGCGCTGCGCGAGCAGGACGTGGCCGCCGACCCGTTCGCCCAGTTCGGGCGGTGGCTGGCCGATGCGGTGGCGGCGGGTGTCGCCGAGCCCAACGCGATGGTGCTGGGCACCGTGGGCCCGGATGGGCGTCCGAGCAGCCGCACCGTGCTGCTCAAGGAGCTGGACGCGACCGGCTTCGTCTTCTACACGAACACGACCTCGCGCAAGGCCGGCGAGCTCGCGGCCCGCCCGGCGGCGTCCCTGTGCTTCCCGTGGCACGCGATGGCCCGCCAGGTGGTGGTCGAGGGGACGGCCGAGGCGGTCGACCGGGCCACCGCCCAGGCGTACTGGTCCACCCGGCCCCGGGAGTCGCAGCTGGGGGCCTGGGCCAGCGACCAGTCCCGGCCGGTGGCCGACCGGGAGGCGCTGCACGCGCGGCTGGTCGAGGTGCAGGAGCGCTTCACCGACGTCCCGAGCGTGCCGCTGCCACCGCACTGGGGAGGCTTCCGAGTGGTGCCGCACCGGCTCGAGCTCTGGCAGGGTCAGCCCGGACGGCTGCACGACCGGCTGCGCTACGAGCGCGGCGCTGCCGGCGCCTGGACCCTCACCCGCCTGCAGCCCTGACCAGCCCCCACCGCCGTCCTGCCGCCGTCCTGCCGAAATGATCACGTTAAGCAGGACTCGTGTTGCTTTGCACGGTCTCGGAGCCATGCAAAGCAGTAGCTAGCCTGCTTAGCGTGATCATTTCGCGGACGGCCGGAGGCCGGAGGCGCGGAGGCCGGACGGCGCGGAGGCCGGACGGACGGGCGGCCCCGGGACATGAAGCGACCCGCGGGCTGGTCCGGCGCCGCGTGGCGGCGCGTCGCCCGGATGGACGGTCCGGGGCCCGCGGGTCGGGTGACTGCCGGGAAGTCGCCGACCGCGTCCTCGCGGCCGGACGGACTGCTCGGCGCAGTCGGCGTCCGAACGAAGCTCGGAGCGGCTAGCTGGCAGCCACCTCACGTGTCCAGCTGATACTCACTCGCGGACCACCTCCTCTCCCGTGTAGGCAGAACGCTAGGTCGCCGCGGCGGCCGGCGCCACCCGTTCCGTACTCGGTCAGTGGTCTGCCCACACCCGCAGCACATGAGCGGCTGCCTCCTCGGCGGTCCACCCGTAGTCCGAGGCCCGTCGCCGCAGCGCCTTGCGCACGCTGCGGGGCAGCTGGACCACGAGCTCCACCACCTCGTCCGGCTCGGCAGACTTGGAGGACTTGCCCGACTTCTTCGCACTCTTGCGGCCGTTGCGGCCGCTGCGGCCCGGATCGTCCCCGCCGGGCGGCAGTGTGACGGCGAGGCTGGACAGCGTCGCCGACGCGGGGTGGACGGAGCCGTCCGCCGCCTTGCGCAGGGCGGGCCGCGGTGCGGGGGGCGGGGAGTGGCTCATCCGCGCAGTCCCTTCGTGAGCGGCGCCTCCGGCCCTGCTGCCGAGGCCACGACGTGGGCGAGATGGGCGTCCAGCGCGCGGGTGATCTCGCGGGCCCCCGGGCTCGGCCAGTGCTGGATCGCCACGTGGGCACCGGCCGCTGACACCACTGCGGACCGGTCGGGCAGCACCGGTTCGAGCACCAGCCCGCCGTAGGCGTCCACGAGCTCGGTGTAGCGGTAGCGATGCTCGGCCGAGCGGGCGCGGTAGCGGTTGACGACGATGCCGGCCGGACGCAGCCGCAGGTTGAACCCGCCCCGCACGATGTCGACAGCCTCCAGGGCCAGGGCGGCACCGGCGACGGCGAACGCCGTCGGCTCGGTCACCACCACCGCCCGGCTGCTCGCCGCGAGCGCGTTCTTGGTCAGCTCGCCCAGGCTCGGCGGGGTGTCGACGAGCACCAGGTCGAAGCCGGTGAGCCCCTGCATGGCCGTGCGTAGCCGGTGCTCGCCGCCCCGGCCGTCCACGGGGTGGTTGCGGTGCTCGAGGCTGGGCTCGCTGGGCACCACGAAGAGCCGCTCGTCCCAGCCGGTCGCGCTGACGGCCTGCTGCAGCACCCCGACCCGTCCGTCGGCCAGGACGTCGCTGCTGGTGAAGGTCGGAGTGGCGGGGTCCAGCGCCAGGGTGGCGTTGCTCTGCGGGTCGAGGTCGACCAGCAGCGTGCGCAGCCCGCGGGCCGCCGCGGCGCCGGCCAGGCCCAGGGTCACCGTGGTCTTGCCCACCCCTCCCTTGAGGCTGACCACCGTGACGACGAGCACCCGGGCATCCTGCCTCACCGCACTGCCTGGTAGCGGGCAAGCGCTTCAGCGCGTTCTGCGGCGTGGTCCACGATGCGCAAGGGATACCCGCGGTCGTAGCCCTGCGGGTGGTCCCAGGGCTCGTGCGCGGACGCCCCCGGCAGGTGCGCCAGCTCAGGCAGGTAGCGGCGTACGTACTCGCCGTCCGGGTCGAAGCGCAGCCCCTGGGCCACCGGGTTGAAGATGCGGAAGTACGGGGCGGCGTCGGTGCCGGTGCCCGCCACCCACTGCCACCCGTGCTGGTTGGACGCGAGGTCGCCGTCGGCCAGCCAGCGCATGAAGTGGCGCGCCCCCAGCCGCCAGTCCAGGTGCAGGTCCTTGGCCAGGAAGGAGGCCACCACCATGCGTACCCGGTTGTGCAGCCACCCCTGCGTTCGCAGCTGACGCATGCCCGCGTCCACGAACGGGTATCCCGTGCGGCCCTCGCGCCAGGCATCGAAGCGCTCGTCGGGGACGTCGTGCACCATCCGGGCCATCTCGGGCCGCAGGTAGTTGCGGGCCGACTCCGGCCGGTGCCACAGCACGTCGGCGTAGAACTCCCGCCAGGCCAGCTCGCTGCGAAACACCTCGGCACCGCGGCCCTCGCGCCGCTCGATGCCGGCCAGCAGCGTGCGCGGGTGCACCTCGCCCCAGCGCAGGTGGGCCGACAACCCGCTGGTGCCGGTCAGGTCGGGGCGGTTGCGGCGCTCGGCGTAGCCGTCCAGGCCCTCGTCGCCGGCGGCGAGGAAGGCCGCCCACCGCTCCCGAGCCGCCGCCTCGCCGACCGCGGGCAGCGGCACCGGGCTGCCCGCCAGGGCGCCGGCGAGCAGGTCGGCCGCGTCGTCGTCACCGGGGCGCACGAGCCAGCGGGCGCCGGACGGCCGGGGCGACGGCCCCGGCCAGCCCGCCGCCCGCCAGGCCCGGCTGAACGGGGTGAACACCGCGTACGGCGCGCCCTGCTGGGTGCGCACCCGGCCCGGCGCCACCGCGTACGGGCAGCCGACCCGCACCAACGTGATCCCGGCCTGGAGCAGGGCCTGCTCGACGGCGACGTCGCGGCGCCGGCCGTACGGGCCGGTGTCGGCGGTGACGTGCACGGACGTGGCCCCGGCCTCCCGAGCCGCCGCGACGACCTGCACGACCGGGTCGCCGTGCCGCACCTGCAGCGCACCGTCGAGGTCGGCAGTCAGCGCCCGCAGTGACGCAGCCAGGTACGCCTGCCGCACCGGGCCCGACACCCGCCACAGAGAAGGGTCGAGCACGAACAGCGGCAGCACTGCTCCGGCACCGGCCTGCGCGGCGTCGACCAGGGCCGGGTTGTCGGCCAGCCGCAGGTCGCGGCGGAACCAGTGGACGGCGGGCATGCCCCGACCCTAGGAGCGCGACGGCGACGGCGCCGACCCGGGCATCGCGCCGGTAGGCTCGAGCGTGCAGGCAGCGGGAGGAGCGGCGACGTGAGTGGCGAGCTGATCGACACCACGGAGATGTACCTGCGCACCGTCTTCGAGCTCGAGGAGGAGGGGGTGGTGCCGCTGCGGGCTCGCATCGCCGAGCGGCTGCGCCAGTCCGGGCCGACGGTGAGCCAGACGGTGGCCCGGATGGAGCGCGACGGCCTGCTGCTCGTCGCCGACGACCGCCACCTCGAGCTGACCCCGCAGGGACGCACCTATGCCACCCGGGTGATGCGCAAGCACCGCCTGGCTGAGCGGCTGCTCGTCGACGTCATCGGGCTGGACTGGGAGCGGGTGCACGACGAGGCGTGCCGGTGGGAGCACGTGATCTCCGACGACGTCGAGCGCCGCCTGGTCGCCATCCTCGACGGCCCCCGCGAGTCGCCCTACGGCAACCCGATCCCCGGGCTGGACGAGCTGGAGCCCGACGCCCCGCCGACCGAGGAGTTCCGCCGGCAGGCCGCGCCGCTGACCACGGTGCTGCCGTCCAGGGGCGGCACGCTCGCCGTGCGGGTGCGGCGCATCGCCGAGCCGCTGCAGGGCGACGATGCCGCGCTGGCGGCGCTGGCCCGGGTGGGGGCCCGCCCGGGCGCCACCCTCGACGCCGCCCGTACCCCCGCCGGGGCCGTCCTGCGCCGAGGGGACGACCTGGTGGTGCTGACCGCGGCCCAGGCCGAGCATCTCTACGTGCAGGCGGTCTCCAGCTGACCCGGACGTGCACGGGTCCGAGCGGTGCGCCGTTGATACCCCTCGGGGTACCCTGGGACGGTGCCGGACGCGACGACCCCGAGGGAGCCGACGATGCAGGTGGACCCCCAGATGGCCCATGACGTGGTCACCCGGCTACGTCGGGTGCGAGGCCAGATCGACGGCATCATCGGCATGATCGAGGACGAGCGCGGCTGCGTCGACGTGGTCACCCAGATCGCGGCGGCCTCCCGGGCGTTGGACCGGGCCGGCTTCAAGGTCGTCTCGAACGGCCTCATGCAGTGCATGGCTGCCGAGGACGCGGGCGACGAGCCCGAGGTGAGCCGCGCGCAGCTGGAGAAGCTGTTCCTCTCCCTGGCCTGACCCACCCCCTCGAACCCTCGTGCCGCCCCGCCCGTGACTGCGACCCACCGACCCCGTAGGAGTCAGCCGTGACCCACGCCGCCGCCTCGCCGTTCCCTGTGCCCGGACCCGCCGTGGACGCGCCGGAGGGGGATCGCATGGTCGCCGGCGGGGCCGTCCTGCTCGACGTGCGGGAGCTGGGCGAGTGGACCGTCGGGCGCGACCCACGCGCCGTGCACATCCCGCTCGGCCAGCTGCCGGCGCGCTACGCGGAGCTGCCCGCGGACCGCGCCATCGTGGTGATCTGCCGCTCGGGGCGCCGCTCCGACCTGGCGGCCGGTCATCTGCGGGCCACCGGTCGGGACGCGGTGAACCTCGCCGGCGGGATGCAGGCCTGGCAGGCGGCGGGCCTGCCGGTGGTGGCCACGGACGGGTCCCCGGGCCGGGTCGCCTGAGCCTGGTAGGTCCTAGGCTCTGGCCATGGACAGCGCGCTGGCCGGCAAGGTCGCAGTGGTCACCGGCGCGTCCCGGGGGATCGGGGCCGCGACGGCGAGGGCGCTGGCCCGCGAGGGTGCGGCGGTCACGCTGACCTCGCGCAGCGAGCCGGCGCTGCAGGAGGTGGCGGCGAGCATCCGCGCCGAGGTGCCGGGGTCCCGGGTGCTGCCCATCGCCGCCCACGTGGCCGACGCGGACGCGGCCCTGGCCGTCGTGCAGCGCACCGTCGCCGAGCTGGGCTCGCTCGACGTGCTGGTCAACAACGCCGGCACGAACCCGTACTTCGGCCCCCTGGTCGACCTCGACCTGCCTCGCGCGGAGAAGATCGTCCAGGTCAACCAGTGGGCGCCGGTGCTGTGGACCCAGCTGGCGTGGAAGCACTGGATGGCCGAGAACGGCGGGGCCGTGGTCAACGTCTCGTCGGTCGGTGGTGTCCTCACCGAGCCTGGGATCGGCTGGTACAACGCCACCAAGGCCGCCCTCATGCACCTCACCCGCCAGCTGGCCACCGAGCTGGCGCCCGGGGTGCGGGTGAATGCGGTCGCCCCTGGGGTGGTGCGCACCCACCTCGCCCGAGCGCTCTGGGAGAACTACGAGCCCCAGCTCGAGGCGGCCCTGCCGCTGGGGCGGATCGGGGAGCCCGACGACATCGCCGACGTCGTGGTGTTCCTCGCCGGCCGGGGTGCCCGCTGGATGACGGGGCAGACGCTGGTGGTCGACGGCGGCACCGTCGTGCGCCAGTCGTTGGGCTGATTCGGCCGTGACCGACGCGACCGAACCGGGCCGAGCACCCGCCACCGACGCCGGGGGCCCACCGGGGCTCGACCTGGTGCGGCTGCGCCGTCACCTCGCCGCGGTGCTGGACCACCCGCCGCGGGCTGCCCTTCAGGCGAGCGTGATCGCCGGGGGACGGTCGAACGTGACCTACCGGGTCAGCGACGGCCGGTCGGTGTGGGTGGTGCGACGCCCGCCGCTGGGTGGGGTGCTGGCCACGGCGCACGACGTCGGCCGCGAGGCGCGGGTGATGAGCGCGCTGGCGGGCACCGCCGTGCCGGTGCCGCCAGTGCTGCACCTGTGCGAGGACAGCGGTGTTATCGGTGCGCCGTTCGTCGTGATGCGGTTCGTGGACGGGGTCGTCCTGCGCGGCCCGGAGCAGATGGCCGACTACGGCCCCGACGAGCTGGCCCGAGCCGGCGACCTGCTTGTGGACACCCTGCTGGCCCTGCACGCGGTCGACCCCGACGAGGTCGGGCTGTCCCGGTTCGGCAAGCCCGAGGGCTTCCTGCTGCGCAACGTGCGCCGCTGGGCCACCCAGTGGGAGTCCAGCCGCACCCGGGACCTGCCGGTGGTGGACGAGATCGCCCGCCGGCTGGAGGGCGACGTGCCACGCACGCAGCGAGTGGCGGTGGTGCACGGCGACTACCGCCTGGACAACGTGATGTTCGCCCCCGACCTGAGCAGCGTGGCCGCCGTGGTCGACTGGGAGCTGTCGACCCTCGGCGACCCGCTGGCCGACGTGGGGCTGCTGCTCACCTACACCGAGGTGGCCTCGGCGGTGCTGGGGTTGGGGACGGCCCAGGGCCTGCCGGCTGCTCCCGACGTGCTGGCTCGCTACGCGGCCGGCAGCGACCTCGACCTGGCTGCGATCGCCTGGTACACGGCCTTCGGCGTGTTCAAGCTGGCAGTCATCCTCGAAGGGGTGCACGCCCGTTACCGGGCCGGAGCGACGGTCGGCGAGGGTTTCGAGACCATGGGCGGCTTCGTGCCCGTGCTCGCCGCCCGCGCGGCCGAGCTGCTCGAGGTGTGAGGACGGTGCGGTGACGGCGCCGCCATCACCGCTGCTGAGCGACGACCCGGCTGACGCCGTGGCCGCGCTGAGGGCGGGCCGCCTCGCGGTGCTGCCGACCGAGACGGTCTACGGGCTCGGCGCCGACGCGTCCAGGCCGTCGGCCGTGGCCCGCGTGTACGCGGTGAAGGGTCGCCCGGCTGACCACCCGCTGATCGTGCACGTGGCCGACGCGGGGGCGTTGGACCGCTGGGCGGCAGCCGTCCCCGACTACGCCTCCCGGCTGGCCGCGGCGGCCTGGCCCGGCCCGCTCACCCTCGTGCTGCCCCGAGCGTCGGCGGCCGGCGACCACGTGACCGGCGGGCAGGACACGGTGGCCCTGCGGGTGCCCGACCACCCGCTCACGCTGCAGGTGCTCTCCTCGTTCGGTGGGGGTGTCGCGGCGCCCTCGGCGAACCGGTTCGGCCGGGTCAGCCCCACCACCGTGCGGCACGTGCTCGCCGAGCTCGCTGCCGCGCTGGTCCCTGGGCAGGACGTGGTGCTGGACGGCGGACCGTGTGGGGTCGGCGTGGAGTCGACCATCGTGGACTGCACGGGCCCCGCGCCCGTGCTGCTGCGTCCGGGGGCCGTGAGCGCCGACGAGGTGGGCCGGCTGGGCGGCGTACAGGTCGTCGCCGGACGGCGGGCGGCCGTGCGGGCGCCGGGCATGCTCGCCGCGCACTACGCGCCGGCAGCACGGGTGGTCGTGCTCGACGTCGAGGCCCTTCCCGAGCACCCGGGGTCGCTGACCGGCGACCCCGACGCCGGCCTGCTCGCGCCGCGGGCCGTCCCGACCCCGTCGGGGCTGGTGCGGCTGGCCGGCCCCGAGGACACCGAGGCCTACGCCCGTGTCCTCTACGCGGCCCTGCACGAGGCCGACGCGCTGGGGTTGGCCACCGTGCTGGTGGTGCCGCCGGCGGGGGGCGGGCTGGCCGCGGCGGTGCGCGACCGGCTTAGCCGCGCCGCAGCCGGTCGCTGACGTGCAGGGCCGACCCCGCGAGCCGCTCTGCGTGCTCGGCCAGCCGGCTCGGCTCGCGCTCCTGCTGGCGCCGGGCCGCCAGCAGCGGGTCGTGCTCGTTGGCGGTGGCGACGAAGGCTGCGGCGGCCAGCAGGGTGAGGGCCATCAGGTAGAAGAGCAGCAGCATCGCCACCGGCGCCCCGAACGACACCCAGCGAGGGTTGGCCAGCGTGGCCGAGACGAGCATGGTGGTGCCCCACTGCACCGCGGACAGCGCCGCTCCACCGATCAGGGCCCCCCGCCAGACCCATCGGTGCGGGGTGATGCCGCCGAGGCGCACCAGCACGACCCAGACGGTGATCGTGTTCACCGCGACCGCACCGATCACGCCGGCCGCCGTGACGACGACATCGGTGATCCAGGCCGGTAGCCCGAGGGCGTCGAGCATCGGTTGGAACAGTCCCGCGCTGGCCGAGCTGGCCACGTAGGACAGCGCGACCAGCGGCGTGAGCAGCAGCAGGAAGCCCAGGTAGCGGACCGTCCTCACGACGAAGAGCCGGGGCTGGTACTGCACCCCGTAGACGAGCCGGACGCCGTCGTCGATGGCGCGGACGATGCCCAGAGCGGAGTAGAGCAGGACGACGGCACCGAGGAGGCCGAGGCGCCCGCCGAGGGTCTGCAGGCCGTCCTCGTCCAGCGTGGAGGGGTCGAACAGGCCGGGTAGCGCCTCCTCGACGATGGTGACGAGGACCTCCTCGTACTGCGGCAGCCGGCCGGCGACGATGAACGCCAGCAGCAGGCCGGAGAGCACACCGAAGAACGAGTAGAACGCGATCCCCTTGGCCGACAGCGTCCCGCGGCCGTCCCGGAACCGCTCCCACCAGCGCCACAGCCAGGCAGCGGCGTCGCTGCGCCGGACGACCCAGGTGATCGCGGGGGCGTCGACGTCGGGAGGGTCGCGGTCGGTGCCCTCGATCGGCCCGAGGGTGCGCGCGGTCGGACCGTCGGGCAGCGCGAGCGGCTCGCTGTCGCTCACCCGGTGCCGAGCACCTCCGCGGCGGCATCCCGCAGGTCGGCCATCAGGTCGAGCGGGTCGGGCACCGCCCGCTCGTCGATGTTGACGGCGAAGAAGCCGCGTCCGTTGTAGGTCATGAGCGCGACGTTCACGGCGGCGCCGCCCCGTGGGGCGAACGGCAGCAGGGCCTGCACCCTCGCCCCGGCGAAGTAGACCGGGATGGGCGGGCCGGGAAGGTTCGTGGCGGCGAAGTCGGTGCCCTTCATCAGCCCCGCCGACACCGAGGTCGCCGCTGCCGTCGGCATCCGCACGAGCAACCGGTACACCTGGTCGGAGAGGACGAGCGCGGGCTCGGTGCGGGCCTGCTTGAGCACCGGGCTGAGCGCGTGCAGGTGCTCCACCGGGTCCTCGACGTCCACCGGCACCACCACCCGGGCGGGCACCCACCGGTTGCCCGAGGTGTCCTCGCCCTCGGCGCGCATGTTCACCGGCATGTTCACCCGCAGCCCCGGCACAGGCCGGCCGTGGCGCACGTGGTAGCGGTTCAGCCCACGGGTGACGATGGTGAGGAAGACGTCGTTGATGGTGCCGCCGGCCTCCTTCGACGTCCGCCGCAGGTCGTCGAAGGCGACGTCGAAGGAGTCGAGGTAGCTCGACAGCGACCGCTCGGTCATCAGCGGGCTCTCGGGCGTGGACGCCGGTGCCAGCAGCCGGCTGGCCGAGGCCGCGAACGAGGCACCGTCGGTGGTGGCCCCCTTCGGGTCACGCAGCACGCGCATCGCCAGGTCGCCGATGCCGGTGACGGTCGCCTTGGTGCCTCCCACCCAACGCCGGGCCTCGAACTTCACCCCGCTGACCAGCCGGCCGGACAGGCCGATGTCCTCGGGCCGTGGCGCCGCGGGCTTGTCACCGAGGTCGGTGCGGGGCTCGGGGCCGAGGTCGAGCAGGGCCGCAGCCATCGCCAGACCTCCCATGCCGTCGGTGATGGCGTGGTGGATCTTGACGATGAACGCGGCCTGGTTGCCGGGCAACCCGGTCATCAGCGCCATCTCCCACAGCGGCCGTTTGCGGTCGAAGTCCTGCTCGGCCATGGTCTGGGCCAGCTCGTAGGCTGGGCGCAGCGACCGGTCCTTGCGCGGGGCCGCGACCCAGCGCAGGTGGTACTCGAGGTCGAAGTTCTCGTCGACGACCCAGCGCGGCGGCACCATCGAGACGGGGTTGCCCTCCACTCGTTGGCGCAGCTTCGGGACCGACAGCGTCATCCGCTCGATCCGGTCCTTGGCCACGTCGATGTCCGCAGGACCGTCCAGCACCAACATGGCCACGATCACCGACCGCAGGACCGGGTCCGACTCGACGTTCCACATCACGGCGTCGAAGGCGCCCATCCGCTGGTCCATCGTCGATGCCATCGTTCCTCCCCAGCCTGGTCGTCGTCGTTGCGCGAACCGTAGTACGGCCCGACGACCCCGGCGGGCCGGGTTCGCGAGCCCACCCGGCGAGCCGGCCGCCCCGCGGCTGATCCGTTGCCCGCCGTCCGTGCGGGTGTGGGCCGACACCGCGGTCCGGTGAGGCAGTCGCACCGGGCTGGACCTCATGGGCCCGCCCTGGCTCGAGCTCTCGGCCACGTCGACGCCCTACAGTGACGGTGCGCCCTTCGGTGGGCCCCCGTAGCTCAGGGGAGAGAGCAGCGGTTTCCTAAACCGCGTGTCGCAGGTTCGAATCCTGCCGGGGGCACCCGTTGCCGACCACGCCGGTCCGGAGGCGCGGCTGCTCGCGGGTGGTGAGCGGGGCTTGCGCCACCCGGCGCTACAGGTCGATGGCGACGAGCTGTCCGTGCCTGGCGGACGGATCGACGTCCGGCCCCAGGTGCTGGTGGTGACGTAGAGGACTCCGTCACCGATCGTGCAGGCGAAAGCGCCGCGGTCGAGGGGGACTGCGCGGCGGAACCTGCCGCCGACGCTGATGTTGACGCACTGCCCGGTGGCGACGTCGGCGTACCAGCCGGTGCCGTCAGGGTCCAGGCAGATCCCGTCGGGGTGGTGCCCGGGGGTGTCGGTCCAGGTGCGCCCGACGCCGAGGGTGCCGTCGGCGCTGATGGCGAAGGCGGTGATGCACTGCCCGTAGGACTCCGCGACCAGCAGGGTGGTCTCGTCCAGGACGACCATGCCGTTGGGGAACCGGACACCGGTGGCGACCACTCGGGCCACCCCGTCCGGCGTGACGGCAGCGACGATGCCCGGTCGGGCCTGCTCCCCGCCCATGACGTCGAAACCGATGGAGTTGACGTACACGGTGCCGGTGCGGTCGACGGTGACGTCGTTGAAGGGGTACCGGGAGAGCGCGGCCAGGTCGGCGTAGGGGATCAGTCCCGCCCCCTCACGGACACGCAGCTCGCTGCCGTGACCACCAGCAGCCGCCCGTCGGGGAGGAAGTCGATGCACATCGGGAACGACTAGCCGGTGGCCACCACCTCACAGGTGCCGTCGACAGACACCGCATGCACCCGCCCAGCGGCCCAGTCCGAGAAGTACACCCGGCCCCGGTGCCACCGAGGTGACTCCGGGAAGCCGAGCCCGTCCATCAGGATGCGCGTTGCCATGTGGGGCCTGCGGCCGCGCTCGTCCCGCCGACGGCGTGGGTCCGGCGCGGCTGTCGGAGCGCGATCCGGACTTGGTCGCGACCTGGCCCAACATCGTTGCTCCGGGTGGGACGTCGTAGGAGCCGCGGACGTCGTGGCGGCGCGTGCACTCGTGGTACACCGAGTCCTCTGCACGCCTGCGTTGCCAGTGGTGCCCGAGCAGGATGCAGCGGGCATCCCTCATGGCGGCCTCCCGTCCGGAGCCGTCGCCGGGCTCGAGCCCGTGCTGCTGGCGGCCAGCATGACGGCGTCCCACGAGCACGTCAACGGCGGCTCGACAGCAGGACGACCACGGTCGTGCGTCCGGCCGGAGCCGGGTGGCATACGAGGGCTCGGGGCTGGCATCGAGCCGGCCCAGACGGTGGTGGCCTGGCTGCGAGTGTCGTGGGTCCCGCACCTGGGAACGCCCGCGCGAGGGTGGGCATCGCGGCGGGGCAGCGAAGGGCACCGGCTGGGCGGGGTCACGCCGAGCGGCTTGCCGGCACCGTCGATGGCGTGCAGCCTGCATCGGGACGGCTCGATCGTTGGAGGTCTGCGGCGGGACGCTGCAATCGTTGGAAGGTCGCACTGTCTTCACGCGGTCGTTGGAAGCTTGCAGCGACTAGGGACCGATGGCTGGAGGATTGCGGCGCTTCGCGGGTGTGGTTGGAGGGTTGCGTGGGTGGTTCTCGTCGTCGTTGGAAGGTTGCGGCGGCTATAGCAGCCGCAACCTTCCAACGACGCTCACGCCCTCGCGTACGCGGCCCGGTCAACCGCCGGTCGGTGGGCGAACGCCGTGGGTGACCTCGGCCTGGGCGGCCTCGACGGTCTGCTGGCCACCGGCACGACTCTGCGGATCTGCACCCTCGTCGTGCTCGCCGGCTGCGAGGACGGCAGGGGCTGCCGACGTCACGGACGCCTCGCCCCTGTCGCTCACCTCCGCTGGCCCCGTCGCGCTACCTGTCGTTCGCTCGCAGTGGGCGCGCGCGACGCCGGCGCCCGCTAGCGTCGACCCGTGCTCACGGTCGTCACGATCACGATGTCGCCCAGCGTGGACTACACGCTGTCGGTACCCCGGATGATCCCGGAGGAGAAGATGCGCGCCTCGGTCGAGGCGATCGAGCCGGGCGGTGGCGGCGTCCAGGTCGCCCGGGCGCTGCGGCGGCTGGAGGAGTCGGTCGAGGCGATCGTCGCTCTCGGTGGGACGACCGGGGAGACGCTGGAGCGGCTGCTCGCCGCCGAGGGCGTACCCATCCACCCCGTCCGGGTGCGAGCCAACACCCGGCCGAGCCTGACCATGTTCGCCGAGGACCAGGAGGTCAACTACCGCATCGTCGGTGAGGCGGGGGCGCAGTCGGAGCCCGAGTGGCGCCAGGTGCTCGACCGGTTGCAGGAGTTCGAGTCGCTCCCCCCCTACGTGGTGATGTCGGGCTCGTTCCCGCCGGGGGTGCCGACGAGCCTGGTCCGCGACGTCGCCCAGATCTGTCGGGACCGCCGCTCGAGCCTGGTGTTCGACGGCTCGGGCGAGGCACTGCGCTTCGCCGTCGAGGAGCGGGTCGAGCTGCTCAAGCCGTCCAAGGAGGAGCTGGCCGACATCGTGGGGGAGGACGGGTACGACCCCGACTTCGACTACCGGCGGGCGGCCCGGGAGGTCGTGGACTCCGGGGTGCGCATCCTCGTGGTGTCCCTCGGGGGAGCGGGCACGTACGTGCTCACCCGGGACGGCGACGAGGCGCGGGTGAGACCGCCGAAGGTGACGGTGGCCAGCACTGTCGCCGCGGGCGACTCGACGGTGGCGGGGCTGGTCGCCGGCCTGGCCCGCGGGCTGCCGATCGTGGAGTCCGTCCGGCTCGGCACCGCCTGCGGCACGGGAACCTGCCTGCACCACGGGTCCCAGCTGTTCACCCACGAGGACATCACCCGGATCGGGCCGATGGTGACCGTCGACCGCCTCTCCGAGGCCATCCCTCGCGCCTGACGACACGTCCGTGGCCCGGCTCCGGCGCGGGCCGGTGCGACGCTCCGGCGCGGCTAGTCTCGACACTTCGCGAACCAGGGCGGACGGTCGCGGCGAGAAGGGCGGGGGTGTCACCAGCAGCGTGGCGGAGCACAGCAGCGAGGCGCTCCAGCGCTGGGCCGACGAGCTGGCCGCTCTCGGTGGTGGTGAGCCCCTCACCCGGTATCGCGACCTCAAGACCGGCACCCTGGACCTGCACGGCGCCGACCCGGACGTGCGCAAGCGCCTGATCGACGGTGAGCCGGTCCGGGTGTCCCGGCTGTTCCCGCACGACCCCATCCGGACGTCCGCCGCGCGCTCGGCCCGTCGGCTCGCGCGGCGGCTGTGGGCGCTGCAGTCCGGGCACGGGTTGGCCGCGGGCTACCTCGCGACGGGGCTGGCCACGTGGAGCGACCGGCTCTCGGCGCGCCGCCCGATGGTCCCCGTGCTGCTGCGCCGGCTGCAGGCCCAGCCGGCCGCCTTCGCCGAGGACGACGTGCTGCTGCACCTGGTGGGTGACCCCGAGCTCAACCCGGCGCTGCTCGATGCGATGGCCGAGCAGCTCGGCATCAGGCTCACCCCCGACGACCTGCTCGACCCCGGTGGGGCGCTGCGCTACCCGGTGGTGGTCGACCGGCTGCGCGAGCAGGCACCGCCGCACATCGTCGACGGGTTCTCCATCTCCCACCGCGCGGTCATCGGGGCCATGTCGGACGTGCCGTCCAGCCAGGCGGCCGAGCTGCGCGCGAACGCCCGCACCATCGTCGAGGCGCCGTTCGTCGCGCTGGTGACGGGCAACCGGCTCGAGCCGGTGCTCGCGGGTGCCGTCGCCGGAGAGGCCGCCGAGCACGTCCCGGCCCGCAGCGTGCCGCCGCTGGACCTCGACGCCGCGCAGTCGGCCGTGCTGGCGGCGGTCGCCGACGGCCGTTCGGTCGCGGTCGAGGCGCCCGCGGGCACCGGAGCGGTGCAGGTGGCAGCCGGGCTGTGCGCGCAGGCGGTGGAGCGCGGCCGCACGGTGCTGGTCGTGGCCGAGGCGGGGCCCCGGCTGCAGGCACTGGCCCGCCGGCTCGCCGAGGTCGGCCTCGGTGGTGTGGCCCTGGACCTCGCCGACGGGCTGGTGTCGGCCCCCGGTGTCGCCCGGGACGTGCTTTCCACCCTCGACCCGGCCACGCCACGGGTGGGGTCAGGGGCGGCATCGCCGGCCCCGGTGTCGCCGCCCACCCATCCCTCGGCTCACGACCAGGCCACGCTGACCGGCTACCACGAGGCGCTGCACCGGATACGCGACCCGTGGGGCATGAGTGCGGCGGAGGCCATCGGTGCCGCCGCCGAGGGCGCCGGTCTCGTCCCGGCCGACGTGCGGCTGGAGGCCGACGACCTGGCCCGCCTCGACCGGGAGACGTTGGCTCGGCTGAGGGCCGACCTGGCCGAGTTCGTCGACCTCGAGGGGTTGCGTGTCGGCCCGGCGGCCACCGCCTGGTTCGGGGCCCGCCCCCCGACCCGGCCCGACGCGGACGCGGCCGTGCTGCTGGTGGAGCGGCTGGGCGCCGACGTCCTGCCCACCGTGCGCGAGCTGTCGGCGCGGGCCGCGATCGAGGTGGGCATGCCCGCGCCTACCGGACCGGCCGATGCCGCCGCGCTGGCCGAGCTGCTCGACGGCGTGGCCGAGGTCGAGCGTGAGCTCGACACCGAGGTGTGGGCTGCCCCCGTCGACCGGCTGGCCGCGGCGACCGGCGACCGCAGGCAGCGCCGTGACCTGGCCGATGCCCCCGGGTTCAGGGATCGGCGAGCGCTGCGCACCCAGGCGAGGTCCCTGGCCCGGGACCCGGCACTGGCCACCGACGCCCACCGGCTCACCGAGGTGCTGCACCAGGCCGGCGAGCTGCACCGCACCTGGGCAGAGCGCTGCCGGGACGGGCGCCGGCCCCGGCTCGGCGAGAGCACGCCCGCGTTCGTGACGGCGGTGCGCAGCCACCAGGACGGCGCCGCCGCCCTGGCCACGCTGCACCCCGATGCGCTGGACCCCGCCGCGGACTTCCCCGCGACCGCCGCTCGGCTGGCCCGGCTGGCCACTGAGGCGGACTGGGCTCGGCGGCTGCCGGCGCTCAACGACGACGCGCAGCGGCTCGCGGCCGCCGGTCTCGGCCCGGTCGTCGCGCTGTTGCGCAGCCGGGTCGAGCAGGGGCAACGGGTCGACGGCCCGGCTGCGGTGGCCGTGCTCGACGCGTGCGTCGCGACCTCGGTCGCCGAGCAGATCCTGGCCACCGACCCGGTGCTGAGCGGTGCCGACCCGGACGAGCTGCGCGCCGCGGGGGCGCGCTGGCGGCTGGCGGACGCCGCGGAGGTCACCGCGCGAGGGCACGAGGTTCGGCAGGCCTGGGCCCAACGGGTTCGCCGGGCGGCCACCGAGCGGCCGGTGCAGCTGCGCGCCCTGCGTGACGCGGCCGACGGTCGGGCCCCGCGCACGGTGCGGGACCTGCTGGGACAGGCCGGCGACACGGTGTGGACCGCGCGGCCGGTGTGGCTGGCCGGGCCGCTCACGGCCGCCTCGGCGCTGCCTCTGCGCTCCACCGTCGACCTGCTGGTGGTGCTCGACGCCCAGGGGGTCGCGCTGGCGCACACGATCGGCGTGCTGGCCCGGGCCCGCCAGGTCGCGGTGCTGGGCGACCCGCAGATGCCGCCCCCGGCTCCGCTGCCGGTCAGTGTCGAGGCACCCGACCCCCGGGCCACCGCCCCGTTGCCGGGGGCCCTGGTCGAGACACCGTCGGTGTACGCGGTGCTGCGTGACCAGCTCGAGGTGCACGAGCTCGCCGTGCGCTACGGGTGCCGGGACGAGCGGCTGGCGGCCCTCATGCCGGCCCGACGGCCGCGGCGTGAGCCGGCGGTGCCGCCCGGTCCGCTGCCGACCTCACCGGTGCGGTTCGAGCGGGTGCAGCAGCATCCCGGCTCGCGGGACCAGGAGGAGAGCGTCACCGGTGAGGTGGACGCCGTCGTGGCCCTGGTGCGTGACCACGTGCGGGAGCATCCTGGCCACAGTCTCGCGGTGCTCACCCTCGGCAGCGCCCACGCCGACGCCGTGCGCTCGGCCTTGGCCCGTGCCTGCCTGGCCGACCCGCAGCTGGCGGCCGCCCTCGGACCCGACGCCGAGGAGCCCTTCCTGCTCGCAGCCGTCGACGACCTGCGCGGTGACCGCCGGGACGCGGTGGTGCTCTCGGTGGGCTTCGGCCGCACCGTCGACGGCCGGCTGCTCTACCGCTTCGGGCCGCTCAACCGGCCGGGCGGGCTGCGATGGCTCGCCGCCGCGGTCGCCGTCGCGCGCGAGACCTTGACCGTGGTGTCCTCCGTCGGGGCCGACGAGCTCGAGCCGCGCCGCCTCGCCGCGGACGGGCTGCGCGGGCTGCGTGCCCTGCTGGCCGTGGCCGAGGGGGTCGACCTGCCCGAGGCGAGCGGCGAGGCGGCCACGGTGGAGGTGGCAGCCGGACCCGGCGAGTACCGGCCCGACGACCCGTTCCTGACCGAGGTGCGCTCGCGGCTGCGGGCCGCGGGTCTGCCCGTGTCCGACGGCGGTGGCACCGGCGCTCTGGCCGTCCCGCTGGTGCTCGACCACGCCCGACGACCCGGGCGCGGCGTGCTGGCGGTGGACGACGACGGCACCGCCGGTCGCCTCGCCGCGACGCGCGACCGGGAGCGGATGCGGCCGGAGTCGCTGCAGCGAGCCGGCTGGTCCACCCACCGGCTGTGTGCGGCGGCGTGGTTGCGTGACCCTCAGGGGGAGATCGACGCGGTACGCGAGGCGTGGTTCGCCGCCCAGCGGCAGGCCGACGCGATCGACGCCGCGCGGCACATGCCCCCCGTGCCCGCTGAGCAGGGCAGCGACGCCGGCACGCTCGTCGGCACCGGGTCCGGCCCTGCGGGGCAGCGTCCGGTTGTGCCGTCCGGGCGTCCCGTCCGTGCCTACCCTCCGGGTGACCTGCTCGCGCTGGCCGGCTGGGTGGACGCCGGCCACCCGGGGGCGGGGGAGGACGACCTGGTGCAAGCGCTGGCGCGCGAGGTGGGACTGGCCCACCCCGAGGAGCGTGAGGACGCGGTGCTGCGCGAGGCGGTGCGCGCAGCGGCCGTGGCGGCGCGACCCGACCTGGTGGGGGCTGCCGCGCACGAGGGTGGTGCGTCACCGCAGCCGACCGAGCCGGTTCCGTCAGACCTCGAGCGGGCCGACCTCGGCGCCGACGCGCAGGAGCGTGCCCGGGAGCGGGCCGGCGAGCAGAGTCGGCACGACAGCTGGCTGCGCGAGCAGCGCCCGCCGCACCACGACTAGCCCGTGGTCAGGAACCGCCGCCCTCGCGTCGCGCCAGCAGGTCGCGGATCTCGGTGAGCAGCACGATGTCCGGGGCCGCTTCCTCCTCCTCGGTGATGCCCTCCTTGCGCCGGCGCGCCTCGTTGATGCTGTTCATCGGCGCGACGAACACGAAGTAGACGACGGCTGCGGTGATGAGGAAGGTGATGGCGGCTGAGATCACCGCCCCGATGTTGACGAACGTCTCGGGGTTGTCGGCCTGCAGGTAGAAGCCCAGCCCGATCGAGTCGGTGCCGCCGAAGGCGTTGAGCACCGGGGTGATGATCGAGGCGCTGATAGCGGCAACCAGGGCGCTGAATGCCGCCCCGATGACCACGGCCACGGCCAGGTCGATGACGTTGCCGCGCAGGATGAACTCGCGGAATCCCTTGAGCATGCGCCGAAGGCTAGGGGACGGGCGCACGTCGGGCTAACCGGGTGCCAGCGTGAACCACAGCGGGGACGCCGCGGCGGCGGCCACGATGTCGCGGGCGACGGCGCGGGAGGCGGCCACGACGACCAGTCCGCCCGCCTCACCCACGCTCGAGACAGGGCCGGCCCCCGCCCCGGGTCCCAGCAGCCCGCCCCCCGAGCCCGCGCCGGTCCCGGCGCCGACGAGCAGCACCGGCAGCGCTTCGGCGACCACCAGACCGGTAGCGCCGTCGTCGTCGGGCAGCGCCGCCAGCAGGTCGATCCGGTCCCCGGCGGCCAGCAGAGCCGCCGCGCCGGTGTCGGCGACCCGCACCGGCAGCGCCACGGTGCCCTGCGGCTGGCCCGCCAGCAGCTGCGGGCCGCGCAGGCGGGCGGTCGACAGCGGCTCGCCGGCCGGGACCGGCCCGGCCAGGGTACGACCGACCAGGCGCTCGGGGTCGGCGACCGCCGACGGTGCCACCGCCTCGACGGGCACCTGACGCAGCGTCAGGTCGGACGGCTGGAGCACGGTGCCCGCGGCGAGCAGACGGTCGGCCACCACCACGGGCACCGTGGGCGTCGGGGGCGGCCTCAGCTGCTGCAGGGCCAGCAGCGCAGCCACCCCGACGAGCAGCGCGCCCAGCGGGCGGCGGTGCCGGCGCACGAGCCGCCGGGCCCGGCGACGCAGCGGCGCCAGCCCCGCCCTCGGGCTGGTCTGCAGGGTGGGCATGACCGGACGCTAGGACGCCGCGGGGCCGACCCGCGTTCGCCGTCCACAGGCGGGGGGAGGATCAGGAGGAGGAGCCGCTGCCGCTGGACGGGCTCGACGAGCCGCCGCTGGTGGACCCCGAGCCACCGGTGCCGGACGAGCCGGAGCCACCGGTGCCGGACGAGCCGGAGCTGCTGCTGGCGGCGGAGTCCTTGCTGCTCGTCGTCGTGCCCGCGCCTGCCTTCGTGGTCCCGCTGCCCCGGCTGTCGGTGCGGTAGAACCCCGAGCCCTTGAAGACGACGCCGACGGGGTGGAACACCTTGCGCAGCCGTCCGCCGCAGGCCGGGCACTCGGTCAGGGGGTCGGACGTGAACGACTGCACGACCTCCAGCTGCTCACCGCAGTCGGTGCAGGCGTACTGGTAGGTCGGCACGGGGTCCTCCTCGTCGCGGGGTGGGCGGGACCCTGCCCGCCGTTGGCACTCTGCCCTCGAGAGTGCCAACACCTCATGATGCGCCGCCCGCCGCCCCGCCGTCCAGTCGTGCCCCGCCGTCCAGTCGTGCCCCGCCGTCCAGTCGTGCCCTGCCCACGACCTGCCGTCCCTGCACGTCGACTACGAGCGCAGGCGGTGCAGACCGGACGGTGTCGCGGCGGCCCGCACCGGGTGGTCGTGCGGCTCCCGGGGCAGCGGCAGGTCCACCAGTTCCCCCTCGTGCAGCAGAGCCACGGTGTCGACCCCGGTCCCGGCCAGCCGTGCGAGCACCCGGTCGTAGCAGCCGGCCCCCCGGCCGAGCCGGTGCCCGCGGCGATCGACCGCCAGCGCGGGCAGCAGCAGCACCGACGCCCGGCGCACCGCGTCGACCCCGAGCGGGCGTGCCATCGGCTCCAGCAGCCCTCGGGTCGCCGGCGCGAGCCCGTCCGGCCCGGTGTAGCGGGCCCAGTCCAGGTCGAGGTCGGGCAGCAGCACCGGCAGCAGCGTCTCGACCCCGGCCTGCTCGAGGGCCGCCAGCAGCGGCCCGGTGCCCGGCTCGCTGCCCACCGACACGTAGGCGGCCACCGTGCCGGCCGTGGGTACGGCCTGCGCGAGCAGCACGTCGGCCAATGCCCGGGCGTCCGCGGCGAGGTCGGCGGCGCTGAGCAGCCGGCGCTGCTCGAGCATCCGGGCCCGCAGCGCCTGCTTGCGAGCACGGGTGTCGGCCACGCCGCCACGGTAGGACGCCCGGGACGGCGACGGTCCGTCGCTACGCTGAGGACGATGACCGATGCCCCGTCCGCGAGGCCGGACCAGGACCCCGGCCCCGGCTCTGCCGCAACCACCGGCAGCGTCCGCAAGGCGGTCATCCCCGCCGCCGGTCTGGGCACCCGTTTCCTGCCCGCGACCAAGGCCACGCCCAAGGAGATGCTGCCCGTCGTCGACACGCCCGCGATCCAGTACGTGGTCGAGGAGGCGGTCGACGCCGGCCTGTGCGACATCCTGATGATCACCGGCCGGAACAAGCGGCCGCTGGAGGACCACTTCGATCGGAACTGGGAGCTCGAGCAGAGCCTGCAGGCGAAGGGGGACGACGAGCGGCTCGCGCTGGTGCAGCGCTCGACCCACCTCGCCGACGTGTTCTACGTGCGCCAGGGCGACCCGAAGGGACTGGGGCACGCCGTGCTGTGCGCGTCCGGGCACGTGGGCCACGAGCCGTTCGCGGTGCTGCTCGGCGACGACCTGATCGACGCCCGGGACCCGTTGCTGCGCCGCATGATCGAGGTGCGCGAGCAGCACGGCGGCAGCGTCGTGGCCCTGATCGAGGTCGAACCCGCCTCCATCCACCTCTACGGCTGTGCGGCGGTCGAGCCCGGCGAGGACGACGACGTGCTGCTCGTGCGCGATCTGGTGGAGAAGCCGGCGGCCGAGGACGCCCCCAGCTCGCTGGCCGTCATCGGCCGGTACGTGCTCGACCCGGCCGTCTTCGAGGTGCTCGCGGCCACCCCGCCCGGGCGCGGAGGTGAGATCCAGCTGACCGACGCGCTCACCGTGCTCGCGTCGATGCCGCCCGAGCAGGGAGGCGGGGTGCGCGGCGTGCTGTTCGACGGCCGCCGCTACGACACCGGCGACCGGCTGGACTACCTGCGCACGATCGTGCGGCTGGCCTGCGACCGCGACGACCTGGGTACGGAGTTCTCGACCTGGCTCGCCGAGTTCGTCGCGTCCCGCGCCGAGCGGCCGGCACCCGGCGAGCGGGGGGCGGCGGGATGAAACGGGTCGCGGACCACCTGTCCGACGTGCTGGGACGGGTCGGCCCGCTCGCGCCCATCGACGTCGGGCTGCTGGACGCCCACGGTGCCGTCGCCGCCGAGGACGTCATCGCCCCGTGGGCGCTGCCCCAGTACGACCATGCCGCCCTGGCCGGGTACGCCCTGCGGGCGGCCGACATCGCCTCGGCCGGCCCCGGCGAGCCGGTGACGCTGCCCGTCGTGGCCGACATCGCGGCCGGCGACCACGGCGTGCACGCCCTCGGCCCGGGCCACGCGGCCCGGGTCGCGTCCGGCGCCCCGCTGCCCCGCGGCGCCGACACGGTGGTGCCCACCGGTCTCACCGACGGGGGACTGGCGAGAATCGCGGTGTCGGCCGCCGTCCCCCTCGGCGCGAACGTGCGCCGGATGGCCGAGGACGTCGCCGCCGGCGACATCGCCCTGCAGGCGGGCACCTACCTCGGCGCTGCCCAGGTGGGTCTGCTGGCCGCCGTCGGCAAGGACCGCGTCACCGTGCGACCCCGTCCCCGGGTGGTCGTGCTCGCCGTGGGCAGCAGGCTGGTGGAGCCCGGGCTGCCCGTGTCCTACGGCCAGGTGACCGACTCCACCGGCCACCTGCTCACGGTCGCGGCGCGCGAGGCGGGCGCCACACCGTTCCGGGTCGCGGCGGTCCCCGACGACGCCCGCGTCGTCCGCGGCACCATCGAGGACCAGCTGGTTCGCGCCGACATGCTGCTGCTCAGCGGCGGGCTGGGGGAGGACGGCACGGTGCGCTCGGTGCTGCCCGGGCTGGGGGACGTCGAGTTCCTCGAGGCGGCGATGGAGCCGGGCGGCACGCAGGGGTTCGGCGTGGTCGGCGAGGAGCAGGTGCCGGTCTTCGCGCTGCCCGGCCGGCCGGTGGACGCCTTCGTCGCGTTCGAGGTCTTCGTGCGGCCCGTGATCCGCAAGATGGTGGGCGTCAGCAAGCTGCACCGGCCCACCGAGCGCGCGGTGCTGACCCAGCCGGTGCGCTCGACGCCGGGACGGCGCCAGTTCGCCCGTGGCCGGCTGCACCCGACCCTCGAGGG